>Ga0256407_10004864_pt1 | contig 21970 bp, 13 predicted proteins | sample RumenRJG_04DNA_FD_193489 | JGI IMG/M metagenome (GOLD analysis project Ga0256407, IMG submission 193489) | Bovine rumen microbial communities from Lethbridge, Alberta, Canada - RJG_04 | ecosystem: Host-associated > Mammals > Digestive system > Stomach > Rumen | place: Canada: Alberta... | reverse complement strand
CCCCAATCCCCAATTTTTATTTGATTATTTAGATAATAGGAATACAAATATGTTAAAATTTATTATTTTTTTTTTATTATATATATTTATAAGTTTCACTCCCACATTATTAATGTAAAATAATTTTTTATTTTTATGAAAAATTTTATTTTTTGGTATTTAAATAGATTTTATAAGAAAAATAGGATTTTTATATATTTAAATATATTGCATTATCATCATATAAATTCACACATTTTAGTTTCATTTATTTTAATTTTTAAACCATATGGTTATTTTATATCAAATTTTTTTTTATAAAAAATTTTTGTACATTGATTATTTAGAATTTTATTTTGTTTTTTAAATTTCAAAAACTTTTTTTTTAATTTTTTTTTATATAATTTAAATAATTTTAACTTAATTTTTATTGTATTTTATATTTCTCCAAATCTACAATAAACTTAGGCTCAACTCCTAAATCTTTTAAATTTTGAATTTTTTGTTTTTTAATTTTTTCCATTCTTTCTAACCAATCATCTTTTCTTTGTCTATTTTTTCTTCCTTCTTCTAAAATTTCTCTATCATAAACTTTATTTTTTTCTTCTCTTAATTTAATCATTTTTAATAAATCATTATTATGTTCATATCTTTTTCTTTTTTTTTCAGCTTCAATTTTTTTTTCAACTTCCATATCATAAAGTTGCTTTTTAACAATTCTTTCATATTCATCTTTTTCTTGTTTGGCTTGTTCCACTAATTGTAATTCTTTATTTTTTTTTTGTTTAGCATTTGCTAATAATAAATCATTCATTCTTTTTTGTCTTAAAATTTCTTCTTCTTTTTGTTTTCTTCTAAATTGTCTTTCTGAATCTTCAAAAGCTCTTTTTGCTCTTAAAGCATCTAATTCAATATATTTATCTTGAGCTTTTTCTTGTCTTTCTCTTAATTTTTGTAATTCTTTTTCTTTTTCTTCTGCTATTCTTTTTTTTTCTTTTAAATCTTCTTCTTCTTTTTTTGCTTTTTCCATATTATATTTTAATAATTTTAAATCATATTCTCTTTCTTCAATTATTTTTTTTTGTTTATTCATTGAACTAATTTTATTACTTTCTTCAATTTCTTTTGCCATTTTTTCATTATGAATTCTTCTTAATTCTGCTTCTTTTATTTCATCTTCTGCTAATTTTTTTGCAAATTCTAACATTTCTTTTTGTTCTTTTTTTAATAATTCTAATTCTTTTAACTTTTCTTTTTGTTTTTCTTTTATTTGATCAATCACAACAAGAGATCCTTCTTTATTTGCTTTTTTTCTTTCTTTTTCTCTATCTTGATATTGTTTTAATCCTTTTAATCTTTCTAATTCCATCATTGTATCTAATTTATCTTCTTTTCTTTTGAAAAATTTTTCTAATTCTTTATGTTCTTTTTTTTGTTTTTCTCTTATATGAGCAACTTTAGCATACAACGATAATTTTTCCATTTCTTTAACAACATCTTCATTATTATCTATTTCTTTTTGTGCTAATTTTAATAACATTTTCCTCTTTTCTATATTTGCTAAATCTACATCACTTAATTCTATTTTTGGATTGTTTTTATCATAATTTATTATTTTATCTCTTAATGATCTTGCTCTTGCATTTTTATCATATTCTTGTTCTGTTTTTATTCTTGATTCATTTAATAATTCTTCTTTTGATTGAAAATATGCATTTTTTCTAATTCTTTCATAATCATATAAAGTTAAATATGATGAATCAATCATTGGTAATTTATTAATTTTCCATTTGTTTTTTTTATTATTAGATGATTTAAAATCTGAAAGTGTTTTTGCACCATATTTTTCTGCCTAATTTTAATTATAATTAAAGTTACCATTTTTTTTTATTGAATTTTATTTTTTTAAATTACATTATTAATATAATTTCAATAATAAATAAAAAAAAAGATATTTATATTTTATTACCAAATATATTTATATTTTGGAATGTTTCTTCTTTCTTACTATCACTTTCACTATCTTTATTTAAAAATAATTCATATGAAAAATTAAACATATTTTTTAATTTATCATCAATAGTTGATTTAATAAATTTTAATTGTTCTGAATTTTTAATTTTATTTCTTCTTTCAGTAGATAAACTATCAGGTTCTTTAATTTCTTTTATTTCGTTTTGTTCAAAATATGTTATATTATTTTTATTTAATGAATTATTTAAATTGTCTTTTCTTTTTTCATATGATTTTTTTTTTTCACAATTTTGATTAAATTGTTTTTTTTTATTAATAAATTGATTTGAGATTTTTTCTTTTAGAATTTCACTTTGATGAATTACATAATTATTATTTTTTTTTGAAGAATTTTTAGCTGTTACATTACTTTTATCTTTTGAATTTGATTTTGAAGATTTACTAAAACTTTTACTTTTTGATTTACTTTTACTATGACTAATAGTTTTAGAATTTAAAATTTTAATTTTTGTTAATGAATATAAAGAAGTATGTTTTTTATTTTTATTCAATTTGTTTATATTATTAAATGATAATCTTAAATTTGGTGTTGAATTAGTATTTGAATCATTTAAACTATTTGTTGCAGTTGATTTAATAAAATTTATTGATAAATCATTTTGAGGTGAAAAATGTTTTTTTGAAGAAGATTTTAATTCCTTTGAAATTTCTTTCATATATCTATCATTTATATCTTTAAATGTTTCTCTTGGAAGTCTTATTTTCATATAATTAAATAATCTTTCAATTATTCTTTCATACATATTGGCAGTTAAATTTATTTTTTTATTCATTAATGATATTTTAGTATATGATTGAGCTTTTGTAAGATTATTTTTATTAAAAATTGTTTTTTTTATATAATCATGCTCAATATTATCTTTTTTATCTTTATTATTAATTATTTTAGTTATTTTTGGTTTTATTGCTTTATTTAAAAAGTCATTATTTATTAATCTTTTTTTACCATTTATTTTATATATATTATCTATTGTTTGAGAACTTGATAATAAAGATTTATTATTTGAATTAGGTTTCGAAAATTTTCTTCGAGATTTTATTTTAGACTGATTAAAAAAGGTTGTTGATAAATCTATTTTTGCCTTCATTTTTATTTTGAAAAATTATTAATTAATAAAATAAAAATTTGATTATTTAAAATTCTATTATTAACTTTTTAAAAGTATATAAAAAATCAAGAATTATTCAAAATATTTTCTTCATTTAAATAAAAATAATTTTAAAACAAATTAAAAAAAATTCATCAAAAAATTACTGAGTTAGAATTAAAGCAACTATCAAACCATAAAGTCCAAGAGCTTCGGCAAAAATTAAAATAAGCATCATACCGACAAAAACCTTATCTTGTTGACCAAGAGCTCTAACTCCAGCTTCTCCTCCTACACCAATGGCAATTCCAGCAGCTAGAGAAGTGAGTCCACAAGTCAATCCACTACCTAAATGTTTAAAACCTTTATATTCATTATATTTATTTGTGTCACTCTCTTGTTCATTTAATTTTTGACCTAAAATTACTGCTACTATTAATCCATAAATTCCAAGAATACCTGCCATGATAACTGGAATTACTCCTCTAATTATTACACTTGGTTTCATTACTCCCATTGCACATATTCCAACTCCACTTTTTGCTGTTCCATATGCTGCTCCTAGATTTGCGAATGTTAAGGCTATTGCTACTCCTGCATACCCAAAAAGGTAATTTATTTCATTATTTAAATCTACTTTTGTTTTTTCTGACATTTCTTTTTTTTTTTATGTTTATTTAGAATTAATTTTTTATTTATTTTTTTTTTGGTTTTTATTATATTTTATTAGTTTTTTTTAAAAGATAAAAAATAAATGAGGAAAAATCAAGATAATGATTATTTTGATAGTATATTAAATGGGAATGATAAAAAAGGACACAGAAAATCAAATAAGAAATATTATTATAATAAATATAATACAAATTATGATTATAATAACAATGATTATTATAATTATAATAATAGGAATTATTATAATAAACAATATTATGATAATTCCAATTACAATAAAAAAAAAGAAAAATATGATGATGAATATTACTTAGAAAAAGAAATATCAGAATTCCCTCATAAAATTCAACAATATCTAGATAATATTGATCAAACTAAAATAATAATCCCAGAACATACATTAAATTTAATACAAGATTTAATAAAAAATAAATTAGATTGTATGATATGTGAAGAAAAAATTAAAAATGAAGATAGTATCTGGTCATGTAATACATGTTATTCACTATATCATTTAAAATGTATAGAAGAATGGATAACAAAAAAAAATCCAAATGACCAAAAATCAAAAAACAAAAAAATTAAATGGACATGTCCTCATTGTAATTCTTTATATGAAGATTCAAAATATCCAATATACAATTGTTATTGTGGAAAATATTATACAGCAGAAAAAAATCATAATAAATATTTAGACCCTAATTTAATTCCTCATGGTTGTGGTTTATTATGTAAAGAAAGAATTTGTCCTCATATAAAACAATGTCCATTACCATGTCATCCTGGTCCTCATGTTCAATGTAATCAAAATGTAAAAATTATATGTTATTGTAAAAAAAATACAAAAGTTGTTCCTTGTTCTTATGAATCAGAAACTGAATTTTCATGTGGAGAAATTTGCAATAGACCATTAAATTGTGGGAAAATAAATCATACTTGTAAAGCAATTTGTCATTCTGGACCATGTGAAAAATTTTTAAAAAATAATAAATGTTATGAATGTATTGCTGAAAGTAGAAATAAATTATATGATTTTTTAAAAGTTGTTGAAAAAAAATTAAATGATGAATGTTATGAAGCAAAAAATTTAACTCATTTTGCATCTTGTTTAACTTCTTATATATTTAATGGAGAATATCCTTGTAAAGAACATTATGCTCAAATTAATACTGATACAAATTTAAAATTATTATTAAAATTATTTGAAATATCAGGTGAGCAAATATTAATAAATTTAAAAAAATTTATTCCAATGTGTCAAATAAAAGTCGAAAATTCATGTCGTTGTAAAAATAAAAAAATGGAAACATATTGTTTTAAATTAAATTATCCAGAAGACATATTAGATTTTTTAGGTATAGTAAAAGAAAAAGAATTAGAAAAATGTAACAGAATATGTAAAACAAAAAAAAATTGTGAAATTCATCGTTGTGAAAGAGTATGTTGTGAACTTCGAAATATAAAAATAACAAATTATTCATTACAAGATCCAAATGGTTATCATTTATGTTTTAAAATATGTAACAAACTATTATCATGTAATAAACATAATTGTGAAAATTATTGTCATAAAGGAAAATGTAAACCATGTGCATATATAATAAGAGAAGGAGATTTAATTTGTTCATGTGGTAAGACAAGAATTAAACCTCCTTATATTTGTGGTACAAAAGTTGATTGTCAATATCCTTGTTCAAGAAAAAGAAAATGTGAACATCCTTGTCCTTTAAAATGTCATGAAGGTGATTGTCCTCCTTGTGAATATTTAACTTTTAAAAGATGTAGATGTGGAAAAAAAATTATTCAAAATGTTAAATGTGGTGATACTAATGATGTTTTATGTGATTGTGTTTGTGATTGTATTTTAAATTGTGGTGTTCATTTTTGTAAATTAATATGTCATGTTCATAATAAAGAATATGATGAAAAATATGTTTGTAAATTAACTTGTGGGAGAAATTTACTTTTATGTCAACATTTATGTAAAAAAAAATGTCATGGGGAAAGTGATTGTGATGAATTTGCTTGTGATGAAAATGTTTTGGTTAAATGTAAATGTGGGACTATTAGTAAATATTTTAAATGTGGAGTCTTGAAAAAAATGAATGAAGATTTGATAAAAGAAAATAAAGAATCTTTTCATTTAGAATGTAATGAAGAATGTGTAAAAGCTGAAAGGTTAAGAAATATTAATGAAGCTTTTGAAGGTTTGAAAAATATTAGTGATGCTAAAATAAAACTTTTATTTCCTAATTGTCAAATTGATGGAAGTGAAGTTCCTAAAAGAGAAATTCCTGGTAAATACGATATTGAAACTATTGAAATGGCTCAAGAAAATATTGAGAAAGTTATTAAATTTGAAAATGAATTATATAGATGTGTTTTTGATGCCAAAAATAGAATTGAAAATATAAAACCAGTTCAAGTTAAAAATGATGAAAATAAAGAAAAAGTTGAAGAAAGTAAAGAAGAAGAAAAGAAGAATGAAGAAAATAAAGAAGAAGAAAAGAAGAATGAAGAAAATAAAGAAGAAGAAAAGAAGAATGAAGAAAATAAAGAAGTAGAAAAGAAGAATGAAGAAAATAAAGAAGTAGAAAAGAAGGATGAAGAAAATAAAGAAGTAGAAAAGAAGGATGAAGATAAGAAAAATGAAGAAAATATAAAAGAAAAATTATATCATATACAAATAGAAGAAGAAGATTATGATGATTTTAATGAATGGTTAACATTATATCATAATATAAAGATAAAAAAAGTTTATAAAATAAATAAAAAAGGAAAAAAAAAGCAATGTTATATAGAAATATCCCAATCTCAATTAAAATTATTTCATTATCAAAAATATCGTTTATCATTAATTGCTCTTCTATTTAAAAATTATTTGTTTTTAAAGAATAAAAAATTAAAAATATATCATCCATTCAATTATTCAATCTATATAAAAAATATTAAATCAAAAGCACCTATTCATGTAATTGAAAATTTAATAATAACATATACAAAAATTAAACCAGCTGATTTTTATTTAGATGAACCAAATGATTATGAATTTTATGCACATTTTTATGATGAGGAATTAGGAATGAAAGTATATAAAATAATTAAAGATAGAACTAAGGAATTTAATGAAGTTTATGAATATACATATGATACAAAAAGAATAGTTACTAATGAAAATTTATATAAATATTTAAAAGATGAACATTATTTTAATTTTTTAAATGATGGTTATGATAAAGAATATGAAGAAAATCCTAATAATAAAATTCAAAAGGATGATGAAAATGATAATATATTTGATGAAGATGGATTTATGATAGTAAAAAATAAAAAGAAAAAATATAAATAAAAAATAATAATTTTTTTTAATTTATAAAAAATTCAAATTTTATATATTTTATATAATATTTTTTTATTATTTTTTTTAAATAAAAATCAAAATATTATATTGATGTTTCAATTTGATTTAATTGGTTATTTAATTTTCTTTCTTCTTCATTTAAATAAAATATTTTTTGATTGATTGAAATTAATTCATTTTGACAATTAGATAATTCAAAGAAATCTTTTCCTGAATAGTAATTATTTTTTGGAATAATGGTATATCTATCTTCTAATGTTTTTGAATTCATATCAGTGATAAAATTATTGTATTTTGAAATTTTATCATTTAAAATTCTTTGTTCTAAAATTAATTTTTTTCTATTATTATAAATATCAATAAGACTATAAATTATATTTTTTATATCATCATTTGAAACATGATATTTAATTATTCTTTGAATAATATCTTGATAATATTCAATTTCTTGATGTATTTTTAATATTTCTTCTTTTTGAAGTTTAGATAAATCAAATAATTTTTTATTATCATTTCTATAACTTTTAATTTGACTTAATGCAATATCATATTTATTTTCAATATCTTCATATTTACCAGATGGAATTTTTGAATTTTTTTCTACTAAATATTTATTTAATTGTGTTTCTAATGTATTTCTTTCTTTTGTAAGAATTTGTATTTGATTTAAAAATATTATTTCATTATTATTTTTTTCATTTTGTAATAAATTAATTTTATCATTTAAATTTTTAATTTCATCATTATATTTTTTTAAATTATCTTTATCATTTGAATTTTCATTTTCAATTTTTTCAAATTTTGAATTTAAATTTGTATTTTCTAAAATAAATTGTGCCTTTTCTTTTTCCAAAATTTCAATTGATTTTTCTTGAGTTTTTATATCACTTCTTAAATTATCTATTATTGCTTTTAATTCATCTGTTTCTTTCATTTGAATATTACTATTTAATTGTAAATTTTCATTATTAGTTTTTAAATTATTTACCTCATTAACTAATTTTTCAATTTCAAAATTTTGTTGTTCTATTTTTCTATTATCATTTTCAATAATTTTTTCATATTCTAATAATTTATCATCATATTTTAAATTTCTTAATTCTAAAACTTGCTTTTCTAATTTTTCAATTTTAGGTTGATATTCAGAATTTTCAATTTTTGCTTTATTAAATAAATCTTTTAAACTTTCATTTTCAAGAGATAAGTCTTTTATCATTTGAGTATATTCACTAACAGATTTTATTTGATTTTGTAATTCAAAATTTTCTTTTTCAACATTTTTTAATTTTTCTAGTTGTTGTGATAAATATTTAACTTCTTCATCTTTTTCTTTATTTATATCAGTTATTTGAGTTAAATTTATTTGAAATGATTTAATTTGAGATTGCAAATTTATAATTTCATTTTTAAATTTCTGATTTTCTTCTTGTAATTGTTTTATTTGAATCACTTGATCAACATTTGTAAATTGTTCAATATTATTATTCATTTGATTTGATTTTCTTTTTTTTGAAGGTAATAAATTATTAACTGTTTTTTTTAGTAATTCAATTTGTTTTTTGTCTTCTTTTTGTTGATTTTTTAATTCATTAATAATTTCTTTATCGGATTTAGGATTAACATTTTGATTATTATTGCTTAATTTTATTCCTTCATTTTTTGATAATCTTTTATTTTGAATTTTCATTTTTTTCGAATCAGCCATATAAAAATTTAAAATAATTTATAAATATTAATTTTAAATTTCCTTTATAATTATTAATGTAAAATTCACATATAAATAAAAATTTATATAAGAAAAAAATTAATCAAGAATTAAATTTTTTAAGTCTTCAATAGTTTTATCTTCTTTTTTCCAATATTCTGAAATAATTTTATAATTATATTTTCCAAAAAAAATTGAAGTAAAAAGTGCTAAAAGTCCAGTATAATAGGAACTATATTGAAAACAACTACGATTAGTAATAAATCCAGAAACTATAGGATTTATTAAATCACCTATATTAAAAGTTAAATTATAAATTGCCCCTGCAAAATCAGCACTTAATTTTTGATTTCCAATAATATTAGTAACAATTTTATTTAATTCTATATATAATGGAACATTAATTAAGGCATTTTGAAATCCTATAATAATTAATCCTATTATAACCGTCCAATAACTTTGAGGTAAATATTTAAATGGAGCAACAAAAAAACAACCAATAAAAGAAAAAAATAATCCTATTGAAATACATAAATGATTACCAAAAAAATTACTTATTTGATTAATTTTTAATGTACTTATTGTATATGATACTGTTGTCAACATAAAAAATAAAGAACTAATAGAAATTGATAATGAAAATCTTGTAGATAAATAATTTGATAATGTTGGTGTATAAAAATTATCACAATTTAACTGAACAATACCAACAATAATAAAAAATAAAATTTTACTATTATTAATAATTGAAAAAATTGATATAATATTCTTTTCATTTTCATCATCATAATTATCATTAATTATTTTATCAAAAGGTAATTGTTTTTCAAAAAATAAAGCACTTAAAAATATAAAACCAAAGATTATAAAAGGTAATGTATAACCTCCAATATAATAAAATAAACTTATAATAGGAGGTCCTAAAGAAAAACCTAAACCCCAAAATAATTCTAAATATGCAGTAGCATCTGTTAATTCTTTTTCATTATTAATTAAAGTAGTAATTGAAATTGAAAAAATTGCTAAACCACAACCAACAAAACCATGAATACATCTTATTAAAAAAGATAAAATTAAAAATAAGTAAATATTATTTATGAATATTAAAATTGAATATAAAAAAGAACATATAGAATTGATTATTATAAAATAAAAAAATAAATTTTTTCTTCCAAATTTTTTAATAATTGATGTATTAAAAATAGACATAAATAATTGAGCTAAACTAAAAATTCCTATTACCAATCCACTAATTTCAACTGAAATTCCTTTAGTTAAAGCCATTGGAGGATATAAAGGACCAATCATTGAAAAAGACATTGAAGTACTTGCATTAATTAAACAAAGAATTTTTTGTTCATATTTAATATTCATCAAAATAATAAAAAATTAAAAAAATAAAATATTGTTTTTAATATAATTTAATTTTTTAATTATTATTGATTAGAAGAATTTTGACTAACATTACTATATTCTCCATTATTTATACCTAATGAACCACCAACTGCTACTCCTTTACCTCTAAAAGCAGAAAATCCAGAATTTGGATTTTGTATATTTTCACTTGAAGAAATTTCAACATTATTATTAGAAGGAGCAATAACAACTGGAATATTAGGATTAAATGAATTACTTAATGACACAAATCCATTTAATTTAATCATCCATTTAAATAAAAATGATATTTCTAATTTTTGAATAAATTGATCTGTTATTTGTAATTTATTCCTAAGTAAATAATGATATAGTAATCCATAAATGATACCAGAAAGAACTCCAAAATCAATTTGCATACCATTAAACATCACAAATAAGAAGAATAATACTATAGGATAATATTTTGCTTTTACTTCACAAGGGAAAAAAAATACTCTCATAGGAACTTCTGGATTTGTCATACATAATAAAGTTAATTCTCCCATTATTAATGGCCATATACCATTATTTTCTACTTTACCCATTATTATATTTAAAGTTAAAACTAATTTATTGTTGGTTAATAAATAACAGAGAACAAGAATAAAACAATATATGATTTGAATAAATATAGAATTTATAAAAAATATAATCATATATTTTAATGTTCCATTTCTATTTTCTAATTCAATTGCATCTTTTATCCAACTTAAAAATGCAAAAATTATATTTAATAATGAGGTAGTAATAAATACATTTGTTATTAATCTCCATAATTGAAATTTATATATAGTAAAAAGAGGGATATTTGTAAGAAAAAAAGAAATATAAGAAATAAATAGATTTAATATATAAAAAATCATTGTTGAAGATATTATAAATTTTACAAAAAGAGGTATTGAATTCCAAAATATTTTGATTTTTGAAATTAAATCTATTTGAGAAACATTAAGATTATTATTATTATTATTATTATCAGAATTAATAATAGGAGGGTTCATATTTGTAATTATATATAAATCAAAATAATAAATAAATAAAATAAATATATATTATCATATTATAAAAAGATTTAAAAAAAATATTATTAGATAATAATATTATAAAAAAGTTTAATATTAAAACTATTGAGTTTTTATAAATTAAAAATAAAAAAAATAAATTATAATAATTTTAATAATTTATAAATCAAATAATAATTATACCAAAAACTTATTTAAATTTACATTTAAAAAAATATTTTAAATTATTTTATAAAAGGAAAAGAATCTGTATTTTTTTTTTAAAAAATTAGAAATGTTTAATTAAAATAAGAAAAAATAATTAATATAGATAAATTTTAATTTTACAAAGTAATTTTTATATTTAACTAATTTATTAATTTCATAATATCATTTTAAATTCACTTTCAGAATTATTTTATAAAATAATTTCAATACTTAAATTAATTTCTTTTCTAATTAAAATATCATCAGTATGAAAAAAGGCTTCAAATAAAGGATATAAGTCATGAAAATAATTTTTTTCTCCTATTCCTTCAACTAAATTTACTATATTTTTTGATATTTTTTATAAGCAATCATCTTTTTCTATATCAAGACAATTTATTAAATAAGGTAAAAATTCTTTTTAAAAAGATCATGCCCAATTAATTCTATTAATATTTGTATATTTTTTATTGTCTTATGTTTTTATTTTACTATCTTTATTTTATAAATCTAAAATTATTGTTTTTGAAGTTGGAATTAATGTTATTTCTAACATATCAGAATTGCTTTTATATAAAATTTATAAAAAATAATAAAATAAAGTAGTATTATTTTTAATTTTGAATTAAAAATAAAAACAATGAATAGAAAAACAAATTCTTTCATATTAAAAGATATTATTAGTGAAAATTCAAATCAAGAAAGCTCAAAAAAAAAAAAGACAAAAAATAAATTATCTATTTCATCATTCAATAAAAAACCTCAAGAAAATAAAAATAAAAATGATTCAGATCGTTTAATAACAGATTCAAATCGAGCATTACTTCCACCAAAAGTAGAAAATGATTTTAAAAATAAATTAAATTTTGAAATAAATAAAAAAGATATTGTCAAATATAATAAAAAAAAACATGTAAAACATTCAAAAAGTAAAAGTGAAGTATTATCTTCAAGTATAAAATCATCTTCAAATTTTAATAGTTCAGAAAATAATGAAATAAAAAAAGAAGAAAATAAAAATGAAAAGGAATATCAAAAACAAAAAATTTTTGATCCAATAATTGATGATGATAATGATTTAAATATTAATAATGAGATAAATAAAAAAAAAAATATAAATGATGATTATGAAAAAAATGAATATTTTTTAAAAATTCAAACATTTGATTTTTATACATTATATTTTACATTAGTTACTTTTGTAAGTGGAATATTATATCATATTATAACATATTTCCCAAATTTAGAAGGAATTTATAAAACTAATAAATCCTTATATAATTTATCGAGAAATTTTTGTTTAATTATTTGTTCTACATCATCAATATTTTTTATTTTAGCAAGTTTAAATAGATATATAATATATTTATTATTTGATAAATGTTCTGGAAATGTTGAACAAAAAGTATCTTTTTTTTCATATGATTATTTTGGTGGTTTCTTAATAGAAAGTTTACTAGCATTAATTCATCCTTCATTAATAGGAAAAGATAGATATTTCAAAACAAGAAAAACAATATACAGAACAGAAACAAAATACGAAGTAAATGATATTCTTCTTTTAATTTGTTTGCTTAGAATATACATTTTTATAAGATATTTCATATCAACAAGTCAATTTAACACACCTCGTTCTCAAAGAATAGCAAAATTAATAGGAGGAAATTTAAATAGATTATTTGTAGTAAAATGTTTAATAATAAAAAACCCATTTAAATTTCTAATAATAATATCATTTTCAATTATTTTAGTAGGTAGTTTCATGTTAAGAATAGCAGAATCACCAGCATATGAAGAACCAACTGAAGAAGGAGAATATAATGATAATGATTATAGAAAATTTGAAAATTGCATTTGGAATGTTATGATTACTATGACTACTGTTGGTTATGGTGATTATTATCCTATTACTTTAATTGGAAGATTAGTTAATGTTTTTTTATCTATTGCTGGAACTTTACTTACTTCTTATATGGTTGTTTTTTTACAAAATGAATTAGTATTTAGTGATAATGAAGATATGGCTTTTAATTTTAGAGAAAAAAGTGTTTTAAAAGAAAAATTTGAATTAAAAGCTGCTAATTATTATTCTACTGGATTTAAATATATTATTGCTAAGAAAAGATATGTTAAAGCTTGTAAGTTAAAAATTCCTAAAAGAGGAATTGATCAATTAAAAAATAAAATGAAAGAAGCTCTTTATAATAAAATTAAAGCTAAAAGAGCTTTTAAAAAAGTTTTTCAAAATTATCAAAATACTTATGAAGCTTGGGATGATGATGATATTTTAAAACAAAAAATGGATGATTTTCAAGATAAATTAACTTCAATGAATGAAAATTGTAATCAAATGGAAGAACACATCAAAGATATTAATACTTTATTAAATCAAATACAAGAAGCTTATAATCAAGGAAAAAAAGAAGAAAATGAAACTGAAATAATTGATACTTCAAAAAAGTCTAATCAAATAAAATGAAATATATTTTAGTCAAATAAAATAAAATATTTTATCAAAAAAGTATATTATTAATATAAAATTATTTTTTTTATCTAAATGAAAATTAATTTTTTATTTTTATTCATTAAAAAATTAATCGGAATTTTTGTAATTTTTTACTTTAAACTTTAAAGCCTTTGAATTGATCTTTTTTTCAATAAAATATTTATAAATATTTATTAAAACATTATTATCTATTTTTTTAATAAAATAATAAATCTAAATCTTCTTTTTCTTGATTTTGATTTTTCAATTTGTTATTTAATTTGGTTTTTAATTTAAATGGAGGTTGTAAAGTTTTTCTTGATTTTATAATGATTTTTTCAAATTTTTTTTGAAATAATAAATTTTTTGCTTTTATTTCTTCTTCAATTTTATTTTTTATATTTATTTGTTTCTTTAATTTATTTTCTTTTTTTATTTCATGAATTATAGGATTAAAAATAAATGGTTCATTCATTTCATAATTTGTTAAATTGTTAATATATCCATTTATTTTTTTGTCCATATTATTAATTATTATAATTAATTCTTTAACAATTTCTTCTATTTTCATGTATTTTGGTTTATTAAAAGAAGTTTTTGTTATTAAAATATTTGAATTATTATTTACACAAATTTCTAAATGAAAATCTCTAATTAGTTCAATTATTTCTGAATTATCTTTTATTTTTGATGTTACAAGATATGAATATTCTTCTATAATTTTTTTTAAATTATCATTATAATATTTATATTCTTTTTCATAGAATTTTAATTGATTTCTTAATTCATTTATTATTTCCATTCTTTCTGCTTTAATTCTTTTTTTTTCTTTTTGTTTTTTTTCTAGATATTCCAATCTTTTTAATATTAAATTTTCAATTTTTGGATATTCATCAATGAAAATATAAGGATCTTTAAATAATTCTAAAATATTATTATTCTTTTTATCATAAGTTGGCTCAAATAAAAATTGATAATAATTTAATGTTTCTTTTACTAATTTTTCAATATATATATTTTTATTATTTTTTTTATCAAAATCAATATTTGTTTCTAAAATAGATTTTTCAAATTTTTTATCTCCATCTAAAAATTCATTTATAAACATAGCAAAAATTCTTAAATCTTCAATTTGTTCTAATTTTTTTTCAATTTCTTCAATTAATAAATTCATTTTGTCATTTTCATCTCTTTTTATAATTAATAATTCTCTATATTTATCTTCAATTTTTGATAAAGTTTTATCAATACTTCTCATTGCAATTCTTTGTTGTTTTATATATTCATCAAAATTATTTTTATATATAATTTCTCTTTTAATTTCATCTTCAATAGTTTTACTATTTCTATTTTCAATTAAAGTTAATTTTTTACTTTCATTATTTAATATTTGTATAACAAGATTATTTTTTGCAATTTCCTTATTTTCTTTATAAAAGTTATTAATAGAATCAAATTTATTTATTAATTTATTTGCTTTTTGTCTTTTAAAAATTTGAATTATATTTTCTCCATCAAAAACAATATCTGCTTTTTTTGAATCAAAAGGAATTTTTGATTTATTTCTCATAAAAGGATCATATAATTGATCTGATTTATTTATTATTCTTCTTATATCTTTTACTTTTTTTATTATATTTAAATTGTCTTCTGATTTTTTTTCAGTATTATATAATTTTGATTTTAATGAAGGAAATCTATTTGGATAATATGTATAATTTTTTTTCAATTTTGGTTTATAATTAGTTGAAATAAATAATTGTTTTCTTTTATATTTTTCATTTTCTTGTTTATGAATTTTTTTTGCTTGTGTAATAAAATCATTGAAATTTGTTAAAGACTCTAAATTATTTAAATGATTTTTAAACTTATTTTTTGTTACTTTCATAAAATATTTGGTAATAAAAAAATAATTATATTTAACAAATAAAATATATGTTTATATAAATTTTAAATAATGTTATATATAATAATGTTTTTTATAAATTGATTTACCTATATTTTTTTACACAACAAAAAATTTAATACTATTTTTATACAATAGTAATAAAACATTTATTCATTTTTTATTTTTCATTCCTTTCTATTTTGATTAAACGTATTTTAAAATCATAATTATTTGGAATAGTTTTTTTTTTTTTAAACATAAATAGTTTTTTTTTTTTATTACTATATTTTTTTACATCCTTACTTGAACGTTTCAAAATATTTAATAGCATTTTTAAAAATATATATCCTATATTAAAATTATTTTTCTCATCATTATTTATAATTGTAGGTATATTTGTCCTATTTATATTAATAATTTTATTTTTTGAAATTAATTTTTTTATAGGTTGTTTTATTTTAAAGTTATTTAAATGAAATCCAGGAAAAAATAATAATGTTTTATTATTTTTTTTATTTTTATAATTTATTATTGAATATTTGATTCCATCATTAATATCATTTTTAATTATTCCTTCATTAATGAAAATTTCATAATTGTTTTTATTATTATAATTATTATTAATATCTTTTGGATTTTTCCCATTAATATAAAGTTGAAATGGATTTTTCAAATTATTCGAAATTTCAATATTTATTAAACTTAATAGTAAACATCTACATTTATTGATTGATTTTGTCTTTTTTTTATCCATTTATCTTAAAGTAAAAACTTTATATATATTTTATTTATTTATTTTTTACTATAATTATAATAAAAAAATTGTAATTTTTAAAAATAAAAATAATCTATTTTTTAACAACAGTAATTATAGAATTATTTTTTAAATTAAGAGCCCCAATGCATTTTATTTTCCTATTTATTTCTTCAATTTCAACTTTATTATCTGTATATAATCTAACTTTATTAACAATACTATAATCTAGTAAAGCAGTTGAAAATAATTCATTAGTTGCTGCTATAAAACTAAAATTATGAAGAATTTTTTGTTTTTTTACATTTGTAATATTAGGATAAAAATATATTAAAGTTAAACAAGATGCACCATATTTCTTTTGATAATATTTTTCTACCGATTGTTGAACATTAGGACAAAATGTATTTAAAAATTTAGATATTTCTTCATTACTTATATTTTGATCATTTATCATTATTTTAAATAAATCAAATTTTTCTGGGTCATAAAATTTTGTTAATAATGATTTATAATATTTTTTTTCAATATTGCTTTTTTGATTAAATGTATATGATGTATTATAAGTTTTATTATTATTAATAAAATTATTTTTATTATTATTATTTATGTTTGAGTTTCCTTTTACAACATTACTATTATTATTATTTGAAACAGGATTATTAAAAACTTCATTATATTGTTGGAGTAATGTATTAGCTTTATTTACTTTTGTTTCATTTTTATACTTATTATCATTATTAGCAAATGGATTATAATATATATTATTATTATTATTTGTTTCTTTTGATGAAATTGTGTTATTTAAACCTAAATTTTCTAAAATTTCATTTCTATATTTTGATATGTAATTAATAATCATTTTATATTGTTCTTTTTCTAGATTTAAATAATCATTTTGTTGTATTAATTGTAAAGGCTGAGAATTTCCTTCAAAGTCCAAAGTAGTTAAAATGGTAATTAATTGCTTAAAATTTTCATAATCATTTCTATTTGAATAATTTAAAGCAATTTCTTGATTCCTCATTTCTGTTTCAATTTTTTCTAAATATAAATTATAATTATCATTTTTGAATTCTTTAAAATAAGATTTAATTATTCTATCAAGAATATTTTTTTTTTCATTTAACCTTTTAATATTTTCTGCATTAATTAATTGTTTTGATTGACTTGTTAAAAATTTAGGAACAATATCTTTATATTCTCCTAGTAATTCATTATTATTATGAAAATAATTTGAAATATTTAATGCAGTCTGGTCAAATATTGTTTGATTCATTAAACTCTTTCCTTGATTTGTTCTAAGATTTTTTGTCAAAATATAATTTTTTTTCAAATCACAAAGAGGTTCTTTAAATATTTCATCAATTCCAATTTTAAATGATATCATTTTTATATTTTATTAATTTAATTATATAAACATTAAATAAGAAAAATTAAATGAATACAAAAAAAATTAATTTACTACCTTTAGATGAAAGTTTAGAAGACAATTTCTTTAATGAAAAGTGTAACATATTAATAAATAATGGAAATGAATTTTTAATTGATTTAAATCCTTCTATAATATTTCCTTTATCTCCTAATTCAAAAAATTCAAATTTTAGTGAAAATAATAATAATAATTATCAACTGATTAAAAATATAGATTTAAAATATATAATATGTAATTCAGTTAAGGAACAAATAATTCAACCAGAAATGATTTTATTATATACTAAAATTGATGATAAATATATATTACTAAATGATTATGAAATTTATTCTTTTTGTAATCCAATTTATAATTCAAATATTAATAATAGTAATAATACAAGTGGTTTAAATAGTGAAATGAGAAGTACAGGATTACAAAATTTAAAAAAAGTTGTTGTTAGTAATCGTTCAGTAAATAATAATAATATTAATAATAATATTAAGGAAACAAAAATTCCAATTTTATATTATAAAATTTGTAAATTTAAACAAAGAATTATGATAGATATTTTTCAAAATAAAATTGATAAAATTATTATGAGTGTTCCTATTTGTTGTTCTGTTTATATGTTAAAAGTTTTAATTTTTCAAAAATTAAAAATAAAGAATTTAGATTTTATTAAAAATCAAAATTTATATGGAGTAGGTTTTTTAAATAAGGAAAAAATCAAATTTATAAATAAAGCTTTGACAAATAAAAAATTTACAGATAATTATTTAATATATGATATAATGAAATATTATTTAGAACCAAAATTATGTTCTGATAAAATTTTAAATCTAATTTTAATAGAAAAAAATCCATCACAATGTTTAATAGGATTAGATTTTAAATTTAATATAATGAAAAACTTTAAAAAATTAGAAAATTTTGACTCAAATGCCCCATCATATAGAAATGTTTCAGATGGATTAAATTTATTTATTTATTGTTTAAATAAAAAATGTCAATTTTATAATTCATATTTTACTTTATGTAAAGGATATGGAATTTTTGATATTTTACAATCATTAGAAGAAATAAAATGTCCTTTTTGTCATATAAAAAATTGTTCTTTGAGAAATATAGGCATGATAAATTCAAAATGGACTTATAAAGGTTTTTTAAAAAGTACAAAAGAATCAAAAATAAATGGTGATGGGATAACTTTAAGTAATGATAAGTTATATATTATTAAGGAAATTATTTTTGAAAAACAATTTTTATCTTTATTAATAGAAGTTGAATTTTATCAAATTAAAACTTTATCATCTAGTAATAATAAAAATTCTTATCAATCTAGTATACAAAATATTAATGGTAGTTTTTTTCAAAGTGACATTAGTGATTCTGATTTAATTAATTTAAATTTAGAACAAAGATATTTAAATAATAATAATTTAAAAAATAAATCTTCTTCAGTTATTGATTTAACTAAAGAATTTACTTTTCAAAAACCAGAAAAAATAAATGAAAATAATAATATTATTAATTATAATGATAATAATGAAAATAATGATAATGATATTATAAAATTATTTCATAAAAAAGATTCAAATGAATCAAAAAAAAGTGATAATAATAAATTAGAAATTGATATTAAATTAGATTGTAAAAAAGAACCATGTTGTTTAGAATGTGGACGTTATTCAAATAATTATTCTTGTATATTATGGTAATTTGATTAATATAGATGTGAAAATAATACATTTAATAAATATTTTGATTTTTGTAATAATAAAATGTAATAATATAATAAATTGTTTATTAAAAGGTTGTTTTAAAATATTTTAAATTATATTATTTTACATTATTAAATTAAAATTTTATTAATTTATAGTATTAAAATTATGATTAAAATGTGTATTATATATTTTGAATAATTTATTTTCTATATCTTCTTCATAAACTTTTAATTCTTTAGATAAATTATCTATATCTAAAGTTGAAAAAATCATATTTGCATTTTTAATAGAAAAATAAGAAAAATATTCATCACAATCACATAACTTTTTAGATATATAATAACATAATAAATCAAAATTTTCAATATTTGATATACTTGTATAATATTCATTATCAAAATCATATAATTGTCCTAAATTAATTAATTCATTTATATTATTTTTTGAATTATTATTAATATTTACATCTATATTGAACCATGAGTGATTAATTATTTTTTCAATTTGAAAATTATCTAAATCAAATGAAGTTATTAAATGAAGAAAATCAAAATAATTTTGGGAAAAATTAATATTTTCAAAAAGACATGAGAAAGTTTCATTATTATTTTTTATGCAATGAAATAAACAACAACATTTCTCATTATGTTTATGTTCATTATTTTTATTCATAATTAAGCAATCACCTATATTAATATTTAATATTTTTAAATTACAATTTAAAATTGTAAATCCTAAATTAAATATATCAATTATTAATTGAAAATTCTTTTTTTCTTTTATATTTAATTCATTAAAAAAAGATTTGAATATATTATTTTCATTATTAATTTGATTTGAATGAATATATAAATATCCAGGAAATAATTTTACATTATATCTATAATCAAAACAAATATTATTTATATTGATTATATTATAAAATATATCATTTCTATTTTTTATTTTTTTGTTATAATATTGAATTATTGATATAAGTTGTTTTGTTATCATTTTTAATATATATTCATTAATATTTCCCATTGTTGTTAATAGATTTTTTAAATTTCCATTTTTATTTTTTTCAATTATTATTCTATAATTTTCTTCTTCATTATTATCAAATATACTTGTTATTTCAATTGAAAAATTGTCAATTTTTTTCCATTGTAATATATATTCTTCTATTTTTTCAAAATTATCATAAGGAACAATTATACAATGATATATTTTTAAATTTGGAATACATAACATTAAAGTTTTATTTTTATTAATAGAAATAAACTCTTTTATTGAATATATATAATTTTTCTTTTGATTAAGATATACAGTTTTATTAGTAAATATATTTTTATTATATATTTCATTTTGATAATTTTGATTATTTTTCATTAAAACAATATTTTTATCAATCAAATTTTGATTTCTTGATTTATTGTTTATTTTATCATCTTTACTTTTTTCATTTTTTGAAATATGATTTTTTCCAATTTGATTTTGCATATTTTCATCATTTTGATAATAATTTTCACTAGTTTTAGCAAATTTTTCTAAAGATTTATATTTATTATATTTATTTATTTCAGAAGGACTTTCATTAATATAATTTCTACTAATAAGTTTTTTATTTTTATTCATATTAATTGGTTTTAATAATGGTTTTCCTTTAACTTTAAATATCGAATTTGCATAACTTGAATTATTCATATAATTAAATGTTGTTATATTATTATTATTATTATAAGATTGAATTGGCTTTAAATTAATTTTTCTATGAATTGTTAAATTAAAATTATTATCTTTTATAATTTTTTTATGAGGTATTTGGAAAACAGGAGGTAATGATGATGTATTTATATTTACACTTAAAATTGGTGATAATTGCTCAGACATATATTTTTTTATTTATATTATTTTTAAATTTAATAATTATAATATTTTATTACTTATAAGAGTAAATAAAATAATTATAAAATAAAATAAAATGATGTATTGAATGAATTAATTAATTTTTTAATTCTCTATTTTCACTTCTTAATATATTAATTTTTAGTTTATAATTTTAATATTTGTTTAAAATTTTTTTAAAAGTTAACTAATAATTTCTTTGATTATTTTATTTATAATTTTAATAAATTTAATTTGAAAAAAAATAAATAAATTAATTAATTTTCTATTAATTTTCAAATTTTGTCAATTGATTATACATATACATTAACCCCAATAAACTTTTATATAATTTTATATATATTTTATGAAT
>Ga0256407_10004862_pt1 | contig 21989 bp, 14 predicted proteins | sample RumenRJG_04DNA_FD_193489 | JGI IMG/M metagenome (GOLD analysis project Ga0256407, IMG submission 193489) | Bovine rumen microbial communities from Lethbridge, Alberta, Canada - RJG_04 | ecosystem: Host-associated > Mammals > Digestive system > Stomach > Rumen | place: Canada: Alberta... | reverse complement strand
TACACAATATCAGGTTACTAAGATGGAACACAATATGATTTTGTCGGCCTCGGGCTGGCGAAAAGTTTTCGCTGAAAGCGGAATCGAATCCGACACTACTGCAAAAATCGGAAACGACAACAAGGCGCTTTCTTTTTTTGCGGCGGAGTCTTTTTTGGAATGGCTTACGGGGAACGGTTGCAAGCCCAAGAAGGCCGCGGCTGAGACTGCTTCCAAGACAAAAAAGCGCGGCGCCTCCAATCCCAAAATCGTAGTCGCCACCGACACGCGCCCCACCGGAAAGGAAATCGCCGAATGCGTTTTGCGCGCGCTTGCCTTGGGAAAGGCAAAAATCGTTTATCTTGGTGTCGCCGCCGCGCCGGAAATAATGGCTTTTGCCCGAGACTACGACGCATTCATTTACATTTCGGCAAGCCACAATCCTATCGGCCACAACGGAATCAAGTTTGGCCTAAACGACGGCGGCGTCTTGAACGCGGCGCAAAACCTTGAAGTAAGAAAAATCTTTGAGCGCAAATTGCAAGAGGCGGAAACTGTTTGCAAGCCCAAGACTGCGGCCGCCTTTGCGGAGACTGTTTCCAAGACCAAAATGGCCGCAAACAAAAAGGCCGCCCTCGCCTCCTACGAAAAATTTTCCCGCCTTGTTTCAAGCGGAACGGAAAAAGCCGCGGCGCAAAACAAATTCTTTGAGCAAATCAAGGCTGCCCTTAAAAAGAACAAGGTCACAGTTTGCGCGGACTTTAACGGAAGCGCCCGCTGCCTTTGCATAGACAAAAAGTTTTTCACGTCAGTCGGCGCGTCCTTTAAGGCAATCAACGACAAGGCGGGAAAGATTGTCCACGAAATAATTCCAGAGCCGGAAAACCTTGTCCACGTGGCGCGCTTTGTGGAAAGCGTCGCGAACGAAAACAAGGCCAAAAAAGCGGCGGCCGCTTCTAGGGCTTGCAAGGCTCAAACAATCATCGGCTACATGCCCGACTGCGACGGCGACCGCGGAAATATCGTATACTACAGCCAAAAAGAAGGCAAGGCAAAAATCCTTAAAGCGCAAGAAGTTTTTTCGATCAGCGTTTTGTCTGAACTTGCTTGCGCCGCCTTGCAGCAAAAGAACGCGCGCCTTGCCGTCGCGGTAAACTGCCCGACATCAATGCGGGTAGAAGAAATCGCGGCCGCCTTTGGCGCCAAAGTATTTAGGGCCGAAGTCGGCGAAGCGAATGTGGTGAACCTTGCGCGTGAAAAGCGCGAGGCCGGCTATGAGGTGCCGATTTTGGGCGAAGGCTCAAACGGCGGAACGATAACCTACCCGGCCGCGGTCCGCGATCCCTTGAACACCGTAATGGCCTTGATAAAGCTTTTGTCGATAAAAGACGCATACGCGCTTTGGGCAAAGGCCCGCGGACTTCCGTTCAGCGAAAACTACACGCTGGACGACATTCTGGACTCGCTTCCAAAATACACGACGACCGGCGTAAGCGAAAAGCGCGCGATCCTAAAAATAAAGACGACGGACCACGCCGTTCTTAAAAGGAATTTCCAAAAGGTCTTTGAGCGTTCCTTTAAAGAAGGAGCGGACGGCCTTTGCAAAAAATACGGCCTGGCCTCTTGGAAATGCGCGCTCACAAACGGAACAAAAGAAAAGCTCGGCGCGACGGACTTTTCAAAAAGCGGAAAAGGCGGCCTAAAGATTTTGTTCTATCCAAAAAATTCGCGCAAGGCCTCTTCGTTCATTTGGATGCGCGGAAGCGGAACGGAGCCGGTCTTTAGAATCATGTGCGACGTTTGCGGAACGGACGCAAAAATGGAAAAGGAACTTTTGGCGTGGGAAACAAAAATGCTTGCCCAAGCCGACAAAATACGATAAACTTTTACCATAACACGCGGAGGTTATTTATGGAAAAGCAGGAAATATTGCAGAGAGCGAAAGCTTACATCGCCGAAGAAAAAGACGAGCGCTTTAGAAAAGAAGTCGAAGACCTTGTCGCAAAAGAAGACTACAAGGAGCTTGAGGACCGCTTTTACCAAACGCTTGAGTTTGGAACGGGCGGCCTTCGCGGAATAATGGGCGGCGGAACAAACCGCATGAACACTCTTGAAATCAACATGGCCACTCAAGGCTTGGCCAACTACGTAATAAAGGCCTTTCCCGAAAAAGCCAAGGCCGGAACTTTGAGCGCCGTTGTCGCCTACGACAGCCGCCTCAACTCTGACGTATTCGCCGAAGCGACGGCCCTTATCTTTGCCGCCAACGGAATCAAGGCCTACCTCTTTAGCGGAGTGCGCCCCACTCCCGAATTGTCATACGCGATTCGCGAGCTTAAGGCCGACACAGGCGTTGTAGTAACCGCCAGCCACAACCCAAGAATGTACAACGGCTACAAGGCCTACTGGAACGACGGCGCGCAGGTAATCGAGCCGCACGACAAGGGAATCATCGTAGAAGTCAACGCCGTAAAAGAAGTAAAGACAATCTCAAAGGAAGAGGCTCTTAAGAACGGCAGCCTTAAAATCATCGACAAAGAAATCGACGAAAAGTTCTGGGCCATGTGCAAGGAACAGCTTTTCCGCCCGGCCTTGATCAAAGAAAAGGCTTCCAGCGTAAAGATCGTATACACTCCGCTCCACGGAACGGGAGCCATGCACGTAGAAAAAGTTTTGGGAGACCTTGGACTTAAGGTAATCACCGTTCCCGAGCAGCAAAAGCCCGACGGAAACTTCCCGACTGTAGAAAAGCCCAACCCGGAAGAAGCCCCCGCGCTTAAGATGGCGCTTGCGCTTGGCGAAAAGGAAAAGGCCGACTGCGTAATGGCAACCGACCCGGACGCCGACCGCTTTGGAACAGCCTTCCCAGGAAAAGACGGAAAGTTTGTTTTGGTAAGCGGAAACCAAATGGGCGCGCTTTTGATGGAATACGTTTTGCTCAGCCGCAAGGAATTTGGAAAGATGCCCGCAAAGCCGGCCGTCGTCCGCTCAATCGTAACCTCGCCCTTTGGCGACGCTGTTTGCAAAAAGTTCGGCGTAAAGATGGTTGAATGCCTTACAGGCTTTAAGTGGATCGCGGCGGCGCAAGCCCAAATGGAAAAGGACGGATCATCCGAATACGTCTTTGGCTTGGAAGAAAGCTACGGATACAAGGTAGAAAAAGAAGTTATGGACAAGGACGGAGTAAGCGCCGCCGCAATGTGCGCCGAAATGACCTTGTACTGGGCCAGCCAAGGAAAGAGCGTATTGGAGCACTTGGACGACATGTGGGCCGAATACGGATACTTTGAGGACCGCGCGATCAGCCAGTACTTTGAAGGACCGCAAGGACCTTCAATCATGGGCGGCATTATGACCAAGCTCCGCACAGAAGGCCTTAAGTCTTTGGGCGGAAAGAAAGTCCTCCAGATTAAGGACATCCAGCAGAGCGTTTCATTTGACCCGGCCAATCCCGGCGCAAAGACACCGATCAACCTTCCCAAGAGCAACGTATTGCAGTTCATTCTTGAAGGCGGAACGATTGTCAGCGCCCGTCCCAGCGGAACGGAGCCAAAGATCAAGTTCTACATCAACAGCGCCCTTCCGCCGGCTGGAGCCTCCGGCTTGGCCCAGAGCAAAAAGGACGCCGCGGTCCTTTGCGACGCGATAAGCGCCGACATCAAAGCGATTCTCGATGCCGCCGCAAAATAACGCGGCCTTTAGTCCCGTCAAATTGCTAAAAGACTACAGAAGGCTACGCCGTTTGATTAACGAAAACGGCGCGGTCTTTTGCGCCTTTGACGTGGAGACGACGGGGCTAAGCTACAAAAAAGATAAGATAATTGAGTTAGGCGCCGTTCGCTTTGACAAGAGCGGCGTCCAAGCCACTTACGATTCCTTTGTTCAAATAGACTTTTCCCTACCGCCAATCATAACAAGCATAACCCACATCACGGACGCGATGCTGGAAGACGCTCCCGACATTCAAAAAGTAATGAAGGACTTTGAAGATTTTTCAAAAGGCTGCGTTCTTGTGGCGCACAACGCGCAGTTTGACTGGAACTTTGTCAACGCCGAGCGGACGGCGCTTGGAATGAAGGAATTAAAAAACAAGGCCATCGACACCTTGGACTTGGCGCGATGGGCCTACCCTGTAAACAAAAAATACAACTTGCAGTATTTGGCAAGCGGAATGAAAATCGACGTTCACGCCGCGCACCGCGCCAATGACGACGCTCGCGTTTGCATGGAAGTCTTTCTCCGCGCCGTCCGCGACACGGATTCTATTCAGAAGTGACTATCCGCGCGGAGCGGTTGCAGGATCGATGGGACTTCCGTTCCTAAAGACCATAAGAGTAAGGCGGCTTTCTTTGCTGATTGAATCAACGCCCGCCGTTCCGATTGTGTCGCCGTAAACGACGTAATCGCCCTTTTGAACGCTGATGCTGGACATTCCGGTATATGCGTAAATCAAGCCAGTCTTTGACTGTACAAAGACAACTTCGCCAAAGCCGCGGTAGGAGCCGCAGTACATGACAGTTCCGGCCATGATGTTCATAATCTTTTCTTTTTTGGCGGCGCTAAGCTGAACGCCGGACACCTTTCCGTTAACGTATGTGATGCGGGGATTTTTTACAGGCCATACAAGTCCGGAAGAACTCTTTGCAGAAGAATACTTTCTTGGATCCGCGTCCTTTAAGTCAAGCGAACTTGCGGCTACCGCTTGAGAAGCCTTTGCGGGAACCTTAAGCTTTTGGCCCGCCTTGAGCGAAGCGTCGCTTCCCAAATTGTTAAGGGCAAAAAGCTCGGCGACTTTAATGCCGCGCTCGCGGGCGATTCCATAATATGTGTCGCCTTTTTGGGCAACGTATGTTTCAAGATTTTCTGTTGAATATGAAGAGCCTGAAGAAACCGAAGCGGAATTCAAAGTGGCGGCGTTTTCGATGTCGGGAGTCGGAATGTTAAGCTTTTGTCCAAACTTAAGAACGTCGCTTTCGCTAAGGCCATTGGCGGCGCGAAGCTCGCTTACCGTGATTTGGTATTTACGGCTAATTGAATAAAGAGTCTCGCCTTTTTCAACCAAATGGGTGGTATCGGCAAAGACGGCCGACGCCATCAAAACTAAAAAAGCGCGAAGGAAAACTCTAAAAAAACTTTTGCTGACTTTCATACCCTTATATTATCGGCAGAAAATCAGCAAAAGTTGAATTTTATTATTTCGCGCTTTTTGTTGTTTTCTTTGCGGGAGTTTTTTTGGCAGGGGCTTTTTTGGCGGAAGTTTTAGCGCCCGTTCCCTTGTCGGCAGACTTAAGAATCTTGTCGCGCTTTGAAATTTCTTTGTTAAAATCAGAAATGCTTTTGATCAATTCGGCAACTTCGGCGTCGGCGGCTGTCAAAGGAGCGGCGTTCTTTACCGTAAGCTTCTTTACGACAAGCTCTCCCAATGAAGCGTAAGCCTTCTTTACCTTTGACTCAAACTGCTTTTTTTCGGCCAAGACCATGCCCAAATCGCTGTAATTTTGGATGGCCGTTCCAGCCTTTGCCAAGCCTTTTTTTGTGGCGGAAAAACCGGTCTTAAGACCAGCTTTGAAGTCGTTCCAAAACTTAGAAGCCTTTTCTTTTGTCTCTTCTTTCATAATAACTCCTAGCGGCAACAAATAGCCGTACAATAAGTATAACGCGCTTTTTTAAATCCGTCAAATTATTTTTGCCGCAAGCAAAGTAAGGTCGTCAAGCTGCTCGTCTTCCCTTAGGTAACTGTAATGCAAGTAAACGTTGTCAGCCTGCTCGTCGTCTTTGTTTGAGCAATAGTATTCGTACAAGTTGAAATGTTCCTTTAAGAATGCGTCGATTCTTCGGTCTACGCGGACGGTGTCCTTTTCGCCGGCGTTTTGCGGCTTGTAAAAGCGGAAAACTTTTTCGACTGAGCAAAGCGCAAGGATTACCTCTTCCGTCGAGCCCGCGCAGTTGGTAAAGTCAAACTCAAGGACTTCATTGGGAACGGGATTGTGGTACTTTTTAAGAACGTACTTTTGCTTGTTCAAAACCGCTTCGATGATTTCTTGGATGCGGTAGCCTTCCATCTGCTCGCTTTCGCTTCCAACTTTGTGATTCTCGTGCTCGCCGCCCTCAGGACCATCTTGGCACTTTGTGACGTTAAATTCTTGGTCGCGGAATTTTCGCGTTGACTCCTCAATGCCGTCAGTGTAAAGGAAAAGAACGTCGCCCTTGTTAAGGCGGGTCTTTTCAATCTTGAATCCGCCCTTCATCTGCACCATAAAGGTTGGAAGCGGACCGGCGGCGGGAGTTTCTTGCAAGGTCAAAGTCTTTTGCTTTTTGGCGGAACTGTCGTAAATGTGAACGATGTTGTCGCCGGCGTTGCAAAGGTTAACTTCGCCAGTCGCGGTGTCCACCAAAACCAAAATCAATGTGGCGAATTTTCCCTTGATTCCAAGAGACTCGATAAAGTCGTTGATTTGAGTTACAAGGATGTCCAAGCCGACGCCGGATTTTTTTGGCGACCAATTTTCATAATATTTTCGGAACAAGGTCGCGACTACGGTCATGATAAGGGCGGCTGGAACGCCGTGTCCCGAAGCGTCGCACTTGATCATAACGTAATGGTTTTCGTCCAGTTTTTTGTAGTCAAAGTAGTCGCCCGAAACTTCGCTGGCGCCTTCGTAGTAGCCAAAGCACTGGAAGTTTTTGTCGTTCAAGATCGCGACCGTTTGCTTGGCGCCGGAATTGTCGGGCGTCAAGGGCAAGAAGGCGCGCTGAACGACCTTACCGTCCATAGCCAAGTGTTCGTCTTGGGCGGCCTTTACCAAGTCGCGGGTCATTTCGTTCACGCTGTCGCCCAGCTGGCCGATTTCGTCGCGGCTTTTGATTACGATCTCCTTGCCCGCAAGCTTTTCCTTGTTGACGGTGTTTCCGATCATTACTACGTGGCTTGCAAGGCGCTTGATCGGGCTTACGATTACGCTGGCCAAAACCCAAGAGGCGATTATGCCGATCAAAACGGCAAAGAGCGAAACGGCAAGCGCCGTATAGATAATCGTGTTTCTGGCGTCGTCGATTGTTTGAATCAAGCTTGCGGTAGATACCGAGATGAACACTATAGCGCGAACGTAAGACTGCGAAGTTCCCTGTCGGTAAAGAACCGGTCTGTAAAACAAATATTCAGTGTTTTCGCGGTCAAGCAAGGCTGAATTGTATTCAGGGAAGCTGCCCGTCGCGCTCTCGGACAATTCGTTTAAGGTTCTTGAAAGGCGCGTTGAAAGTTCCGTTGTAATTACGGCGATTTCCTCTCGCCTCTTTGCGGAAACGGCGTCCGTCCTAAGGGCGATCGACGCGCCTTCCGCGTTCAAGGCCGCGATGTTTCTTGCAATTTCGCCGGCGCTTTGGGCGGCTTCTTGGTTCAGCTCTTGGCATATTTCAGAAGCCGAAATCATTGTTTGGTCAGTGATCTTTGAGACTCCAGGAGTTAGAATCTCTGTGTCGATCTTTTTTGACAATTCAGAATCGTTTGACGCCCAAATGTATTCCAGCTCGCTCTTGCTTTCGTCGTTCAACGAAAGGCCGGCGATGCTTACATAATTGGCTTCGCTGATGGCTGTCGACTGTTCCGGCAAGGCGCTCAATTCCAAAACGTTTTGCGTAGGCATGTAAGCGCGCGCTCCGCTTGCAATGCTGGAAAGCAAAACGTTCACCCGTTCCTCCAAACCTACAGACAAGGTTCGTTCCTGTGAACGAGTCATTACAAATCCCAACGGCAATGAAACTAACAGAATTGCCATAAAGACGATCATTGCGGTAAATGACATAAGCTTAAGCTTTAAGCTTGTGCCCCGCCGATTCAGGACTTGAATCTTTTTCTTTTTTTCCAGCGGCATAATGTCTCCTGAAAGAAGCGCGTTGATTTCTTTTTTTACAAGGACCGCCTCTTTAGCTGAAAGAACCAATCCTCGCGTCGCAAAAATCAAGGCGCCTAGCGCGATTATAATAATGATCGCAAACAGAATGTCTCCTGTTCGCGCAAAGAATTTTCCAGTGTCGTAAACCCGTTGCCATGAGGGCTTGTAAACGTAATTGGCGGCAATCTTAACCGTTCCGTTTTCTTGGATGGCAAAGGCCGAGGGCATTCTGTAAACGCCGCGGTCTGAATGGTAAAGGGTGATTGTATACGTTCCTTGCGGAATCGTGTTGTCAAGTTTAAGGCCGCTGATTCTTTCGTCGTTGACGATTGAAAAATCCCCGTCCCTAAGATTAAACTCTATTGAATAAGGCTCTTTTGCATCGTCCTTGGCGATGACGATTTTATAAACCGATCCATCGTACCTAAAGCCCGCGCCGCGCAATTCCAAAGAGCTGCTTCCAAAAATGTCAGAATTCTTGCTTACAGAAGTAACAAGCGTAAACGGCTCGTACTTGTTTGCGTATACAGTTACAAACGCCGGTTCGCCTACGTTTCCGGCCTTGTCGATGGCGCGGACGCTAAAGGTGTAAACGCCGTTCCTGCGGTTGGCAAAGCGGGTTGTCGCGTTCCTTGTCTGAACCGACGCCGCCGGAGCGCGGGGCTTAAACGAGCTTTCGGGATTCTTTTGCTTAAATTCGGAAAGCATGCCGGCAAGTTCCGCGTCGCTCAAGCTTGTCGGATGGCGCTTAGATGTGAACAATTCCTTTGGAAGGTTCTCAACTTTTTCAAGGTTGAACGAATATCCGTCAATCAGTTCGTCATCGGATTCGTCGCGCCAGCTAAAGGCAAGGTCGTTGCTTAAGGCAAAGCCCATAGAATCCGTTTGCGGGCCAATGATTGTCGGCGGCCTTGGCGGAGTCAAATCCCTGTAATAAGAAACAGTCGCGTTGTCAGACCAGTTTCCGGCGTAGTCAACGGCGCGAACTTTTAGATACCAATTTTTTTCGGAAGAAGCCTTGACCGAAATCGTGTTCTCCTTTGGAAGGTTCATCAAAACCGTAGGAGCGTCTTGATTTGGGTCTTGCGTCCAAATCCAAGAAAAGCCGCGAATGCCGGAAGAGTCCGTAGGCAGCGCCACTCTAAAGCGGACGTTTTCGTCGCGGCTTCTTTGACCTGGAGAAAAAGTCAAAGGCATTATTGTTGGAAGCAGAACGGTATGGTCGCTTTCAAGCCTGTAAATCCAAGAAGAGTTTCCGCTTGTTCCCTGCCAAACAAAGGCAAGCGTCTTGCCGTCGTCCGTAATCATCGGATAGACAAAAGTCGCGGCGCTTCTTTGCGGAGAAAGAACTATTTGTTCGCCCCACAAGGTTCCTTGGCGTTGCGTTAAATAAACTCTTTCAAAGCCGCTTCTTGTGTCAAACCAAACCATGCTTAGGCTGTTGTTATGGCTGAACAAAATCGGACGGTTTGCGTTGCCGGCGTTTGAAATTCTTTCCGTTCGGCCCAAAATGTTTCCGTCATTGTTCAATTGGGCAAAGTAAACGCTTGAGTTTTCAGAATTGTAGGGAGTGCGTTCCCAAGCTATGTAATTGCTTTGCTCAAAGCGGGCCAAAGTCGGACGCTGGTCGCTGGACAAATCGTTTTCGGAACCGGTGGCAAGCATGACAGGGGTTGACCAAGAAGAGCCGCCGCTAGAAGAAAGGGTTGAAAAAAGCTTGTACACGATTCTTGATTGCGTTCTGTACTGCGCTTGGAAAACGACCAACTCTCCCCTTGGCGTAGAAAGCAATACCGGCAAAAATGGGTTAAGGCTTTTTTGCGCCGGCGAGAACTCGCTAAAGTCGTTCCAATTTATACCGTCGCGGCTGCGGGCGTAAAGCATCGTAAAGCTTTCGTCGCGGCCCAATGAGGTAAAGACGATAAAGCCTCCGCTGTGCAAATCGTAAACGCGGGGGGCTACAAGCGGAAGGTTTTGCTTGCTGAACTTTTTTTGGTTAAACGAAGCGCCGCCGTCAGCGCTTGTGTAAATCGAAATTGTGTTTGTGTCAGAAAGAACGCTTACCGCCAGCACGCCGCTAGAGTTCATCGCGGCGCTGTAAAGGTCCGGAATGTCGCCGGAATACGGAAAAGGGCCCGCAAAGCGGCTGGCTTCTTCCCACCTTCCGTCCTTGTAAAATTGAACCATTAAATATATAGAAGATTTTTTTGCGTCAACTTCTTGCCAAACCGCCGCGGCTATTTGACCGTTGGAGACGGCGCTTGGAAAACACACGCCGCTTTGCGATATGCGGACAGGATTTTCCCAAAAGTAATTCTGCGCCGCCGCTCCCTTTGCGATCAAAAGAAAAAGAGAAAAAATAACTGTCGTCAAAAAGCGCTGCTTACGCATTTTATCCATTATACCAAAATCTTACACAAAGCGCAAATCGTCGCAAAGCCGCCGTCTTACATTCGCGCCTGGACTTGTTTTTGCAAATCCAAAATCTTCGAAGACCTGCGGTTGGCGGGCGTCTGCAAAAGCTGCTCGACAATCGTGTAGGCTCCGATTACATTGTTGTTTCTCAACTCCTGAATCGCTTGGTTGTAGCTCGCCTCGTCCGCGCTAGAAAGAACGACGGCGGCTTTTCCGCCGACCGCGATTTGTATTCTGTCCTTAAGCATAATCGCGTTGTCGTTGTTGGGATTCAAGGCGATGGCCTGGTCAAGTTTTGTCAAAGCCTGGCGCATGATTTCTTCGTTGCCCCTTGCGCTTGAGTAAAGCCTTTGGGCTTCTTGCGTCAAGCTGTTGGAGCGGCGGATTCCGCTTTGGTCAACCGGCTTTTGCCTAATTCCAAGCTCTACCTCAACGTCATAAATCAACTTGCTAAGGCCAGGATAGTTTGGCCTAATCTCGGCCAAGTCAAGCAAGTCGCTGTATCCCTGCTGTTGCGTCGCGGGAACTCTTACATTTTGCCTTGCGTTCTGAACGCGGCGCGCGAACGTCTCATTGAACTGAGCCGGATCAATCAACTCGTCGATGCGCAAAGTCAAAAGCGCCGCTTCTTGGTTCAAAGGATAAACCATTTGAAGCTCTTGCAGCTTTTTCTTAGCCTCGGCCAAAATCGCCAAGGCCTCGTCGCGGTTTCCGCTCTTAATCAAAGCGGAGCCTTGGTCAAAGTATTGGTGGGCGTTGCTCAAGATCTGCGACATTTCCGGATAAAGCGGAGCGGTCGGCTTGATTTCGCGGCCAGTCTTCATGCTAAGCGCGTTTTGGACCAAAAGCTTAAGGTTCTTAATCTCTTCGTCTTCCTCAACGTTTGTGACGGCCCAGCGGCTTTCGGCTCGGTTAAGGAGGCTTTCGGCGTTCTCAAAGTCGCCGGCGTAATAATCGTTCTTTGCGCGCGTCTTAAGGGCGCGGACTTCGGCAACGATAAGCCTGTTCTCGGCCTCGTTGATTCTTTGGCCCAAATCGGCAAGGCTTCTGTCGGAAGATTCGCGCAAGCTTTCCGACTCTTGGTGGGCCAAAGACTCGTTGTACAATTCGCGCGCGCGCTGCAAGTCGTTTCTGGCTTGCGAGAATTTGTCGGCGCGGTAATTGTTTTCGGCCCTTCTGTATATTTCGTCGGCTTGAGTTTGCGCGCTTTGGGCCATTACAATTTCCCGGCGGGCGTTTGTATTTATATCAACGCCTTGGCTTGTCCACTGGTCAAGCGATGCCATGGTTGCGTTCAACTTTTGAATTGTCGCAGGATTTTGCTTGGGATTGGCTCCCAACCTGTCGCGCATCATAGCCAAAAGGCTCTTGTCCGAAGAAAGAGTGTCTTGAACTGTCTGCACTTTTTGAACGGCCTCGCGCGGATAATGAGTGTCCAAAAGGTTCTGGGCTTCGGCGTAAAGGTTTTGATAGTTGCCGGCAATCATGTCAACAGCCCTTTCCGTATGGTCAGAAAGGTTCTTCCACGCTCCTTCCGTTTGCGCGACAGAAGATTTGCGGGCAAGCTCGTTTACGTTTTGATAATAATCCAAGATGTTCTTAAAGTCCAAAATCTTGTCAACAAACTTCGCGTCGCCGGCTTTTTTGTCGGACTTGCTTCTCTGCTCTTCCGCAGAAGTCTTGTATTCCAAATACCAGGCCTCGTTCAAGTTTGCGACGGCTTTCTTTTCCGTTTGGTCAAGCGCTCCTAAAATCAAAAGCAATTCTTTTGCGTAAGAGTCGTCGCCGCGAGCGCTTTCCAGAGAATCTTGCGGAATCTTTAGCGAAGACAAGCGCTGGGAAGCGGCCCTAAAGTCGGCCAAGTTTGAAACCGAAGAGCTTGTTCCGCTAACAAAATTCTTGGCGCTTCGCATAGAGCCGACAAAAAGCGGAGTGTCCTCGCCAAGCGCTTGTCCCGAACGGTCCTTCCTTAACTGATTCAACGCGCAAACATTAAGCGAAAGGTTTGCAAAATTATTCGCGTCAACCAAACGCGAAGCGTCAGGCATGTAAGACGGCTCCAAAGCCTTTTGAAGCGGGCCGCTTTTTACGTATTCCTCAAACTTTTGGTTTACAGTTTTGTGCAAGGCCTTCTTGCAATTGTCCATCATGTAATTCCATTCGCAGTCAACCGCTCCCAAAATTCCAGAATTTTCGATGCTGGAAACGCCAAGCGTAAAGCGAGTCATGAATGAAATGTAAGAGGCTTCGGTAAGCTCTGGGTTTTGCCTTTTAAGCTGCGCGAACACTTGGTCAAATCGGCCGCCAGTCACGACGATCTTGTTTCTTACGCCGGCAAACCTTTCCATTTGCGCGTAAAAATTTTGCCAAGCTCGCGTTGAGCTTTGGTAGTTGCCAGACTCCACGGCCTGAATAAAAGTCTTGTAAGCGTCGTTCCAGTCAGAACGCGCCGAAAGATAGTTTTGCGTAAGTCCGTTAAGCTCGTTGGCGATTTGCGTTACGGTGTTTTGAAGCGCGACGGGGTTTTCGTCATAGAACTCGTCGCGGTACATATAATAGCCGCTTTGAATCAAAGCGATCGCGTCGGAGTACTTTTGGTTTGAAGCGTTCTTGGCGCCATCCTCCAAAAGACGGCGGAACTGGGCTCGGTAATAAGTAAACTCGGCCGCGGCTTTGGCTTGGCGAATAAAGGCCAAGTGCTCCTGAGTTGGATGCTTTTCCAAAGACTCAAGCTTGTTGATGATTGTCAGTTTTTTCTCGGCGTTCTCAGGCTCTTTTTCCATTACGTCCAACAATTCGTTGGCAAGGCGGGTGTAATAAGAGCGGGCGCCCATGATTGAGTCAACCCTTCTTTGAGCCGCGTCCAAGTCTTCCGGATTTTTCTTCATGTAGTCCGAAAGCTCCAGCAAGGCTGTGTCGTAATCGGTTTGCTTAATAAGGTCGTCTATCTCGCGCAAAGACATGCCTTCCGCATGCAGCGGAGCCGTCAAAGAGCAAAGAGAAATAATTAAAATCGACAAAAAAGTAAATCTTTTAATAATAAACACCCAAGGGCGCAAAGGCCCCTTTTCTTCTTATATAATTTTCGGAAAAAAAGAATTAACTATTAAGAGAAAAAGACCGAATAAATATAAGAAGAAATTATTCTCCTTTCGCCAAAGCGGAAATTGACATTTTGGAGATTTTTTGAGATAATTATAGCGCATTGACAAAATGATGACAAGCAAAAAAAAGTTTGCGACATTCCTAGCCATCTCACTTTCGGCCCGGCTTTTTGCCTTGGACATGACCGACGTTTTCCATACGCTTTCAAATCCTTTTTACAACATGGTCGACCCCAACGAAGGCCTCACGTCATTTCCGTCGCTGAACATTCCTTGCGGAGGCCGTGAAGAAAGCCTTGGAGGCGCCTTTACAGGCCTTTGCGACGACATTTGCTTTTTTGACTACAATCCGGCGGCTTCTTGCCTTTTAAAAAAGGGAGAGGCGGCGCTTTTTCACAATTCATGGATTGCCGACTCAAACTTGGAAACCCTTGCATGGGCCGACCGCTTTGGCGACTTGGGATTGGGCGCCAAGATAAAGTGCTTTTACGTTCCCTTTACCGAATACAATTACTTTGGCGAGCGCGTCGCGGCAAACTATTACAGCGAAACCACCGCTTACTTAAACATAAGCTACAACTTTTTCCACGGCTATTACTTTAAGGGCCTTGCGGTCGGAACCAACCTAAAAACTTCATGGCGCTCCGTTCCCGACTACACAAACAACGAAAACAATTCCATCATAAAAGATTCGGGCCTCTCCCAAAGCTCTTTGGGCTTGATGGCCGACTTGGGCGTAATGCTTTCTTTTGACGCCTTTAAGAATTTCGCCTCGCGCGACCCCAACCTAAAAGTCGGAGTTAGCTTGCAAAACCTTGGCGTCGCGATGACAGGCTTTGGCTCGCAAGGCTCGTTCCAAATGGACGATCCCCTTCCGACAGCGGCCGCCGCGGGAATTTCGTACAGATTCCTAAAAAGGCTTATGGTTTGCGCGGACTTTAAGCAGCCGCTCAACTTTAAGGACTTTTCAAAAAGCGGAATGTGGTCCGCCGGAATCGGCATAGACTTTACCGTCACCGACTATTTGGAATTCATGGCGGGCTTTAGGCTAAAGGGAGCCAACCCCCGCTTTTCTTTGGGAACGGAATTCAAGGTCAAAAAATTTATCTTTGACATAAACTACACGCTGGACTTGACGTCGTCCATGAATCCAGTAAACCACTTTAGCCTTAGCGCGAGAATCGGTTTGGGCGACCATGGCCGAAAGCAAAAGCAAGAGCGCTGCGACGACTTGTACACCAAGGGCTTGGACGAATACGCAAAAGGAAACGAAGCCGCCGCCGTCGAATACTGGGAAGCCGCGCTTAAAGAAGACAAAGCCTGGACTCCCGCCCAGCGCTGGATAGACACAATCAAAAACTCGCGCAAACTCTACGAGCGCGTCCTAGACATCCAGAGCCTAGATTGACCTAGAGGCGGATAAGCTTGCGCTCCACAGCGTCAATCACAAAATCAGGGGAACTGGCGCCGGCGGTAATGCCGACAACCTTGGCGCCGCCAAAATCGTTTGGAAGCTCGTCGGCGGACTCAACAAAACAAGAATTGGCGCAAAGGCTTTTCGCAAGCTCGTAAAGCCGCTGGCTGTTGGCGGATTTTTTTCCACCGACGACTACGATGGCGTCGACTTTTTTAGAAAGCTCCGCAAGCGCCTTTTGCCTTTGGCCGGTGGCGGGACAAATCGTGTCAAAAACTTTTAAGCCTTTTATTTTATCAGAAAGAATGCCGGCAATCTTTTTATATTCCTCCGGCGAAAAAGTCGTTTGGCTTAATAGAACCGCGTTGCCATCCATTTGAGGATCGGCCTTGAACGCCGCCGCCTCGTCCGCGCTTTGAACAAGGATAAAGCGGCCGCCCGCAAAGAGCGCGCTGCCCTCCACCGCTTTTACTTCCGCGTGCCCCTTGTCGCCTGTCAAAATCACGAACATCCCTTTTGCCGAAAACTCGGCCGCGCGCCTTTGGCTTAAGGCAACGCGGGGGCACGTGGCGTCTATGACTTGCGCGCCGCGGGCTTTGATGCGTTCCAAAACAAAGGGAGAGACTCCATGAGCGCGGACAATTACAAGGCTGTCCATGTCCAAAGAATCGATTTGACTTTCCTGAAGAATTTTTAGGCCCTTGTTTGAAAGTTGGTCCAAGGCGATTTGGTTGTGAATTAGCGGGCCCAGTGAATAAATTTTTTTAGGCTTTTGAGCAGTGTCTTCCGCGCCAAGAGCGTCCAAGGCGCTCTTAATAGCTCGACTGACTCCGCTGCAAAAGCCTAAAAGTTCAGAACGAATTATCTTCATTCAACAAAATTAAAGAGCCGCGGCACCCGCAGTCTTTTTGGGCATCGCGTGGTGGATTCCGTATTCCGGCTTCCAATCGCGGCGAGTAAAGTTGATAAAGCCCGAAGAAATGAAGATTGAAGAATAACAACCGCTCAACAAGCCGACTGTCATGGCAAGGGCAAAGTCCTTGATGCTTCCTGTTGTAAAGAAGTACAAGGCCAAAACCGCAAACAATGTTGTCACAGTTGTGATGATTGAACGGGCCAACGTGTCGCTCAACGACTGGTCCAAAAGATCCTTAAAGGATTTAACTTCCATAAGCGGCAAGTTGTAGCGGACACGGTCAAGGATAACGACGGTGGCGTTGATTGAATAACCAACGATTGTCAAAACTGCGGCCAATGTAGTTGTGCTGAACTCAATCTGGCTCCATGAAATGAAAGTAACCATGATGCAGATGTCGTGGAGCAAGGCAACGATGGCTCCCAAGGCAAAGTCCCAGTGGAAGCGGACTGTGGCGTAAAGCCAAATCAAAAGCATTGTTCCAAGGAGCAAGAAGATTGACTGGCGGGCCAATGAGCTTGACATGCTTGAACCGATAAAGTCAGTCTTAAGAACGTCAACGTTGGCTTCGCCGTATTTTTCAACAAGAGCCTTAGTGATTTTATCGCCCTCGCTTTCTTCAACGCCGGCGCGAATCTGGTATGTGTCGGCGGAAACCGCGCCGATTTTCTTTACGCTTACGCCGCCGATTGCAGACAAGGCGTCGCGAACGTCTTCGATTCCGGCGGCTCCCTTGATTGTAACTTCTTCAATGGCGCCGGGCTTAAAGTCGATTCCCAAGTTGATTCCGCGCGTTACAAAACTGAACACGCCGCTTGCGATAATAAGGCAAGACAATATGGCGCAAGGCAAAAAGCCCTTGCTAAAAGTAATTCTCTTTTTCATTATTTTACCCTCCAACTGATGCTGGTAGTCTTTTTCTTAAAGGCTTCTGTTCCAACATCGAACATCAAGCGGCTTACGAACAAGGCTGTGAAGACAGAAGACGCGACGCCGATGGCCAAGCTTACCGCAAAGCCCTGGATTGAGCCGGTTCCCAATTGGCTAAGGAACATGGCGGCGATAAAGGTTGTGATGTTAGAGTCCCAAATGGCCCAAGACGCTCCCTGGAAGCCGGCTTCGATAGCGGCAGCGCGGCTCTTTCCAAGACGCAACTCTTCTTTGATGCGCTCAAAGATGATTACGTTGGCGTCAACCGCCATACCGACGGTAAGGATCATACCGGCGATTGAAGGCAAGGTCAAAGTCAAGTTAAAGGCAGAAAGAACGGCGAACAAGATGTAAAGGTTGAGAACCTGGGCCACGATGGCGTTGATTCCCGCTCCCTTGTAGTAAAGAAGCATAAAGATGAAAATCACGATCAAGCCGATAGCCAAGGCCATCAAACCGTCGTGGATCGTCTTTTCTCCCAACTCGGCGCCGATAACCTGCTGGCTTTCTACGCTAAGGGGAACTTCAAGCCAAGCGGTCTGCAAAACTTTCTGCAAGTTCTGCGCCTCTTCCAAGCCAAAGCCGTCGATGCGGACGCGGCCGCCGCCGATCTTTGTCTTGATAGTGGCGGCGCTCTTAACCTTGTTGTCGCTGATAACGGCAAGGCGCTCGCCTACGTGGTCGCCTGTAAAGTTGGCGAAAATCTCGGCGCCTTCCATGTCCAAGGTAAAGTCAACGCCGGTCTGTCCCATCTGGTCGCGGCTAACTTCGGCGCTCTTTACGTAGCGGCCGTCAAGCGCGACTTCCTTTTTAAGGGCCATGTACTGGATGAACTCATCCAAGCCGTAAGAGTCTTTTGTGTAGTAGCCAAGAATTTCCACGTCCTCGGGAACTACGCTGGGGTCGACCAACTTTCCGTTGTCGTCAAAGCAAGACTCAGGATTTGAATAATAGTACTGAAGGAACTTGTTTGTGGCTTCCTCGTCGACAAGGCGGAAGTTGAGGATGCCTTTTCCCATGATGATCGTGTTGATCGCGTCGCTCTGCTCGGCGCCCGGGATTTCGATGTAAACGCGGTCTTCGCCCTGCTGGCGGATAACCGGCTCTGTCAAGCCAAAGCGGTCGATGCGGCTCTTGAGAGTTTCAATCGCCTGCTCCATCGCGCGAGTCTTAAAGGCAACCTCGCCGCCGGCAGCGGCGACTGATTCTTGGTTGTTCTTTACCGCGGCGTCCAAGTCGGCGTGAACGATGATGTTCATGCCGCCAGAAAGGTCAAGGCCAAGCTTTACAGAGTTTGTGTAGTTGCGCTTGTCGGCCAAAACTTTTTCGCGGTAGCGTTCCTGATACAATTCAAGAAGCTTGGCGTGAATTGAAGCGGCGACGTTTTTCTTTTCGTCTTCCGTCTTGGCGATGCGGCCAAGGCTGAATGAAGAAAGCGCGGCGCTCAAAGTCAACGGCTCCGGAACGGCTTTTTTGAATTCTTTGTAATTCTTTTTTACAGCCTTTGCAAGCCAAGCGTACTCTTCGCCAAGCGGAGCGCTAGGATCAGACGCGGCCAAGGCTTCCAAAGCCTTTACGTCTTTAGCGGCTTGCTTAACCGAATATTCCTTGATTTTTTCAAGGGACTGCAAGGCCAACTTTTGGTCGGCTTCGCTAGTTTTAAAATACCATTTAATTGTAGGGCGCAAGAACGCCAAACAAATTCCCAATACTACAAGAAGAATGACAAAACGCCATCTTTTGCTCGACTTTTCCATTTTTATGCTCCAATTATAAATGTTTTATTTTTCGCTTTTAGTTTCGGCTTTGGCTTTTGCAGGCTCGGCCTTTTTTTCGGCTTCGGGATTCACTACAGACGCGATGGCGGAACGAGTGAACTCAAGCTTTGTGTTGTCGTCAACCTTAAGGATTACTGTCTTTTCTTTTGTTGAAGAAACCACTCCGTGGATTCCGCCGATTGTAACAACCTTGTCGCCCTTTTTAAGAGCGGCCAACATTTTTTCCATTTCTTTTTGCTTTTTGCTTTGAGGGCGAATCAAGAAAAAGTAAAAAATCGCGATCATCAAAACGACTGTAACGATCAAAGAACCAAAACTTTGAGTAGAAGAAGCGTTAGAAGCCGCTTGCAAGAGGGGTATGAATGACATATTTTCCTTCCTAACTTTTAAAAGTGTATAGTGTTACTATTATATAGGAAGAAGCGGCCTATGTCAACCGTTAAAACGCTGTAAAAAAACGCGGGCGCGCTCTGTTGAGGGATTGTCGATCACTTGCTTGGGATCGCCCTGCTCCACAATCACGCCGCCGTCGATGAAAATCACGCGGTCGCTGGTGTCGCGGGCAAAGGCCATCTCGTGGGTGACGACGATCATGGTCATTTTTTGGGCGGCCAAATCCTTTATTACCTTAAGAATTTCGCCGGTAAGCTCCGGGTCAAGCGCGCTTGTCGGCTCGTCAAAGACCAAAACTTGGGGATTCAAGGCCAAGGCGCGGGCAATCGCGACGCGCTGCTGCTGGCCGCCCGACAATTGCTGGGGATAATGGCCCACGCGGTCCGAAAGGTTCATGCGGGCCAGCCATTCTTTGGCGATTTGCTCCGCCTGCTTTTTGGGAACTTTTTGGACGCGGACAAGGGGCTCGGCCACGTTCTGCAAAACCGAATAATGCGGAAAAAGGTTGAAGTTTTGGAAAACCAAGCCGATTTTTAGGCCGATTTTTCTAAGGTCTTTTTTGGGAGAATAGATTCCGTCCTTAACCAAAGAGTCGCCGCAAATTTCTATCGTTCCGCCGCTGACTGTTTCAAGCTGGCAAAGACAGCGCAAAATCGTGGACTTGCCCGAGCCGGACGGTCCGATAATGGAAAGCGCCTCGCCTTTTTTTAAGTCAAACGAGATGCCCTTTAAAATATCCGTTCCGCCAAAATTCTTTTTGAGATCCTTGACGCTGACTACGACATCGCTTTCCATAAACAACTCACTTGTAATAAGACAATTTTTTTTCTATGCGGCTAAAGGCAAAGGTGACCAAGCCGTTCATCACAAGGTAAAAGGCTCCGGCCACAAAAAGCGGAACGGTAGAGAAAACCCTGTTGGACGCGGACTTGGCCACATGCAACAGCTCCACCACTCCGATGACAGTGACAAGCGCGGTGTCCTTTACAAGCGTGATCACTTCGTTGCCCATGGCGGGCATGATTCTTTTTATGACTTGCGGAACGATGATATGAAGAAAAGTTTGGGCCTTTGAATATCCCAAAACCTTGGCCGCCTCCCTTTGTCCTTGCGGAACGCCTTCAAAACCGCCGCGGTAAATCTCGGCAAAGTAAGCCGCGTAGTTTACCGCAAGCGCGATGATGGCCGCGGTAAATCGGTCAAACGACCAGCCCCACAAAAGGCCTGGTATAAAGTAGACGCAAATCAACTGCAGCATCAAAGGCGTTCCGCGCAAAACCAGCAAAAACAGCTGGGCGAACTTTTTTAAAGGCCAAAACTTTGACATTCTGGCCATGCAAAAAAAGACCGCCAAGGGAATTGAGAAAATCAAGGTTAGAAAAAACAGCTCTACCGAAACCCATGTTCCGGAGAGCATTGAAAGTATCAAGGCCTTCAAAACTTTTTCCGTTTACTTTCCGATTACAGTGATGTCGCTTCCGAACCAAGCGCTGCTGATTTTCGCTACGGTTCCGTCGGCGGCCATCTCTTCCAAAGTCTTTTGAACGGCTTCGGTAAGCTTTGCGTCGTTCTTGCGGAAGGCTACGCCGTACTCTTCTGCGGCCAAGCTTTCTGTAAGAGTTGTCAAAGGAAGCTTTGACTGCTTGATCGCGTACTCGGCGACGATGCTGTCCATTACAACGCCGTCAACTCCGCCGATGACCAAGTCGTTGAGGGCCATCAAGTTTTGGTCAAGCTGAACGATTTCCTTTACGCTGTTCTTAAAGTCGGGCGTGTCGTTTACCGCGTCCTCGGCGGAAGAACCGGCCTGCAAGGCGATCTTCTTTCCCTTAAGGTCGGCCAATGTCTTAAAGCCCGAATCGCTGCGGACAACCAAAACCTGCTTGTTGGCAAGGTAGGCCTTTGTAAAGCTAAGAGCCTTTTTGCGGTCTTCGGTGATTGTAAGGCCGTTCCAAATGCAGTCGATCTTGCCAGAGCTAAGCTCCTGCTCTTTTGAGTCCCAGTTGATGGGCTGAGCCTTGAACTTTACGCCCAAGCGGCTTGCGACTTCTTTTGCCAAGTCGATGTCAAAGCCTACGATTTCGTTGTTCTCGTCCCTAAAGCCCATCGGCGGGAACGAGTCGTCAAGGCCAAGAACAAACACGCCGCGAGACTTTAACTCGTCAAGGGAATTGTCAGCCTTAGCGCCCTTTTTGGCGCATCCAACAAGAGAGGCAGCCAATACGGCGGCCGCAAGAATCAAAGCGATTTTTTTCATTTTATATCCTCCAAATTACTTTTTTCTATTCTTGACTAATTTTTTAAGCGCGGCGACTTGCTCCTTTACGCGCTGGGGAGCGGTGCCGCCGATTGTTTTTCGCTCGGCGGCGCAGGCTGCGGGCGTGATCAAAGCGTAAATGTCCTCGCCTATCAGCTTTGAGCAAGCCTGGAATTCTTCCAAGCACAAGTCTTCCAAGCGGACGCCCGCGTCGATCGCCATGCGGACGGCCTTGGCGCTGATGCCGTGCGCCTCGCGGAAGGGGATGCCCTTGCGCACAAGGTAGTCGGCGACGTCAGTCGCGTTGAGGTAGCCGTCCTGGCAAGAGTCGGCCATTTTCTTTTTATTGAACGTCGCGCTGCTTATCATGTAAGTGAATACCGTCAAGCAAGAAGAGACAGTGTCCATCGCGTCAAAGAGAGGCGCCTTGTCTTCCTGCAAGTCGCGGTCGTAAGAAAGCGGAAGGCCCTTCATCATTGTAAGAAGGTTGAACAAGTCTCCGTAAACTTTTCCCGCGCGGCCGCGAATAAGCTCTGCAAAGTCGGGGTTCTTTTTTTGCGGCATGATCGAAGAGCCGGTGGACCATTTTTCGCTAAGGTTGATAAAGTTGAATTCGCTTGTGGCCCACAAAACTATTTCTTCGCAAAAGCGGCTAAGGTGCATTTGCAAAAGGCTAAAGGCGCTGGTGAACTCGATGCAGTAGTCGCGGTCGCTTACGCTGTCGATTGAGTTGGGCGTGGGTCCGTCAAAGCCCAAAAGCTTTGCCGTCAATTTTCGGTCAAGCGGAAGGCCGCTTCCGGCCAAGGCTCCGCTCCCCAAGGGGCTGAGCGAAATTCTTTTGAGCGCGTCTTCCAAACGGCTCCAATCGCGCTCCAAGCTCCAAGCCCAGGCGCACATGTGCTGGCCCAAGG
>Ga0256407_10004861_pt1 | contig 21990 bp, 13 predicted proteins | sample RumenRJG_04DNA_FD_193489 | JGI IMG/M metagenome (GOLD analysis project Ga0256407, IMG submission 193489) | Bovine rumen microbial communities from Lethbridge, Alberta, Canada - RJG_04 | ecosystem: Host-associated > Mammals > Digestive system > Stomach > Rumen | place: Canada: Alberta... | reverse complement strand
AAAAAAAAAAAAAAAAAATAAAAATTAAAAAATGTCAGAACTAAAACAAGTATTAAAAGAGCGAAATTTCCATCAAAACTTTGTAGGAAACATGTTCCTCTCTCCTCCTGAGGGGAATTTTAGTCGTGTAAACATCTTTGGCGAAATATCATCTTTATCAGATTTCTTAGACGACTCATTATATATGTTTTACGAATTTGCCCTTCCATACGGTTGGAAAATTGATAATGAAAATTCAAATGCTCAAATTTACGCAAGTGAAAATTATAAGGAAGAAAATATAAATTATTTAAAAAGTATAAGTCAAGTTAGTACAGGATATGTAAATCCAAATGCTTATTCTTTTAAAAGAAGTAAAAATTTTTCTTTTTATACAAGTTCAATTAAACATGATTTTCATGAACATGATTTAAAAGATTTACATTGTCTTATTCATAATTTTTCATTACCATTTGAATTAGAATTATTAGGTCATAATTCAGTATTAAATAAATTAACACCAAAATTATTAATTCAAATAAATTCTGTTGATACATGGGGTAGACATAGAATTGTAGGATATACTTTTATTGATTTATTATGTCAAACTGGAAATATTTCTTTAGATGTTCCTTGTTTTAAACCAGTTGAAGATGTTTATATGAAAAAATATTCTTTTTTTTTGGGAGGTTCAAGAAAAATTCCAGATTTAAGAGAATTAGTTAAAACTTCTTCTGATATTGATTCTAATGTTGAATCACTTATGAATAGATATGGTATTAAAACTGAATATTCTGGTTTAGTTCATGTTAATATTAATTCTATTGTTCAAAATAGGGAAAATATGGAAAAAGCTAGAAGTATTGTTAAACAGAGACAAGGGATTGAAAATTATAATTTAATTCTTGGGATTAATACTGCACTTGGACAGAAAATTGCTGATATTACTGATGTTGATAAACAAGGACAAATGCAAACGTCACAACATGGGTTTATTAATAGATATGGGTCTTAAGTTTTTTATATTTGATTTTTTTTTTTATTTAAAATATTTTTTTATTTTTTATTTGATTATTTTTCTTTAATTATATATTATTATATGTTTTTTGTTATAAAAATAAATTTATTAATTATTGAATGAAAACAACTAAAAATATTTCTTCACAAAGAAAAAGTGGGAATAATACTTTGATATTTTCTCAAAATGAAGTAAATTCTGAAAAACTTTCAAAAATTCCAAAATTAATAGAAGAAACAATATCAGAATTAAATTCTAAATGTTTATTACTTACAAATACATTAAATAAATTAAAACATGATTTAACAGAAAAAATGACAAATATATATGAAATTTCATTTGAGGAAAACTCATCAACTTTAAATAGTGCAAATTTCAAAAAAATAACAAATAAAACAGAAAATAATATTCATCCAAATTCTTTTAGAAATATTCTTAAACAAAGTTTAATTAAAACTTCTAGAAATGATTCAAAAAGACAAGGATTAAATCATAATATACGTTCAAATACTTTTGGAGATAATAAGAATCATAATTATAATAATAATCAATTGTGTTCTCCTAAAATAAATCATAAAAAAAGTAATAATAATAATATTAAAAAAAGATATAATAAACCAATAAAACCACAATTAATATTTAATAATAATATAAATATTGATGATAATAAATCAGAAAATGAAAAAAAATCAAAATCTAATGATAAACAAGTTCCAAAAAATGTATCTTTTAATTCTAATATAATAGTGAATAATGGTTCAAATGAAAAACAAATAAAAGAATCAGATAATTATAAATATAAAATAAGATTAAATTCAGATGATAATGAAGATAGAAAAAAAAATGAAAAAAAGAAAAAAGCTTTAGAAATATTAAAAACATCTCCAATATTATCAATAGAAGAAAAAATGAAAAATTTAAATAATAATTATTCAAGTAATTTAACTCAACAAGAAAATGAAAAAAAAACAAATATTAAATCAATAAATAAATTATTAAAAAATAATAGAAGTAGTTCTTTAGATTCAAGTGAATATAGTAATAATAATTCTAAGTCTTATTCAAATTCTGATAATGAAAATATTAAATTAATTTTTCCAAGTCATACTTCTCAAATTGGAATTAATTTTTTATCAAAAGAAAAAGAAGAAGAAATTTATAATAATAATTCTAATGAAGCTAAAACAATATGTGAATCAATTTATATTCTTTTAGAAGAAGAATCACAATTTGAAGAAAATAATGATGTAAAAACTTTATTTAAATTCCTTTTTGAAACTTTTAATGTTGATTGTATAAAAAATTTATTTTTTAAAGTTATTTATCAAAAAGTTTATGTTTCTAAAAATATTGATAAAGGTATTTCAAATATTTTTCAGAGATTATTGTCAAAACATATTAAAGAATTTAAATTAATATGTAAAGCAAAAAATGAACCTTTAAGTTGGTTAACAATGAATATATTAGAAATAGATAGATATTTGCAATTAATTTATGATAAATAACTTTTTTATTAAATATATAAAATAAATGAATTTTGATAAATTCTTATTTTTATATATTATATAATTATAATTATTATATTTTTTTAATTAAATATTATATGATAAAATATATAATAAATCTAAAAAAGATAAAAAAATAAAGTTCCAATAATAACAAAACTCCCTAAAATTGAAATAGAAAAAATATACCAAATTTTATATGAAAAAATATATGAATCCCTATCAAACTTAGGTTTTACAATAGTAACACTAGAAAAAATACCTGAAATTAAACCTCCAAAATGGCCCCATATATTAATATCTAAATCCCCATTACAAATAGGAAGTTGAATTAACAAACTAAATAAAACAAAAAAAAACAAAATATAACTCATAAAAATTTTTCCAATTGGACCAAATTTCCTATCTAATTCTTTCCATTTAACAATACAATTTCCAAAATAAGCACCAAAGATACCATAAACACAAATTGAAGCACCAACACTTGTAGAATAAGGATCAATTAAAACAGAAAATAAACCTCCAATATATCCACTAGATAAATAAATAATACAAAAATATTTTGAAGATATTAAATATTCAGTATAAGTTCCAAAAGTAAAAATACCCATTATATTATAGAATAAATGTAAGAAATTTCCATGTAAAAATGCATTCATTATCCATCTATATAAATTTAATGGGATGTTTTCTTTTAATTTTTTTCCATTTAATGCACCAAATGATATTAATGTTGATGTTTTTGGTGATAGGAATGATGAATCTTTTTTTGTGTCTAAACCTGAATATAATATTGTTATTATAAAGAATAATATATTATTCAAAATAAAAATGAAACAAAATGAATTTAATTTAAATTTTGGACAACATAAATCACGTAAAAAATTTAAAAATAATTCTTTTCTTGGATCGATTATTTTATGTTTTTTATCAGGGAATAATCCCTTATTTCTTATTTTCTTATAATTATTATTATCAATTATGTTAATATTATGTAAATTATCTTTCATATTAATAAAATATAATTTATTATATATATAATTAAAAATGATTATTATAAATTAAAAATGGACGACAATAACAAGAATAATAAAGGAAATGAAAAAGAAGAAGAAAAAGAACCTAAATATATTAAGTTACCTAAACCAAAACATTTATGTGGAAAAGGTAAAGTCAATCCTCCTATAGAAATAATAAAGAAAGAGAAAAAATAAAAAAATGAAAATAGATATTAAGAAAAATTAAAAGAATTTATTTTAAATTTATAATTTTTAAAATTGATTAAAATTAATATTATAATATTTTCAATAACATAAAAAAATTTTTTAAATAAAAATATTTAACAAAAAAATAAAAATTTATAAGAATTTATCTTCATCATACAATCTTCAAAAAATATTTTGTAATATAATATGAATAAATAAACTTCCTCTTAACAGTTTGATTAGAATTATTTAAAAAAACTCATTTTATACCAATATTATCTACTTTTAAATTATATTCATATGTTAATTCTTGATTTTCATTTTATCAATATGATATTTTTCATCACAGATTACATTTTTAAACTTTTACTGTTAATATTTATAAATGAAATTATATTAAGAATGGAAAAAGTTTAAAATTTAATAGGAATTTATAGATATACCTTTAACTCTATTTTCTATTTGTTATTTCATTTCCATATTTAATTCAATTAAAAATTTACTAAATATGTATCTGAATCATAAAAAGAAGATCATCTCGAACTAAAGGTTTCTCTTTTATATATATATTTATTATAATTAAAATTTATAATAGTTATCAATAAGTCCCAATAAAACCAAACAATTTTTTGTTTAAATAAATATTTCTATCAAATTTCTTAAATGAATTTCTTAAACTTAAATTGTTATAAGATAATATAAAACATATCATATGATAGATTTGTATAGAGAAATCATCAAAAAATTTCTAGAATAAATGAATATAGTATTTCAGTTATCATTACTTTTTTATTATATTTTTTTAAATTAAACTTTATTTTCCTTTTAAATTTATTAATATTCTTGAAAGGATTGGTAAAATATTTTGAAAATAAAAAAAAACAGAATAAAGATTAACAAAATTGAAATATTTTAATTTTACAAGATTAATTTTCAACTCTTTTATTAATATTTAAATTATTTAAACCTAATTCTCAATAATTATAATTTTTTCTTTTATATATATCTTCAATAAAAATATATTAATTAAAATTACATAAATAAAAATTTTTATAACAGTTAATTGAAAACCTTTTTGTAAATATTTTTTCCAAATAGAAATTAAAAAAAATAAAAATAATCAAATGATATAAAATCATTAAAGATTTATAATTATAATAATACTAGAAGAACTAAAGTAATATTATAATCTCTTATATAATAATATGAATATCTAACCCAAATATAAAAATTTGTATAGGAGAAATGTAACTATATAAAGAAAAAGATAAAGATAATCCTGAAATAATTGAAAATAAAAAAATATTGAATTAAACTAATAAATAATAAAAAATCAATTTCATTTTTTGGAGAAACAACTTAACTTTTTCATAAAATATATATTTATTATAAATATTCCCTATATTTATTCTTCTTTTATAATTATTTTTTTATACAAATATTTGCTGTAATTATCTCCTCTACTTGAAGTTTTTAATATTTTAAATAATAATCTTAAGATTGGAGCACATACTTTTTAATTTTCTTCAATTTACTCATTTTTTATTAAATTTTTTGTATTTATTAATTAATACTTTTTCTAAAATTTGAAAAATAAAAAAATTATTATTTATTCAGAATTATTACTAATATAATATTTTTAATAATACATAAATTAAAATTAAAAAATAAAAAAGACTTTTTTATTAATATTAATTATAAAATTGATTAAAAAATTTTTGTAATAATAAAAAATTAAATATAAAAAAAAATGGAAACGAATTATAATGATGCTCTGGCAGATAAAAGATCAATTGCTCAAAAATATGGTAACAAAGAATTAATGAAAAATAAATTAAAGCCAAATCCAAAATATAAACATATTGGAAATATAGTTGACACAGGAAAAACAATAAAAAATACAAGTTCAATAAGTGATAATTTAGTAAGTAAAAGAAAAAGTGAATTATTTAAAAGAATAAAAGGTTCAACAATATTAAAATTACTTCATTCAAGTGATAATCAAGGAGAAAATATTTATAATTTAGGAAATGAAATAAATAATAATAATAATGATAATCAAAGTGAAATGTCAAATAAATCTAATTATTCAGAAGTTACTATAGGAACAAATATGTTAGATCATTTAAATGAAATTGATTATATTATTTTAGATTTAAGAGAAGAAAGTGATTATAATAATATTCATATTATTAATTCAATTAGTTATCCTGGTTTTTTAATTTCAAGAGATAAATTTATTCCTGAATTATATTCTATGAAAAATAAAGATAGAAAAATTATTATTATGTATCATTTTGATGAAAAAAATGGAATTCCATATGCGAATTTATTATTTCAAAAAGGTTTTGATAATGTTTTTTTATTAAATGGAGGAATTGAAGAATTTTCTAAAAATTATCCTGAATATTTAGAAGGGGTTGAAAAAGAAAAATATATTAATTTGAAAATTGAAAATGATAGGAAAAAAAAAATTATTGAAGAAAAAAGAGCAGGAGGTGCTAGGAATAAATATTGTTTTGGGAATTATTTTTTTTTTTTTGAAATGGTAATTATTTATTTAGATTATTAAATTTTTATTTATATATATTTCATTTTAAATTTTTAATTTTTGAAAATGGTAAAAAAAAGTTATTTTTCTCATTTTTTTTTTAATGTTAATTTTATATACAAAAAAAAGTGTAAAGAAATTTAATTAAATATATTTAATTATTTAATTAAAAAAGCATTATTCATTTTTTTCTTTTATTTCACATTTCTAAAATTATTTTCATATAATTAGTCCAAATGGATAAAGATATAATTGATGATGATATTTCTGGAATATCAGTAAATAGTTTTTACATTCCATCTCATAAATCAGAAAATTATTCAAACATAATAAAAATAGTAAAAAATGATTTATTAAAAATACAAGACATGATAAATTCAATTGGTGACATACCATTTAATCAATTAAAAACTAAAAATCCTAAAATTTTTGAAATTGAAGAAACAAGAGACATAAATGCATTTATTGATAAAATTGTAGAACAAAGTTCAAATATTGATAAAATTTATGATATATATGGAACAAATAATCCAGAAGATTGTATTAAAAAATTATATCTTGAATGTAGTTTATATGATTTACTAATTAAGAAAACTTGTGATTATTTTACTTTATTAAAATTAAAAAAAAATGATAATAATGATTATAAAGATTCATTAGCAAAAATAATTGAACAATTTACTAAAGAAATTCCATTTAAAGAATCTCCACATCATAGAAAAAATCAATTAAGTGATGAAAGTAATATTTCAAGTAATGATGAAATAATAAAAATAAAAGAAAAATATGAAAATGAAATAAATGATTTAAAAGAAAAATTACGTAAAAATTCAATAAATATGAGAGAAGAAAATTATAATAATAATCCAACAAATGAAAATGATACAAATATAAATAATTTAAATTCAGAAAATGAAAATAAATTAAAATCTCTTTATGAAATATTATCAAAAGGAAAAATAATTTTTTTAGAAGCATTTGATAATAATAAAGAACCTCATAAAAATATTTTAGCATTTGCTAGACAAACAGAAGAACAAACAGGAATTTTTGTAATTAATTTAAAAGATTATGAAACTAATTTCAGTTTAGATTTCTCAAATTTATTTGGTTTAAATCATGATGAAAGTGAAAAGACAAATTTTAATACAATTTGTTATATTGAAGATTGGTTAACTGATGGAAGAGGAGATTTTTATTTTTTAAGAGAAATTATTAATGAACATTTAACTAGGAAAATTCCACCTTTTTCTCTTATTTGTTTTGGATTTGCAATTGTACCTTTTAGTGATGAAAATTATAGGAATTGTATGGATAAAAGTAATGCTAGAATGATAACTGAAATTAGAATGAATCCTAAAAATTCTTTAGATTCATTTCAAGTTAGTAATCAATTATATGAAATTTTAGATAAAAAAATGTCAATTGAAGAATTTGCTAAATGGTATTATTATATAATCAATTTATTAAGTAAATATAATGTTTCATTTTATGATTATATAAAGAGATTAGAATTTATTCATGAGAATAATTTAAGTACAATTTTCTTTCAATATTGTTATGATATTTCACATATGAAAGCAGCTTTAGAAAATACACCTAATGCAATATTAATTGAAGAAGCTGAGAATATTATAAAAGGAAGTGATTTAGGATCAATATGTGTAATTACACCTGAATTAGGGAGATGGTCTACTGTTGGTGGATTAGGTGTTATGGTAGATGAATTAAGTCAAGGTTTATGTAATTTAGGACAAGATTTAATAATGATTAGTCCATATTATAATATGAATAAAAAAGGACAACATGATTATTTAGCAAATGATCCTTTTGATATACAATATATCAGAAATATTAATGTTAAATTAGATGGAAATTACACTTTTGGTGTTCATTATGGTGTTGGTAATGGTGGTATTAAATATTATTTTTTACATAATTATAATATTTTTCCTTATCCTTATGCTGGGGGATATGCTCCTGATGTTTTAAGGAGAATTTGTTTATTTGCTAAAGCTGCTCTTCAGTTATTATGTGATTTAGAAATTATTCCTAATTTAATAGTTACTAATGATTGGGTAACTGGGTTAGTTCCTGCTTATGCTAAATGTGGTCATTTTGGTGATGTCTTCCGTGGTTCTACATTCTTTCATATTTGTCATAATTTAGAACAAGCATATGAAGGTAGAATATATCCTGCACCATGGGAAGGAACATTAAATTATATACATCAATTACCAGTTGATTTATTAGTAGATCCATTCTGGATGGATACTGTAATTAATCCTTCAAGATGTGCTTTAATTATGTGTGATCAATGGGGTACAATATCACATTCATATAAAAATGACATTCAAAAAACATCACCATTAGCTCCTTTACTTAATAGGAAAAGTGAACCTTTTTCATTCCCAAATGGAATTTTTAAAGAACGTCGTTTAAAAACTTTATTATCAAAAGCAGGTGATAATCGTTCAGAATGTAAAAGATATATTCAGAAAAAATATTTCAATTATGAAGATAATGATTTATCAGTTCCATTATATTCATTTATAGGTAGATTAACACAACAAAAGGGAATAATGTTAATATTAGATTCAATAGAAGAATTAATCAGAAAAACAAATGGTCGTATTTGTTTCTTAATAGGAGGAAGTGGTGATAAAAATGATCCATATGTAATATCATGTATAAAAAAAATGAATTATTTAAGTTCAAGATACCCTCATTCATTCTGGGCAAATCCAAACGAATTTTTCACAGATGGTCCAAAAATAAACATGGGAAGTGACTTTGGTTTAATACCATCATTATACGATCCAGGTGGAATAGTTCAACAAGAATTTTTTGTAGCAGGAACTCCAGTAATAGCACATTGGACAGGAAGTTTAAAAGACACAATATCAGAATATAATTATAAAACTAAAAAAGGTAATGGAATAATATTTGAAGAATATAGTGCAATTGAATTTATAAATGCAATAAATCGTTCATTAGATATTTTCAATAATAAAGAACATTATCAAAATATATGTAAAAATGCATCAATGAGTGTAATTGATATAATGGATGTTTGTAAAGGATGGTGTATTGAATTTTATCGTTTAAGAGGAAAAGTATTTTTCAATACAAAAGATGTTTTAGAAATTGAAGAAAATTCTGAATTATCAATTTCACAATCACAATCACAATCACAATCAATGAATTCAAGTACAATAGAAATGAATTTACAAAGAGAAAAAATACAAAAAGCAAGTGAATTTTTAGAAAATGTAGATGAATATTTTTGTAATACATATATTTTTAAAAGAGAAGATGATGAATCATTTGATGTAGAAAAAAATATAAATCAATTAAGTCATTTACCAGCATTAGCACCAATGTCTATTGTTGTTGATGATGCTGTTAGAATTCCTATTACTTTTGCTTTTGATGGTAGTTATGGAGAAAAAAGACCTAATTCAATTCAAGTTTGTGGAAGTTTTGATAATTGGAAAGTTAGGAGACCTTTAAGTTTTGATCCTGTTAAAAATATGTGGAGTATTACTTTGAAAATTAAAAAAGGAAAATATTTTTATAAGTATATTAAAGATGGGGAATGGATTATTAATAAGAAAGAAGATACTTTTGTTGAAGATAATGGGATTGTTAATAATTTTGTTAATCTTTGATTTTTTTTTTTTTTATGTTGTCTTTTAGTTTTTTTTCTTTAATTAATTTATTAATTTAATAATATTAATTTTTTATTTTTTATTTTTTTCTTTTTTTTTTTGAGTTTTTTGAAAAAAAATTAAATATGAATACATTAATTTTTGATAGTAATAATTTAAATAAAAAAAAAAATAAGTTTTCAAATATATTAAAGAAAAAATATCCATATAGAAATAATAAATTACCAGTTAATACAAAAAAAATTAGAAGTTCATCAATAGATACTGAAAATATATCAGTAAAGCATTTTTCATTATCAAATTTATCTCCTTTACATAATAAAGTTTCTAATATAAAAAAAATTTTAGATATTAAAACATATTCAAATAAAAATATTATAAATCATTCATGTAAAGAAACAAATTTTTTAATGGAGAAAATAAAAAAGAAAAATGAGAATATTAAAAAAATAAAGAATATGTTAGATAATTCTGTTGATATTTTTAATAAGAATAATAATAATATAAATGAAGAAAATTTAATGCAAAAATTAGTGATTTATTTAATTGCTTTAGAAGATTTTATTAAATTATTAGAAATTAAAGATGAAAAAGAATTATTAACAAGAATAAAAGAAGGAATAGAAGATATTGTTAAAATTATAAATTATAATTATAAAAAATTAAAAAATGAAAAAACTATTATTTCAAATTATAATAGTGTTCAAATTACAAAAACAAAAGAAACAAATCAAAGATTAATAGATAGTTTTAAAAAAAGAACAGAATATAATAATTTAAATAATACACATAATTCTTGTTTTTATCTTAAAAAATTTTTTTCTGATAAAAACATTACAAACTCAATTAATTATAATTCAAGGAATAATAAAAATAATTCAACAATTGAAGAAAATTTATCTGATTTAGAATCAATAAGATTTTTAGATAAAATTAAAATGAAAAGAACTAACTCATCAAAAATCATTCCAAAATTAGATTTATCATTCTTTTCTTTATATAGAAATCAAATATCTAAAATTAAATAATATAATAAGAAAAATTAAATTGTACAAATATAATATTATTATATAAAAATAATATTTTTAAAAATATAATGAATAATTTAAAATATATTTAATAAATATTTTTTTAAAATGTATTATCAGTAAGGAAATTATTTATTCATTTTTAGACTAAATATTATATGTGAAGTATGGAATAAAGATTCAAATTTTTTATTTGATTATGAGAGTAATGAATATTCAATATCCACAAAGAAAATAAACACAGAATGTTTTTTAATGAAAAATGATAATGATGTTAAATTTATTGTAAAAAAAAATTTAGATGACCAAATAGGAAATGACTCATCAATTTTTAATGATACAAAATATCTTGGTTATATAAATAAAACAAATAAAGAAGAATATTTTTGGACATATAATCCATATAAAATAAATTCATTAAGAAGAACATATGATAGTTTAGATTGGTTAGTTATTGGAAAAACAATGTTTTCAAAACAAAATAAATCGAGTTCATTTTATAAACTTAGAACAGGTGATTTAATAAAATTTGGTAAAATAATATTTTTAGTAAGAGAAATAAAAAATATGAAACAAAAAGAAAATTTATTAAATAGAAAAACAACAAATTACTATTATGGAATAGAAACAAATATAAATGTAAATGAAAAATTAAAAAGTATATACATTCAAATAAAAAACAATTCAAAAAATGAAAATAAATTAAAATCATATACATGTAGAATATGTTTACAAGAAGGTGAATTTTCAGGAGAAAATCCTTTAATAAGTCCATGTAATTGTACAGGAAGTGTAAAATTTCTTCATTTAGAATGTTTAAGAAAATGGTTAACATCAAAAGTAATAATAAAACATTCATATGATAATTCAGTAACATCATATTCATATAAACAATTTGAATGTGAATTATGTAAAGAACAAATTCCAGAGAGAATAAAATATAATAATGAAATAATATCATTAATTGAAATGGAAACTTTTCAAGAACCTTATATTATATTTGAAAATATTTATCATAATAATATTAATTATATTGGAAATTATTTTGATTATCAACATATTTTTGTTGTTCATTTATTTAATAATAAAAATAAAATTAAAATTGGAAGATCAAATGATGCTGATATGAGATTATCTGATATTTCTGTTAGTAGAACACATGCTTTTTTACATTTAAAAAATGATAATTTTTATATTGAAGATTGTAAATCAAAATTTGGTAGTTTATTACTTATTCAAAATAAAATTATGTTTCTTCCTGATAGACCTATTTCAATTCAAAATGGAAGATTTCATTTAAATTTTCATATGAATAGAACTTTTATGAGTTGTTTTAAATGTTATAAAAATAAATTATTTAATAAATTAAATTATGATAAACAATTAGATTCAAATTCACAGGAAATTTATATTCATTTATTAAATAATTTAAAACAAATTATTACTAAAGATGGTTCTTTTAAAGATGATTCTGTTGTTTGTGAATCTATTCATGAAAGTACTAAAAGAGAAAGGGAAAATTATTTAAATTTGAAAAAAAATGAAAAAAATAATAATACAAGTAATTTAAATGATATATCTAGTAATGTTCAATTATTAAGTGAACAAACTTTTGTTAAATTAAATGAAAATAAAACTGGATTAAAAAAAAATAATCATTTATTAGATAATATTAAAAATGTTGAAGAAGAATTTAAAAAAGAAAATGATGATATGATATTATCTAATAGTGAAAATAATTTAATTGAAAGATTTAATATATTATCAAAAACTTTTACAAATAAAAAAATCATTTTAAATTTTGAAAATGAAAATTTAAATAATAATGAAAACAATGATAATATTGTTAGTCCAATAAAAATGGTTCGAAGTTTAACAAAAAATGAAAAAAAATAAATAATAATTATTGAAAAATAAATGATAAGTTGAAAAATATGATAAGTGTGCTTGTTTTCTAAGATAAATTTTTTTATTGTATTTTTATAATTTTGTATAGTAGAATAAACATTATTTTTATTAATATATTTAATTTTAAATTTATAAAAAAAAATATAATATAGATTTCTTAAATTAATTTTGACTATTAATATTTTATTTAATACAATTAAAAATTCATATTCAATAAACAATACTCTATATTATAATTATACCTTATAAATAATTATCAAGGTCTTAAAATGAAATAATGTATTGTTATTTATTTACATATTTATTAATGTTTTAATAAAGAAATATGTCTAATATCCTTTCTGATATCTTTAACATTATTTATAAAATTATTTTTTTCTTTTCCTTTATTTAATTTTGTATTCCATCCTTTTTTTAAGTATGAAATACTAAAAAATTTATTTATAATATTATTGAATTTCTCACTATCTTTCAAATCAATATACTTAAAATGATAATTATATTCATTTTCAATTTTAGAAATAATATTTTTTATTTCAAATGATTGTTTATTATTATTTTTTAAATTATCATTATTTTTTATAATTAATAAAAATAATAAATTATATTTTTCATTTTGATTAAATTTATATTTCATTTTTTCTAATAAATCAATAATATAAATTGCAGAATTTAAATTTTCATTATCAATAATCATAATCATCCCATCACTAATTTTATAATAAACATCAAGCATATTACTATTAGATAATTCAGAATTAGTATCTAATAATTCTAATCTAATATAATTTCCAAGTAATTTAATATTTTTTTTTCTAATAACTAGCATACCAGAATATTGTTTTAATTCTTTATTTTTTTCTTCAAAAACTTTTGATATAAAATAACTTTTTCCTGATTTTGATGCTCCCATAACTAAAAATTTAAGTGTATTTTCTACTATATCAATATTTTCTGATAAAAATTCATTTGCATTTATTATTGGTAATATTTTTTCTTTATCAAATTTTTTTATTGAATTATCATTAAATGTTTGACTTCTTATTAATTTTATAGAATTATTGATTGAAGTATTTTTTATTTTATAATTTGTTGCATTTTTTTTTATAGGAATTTCTTTATTATCAAAAACATTTTTTGAACATTTAGTTAAATTTTCATAAAACATTTTTTCATTATTTTGTTTAAGTGATAAATTTAAATTTTCAATATTATGTAATAAATTATTTTCTTCTTCTTTTTCATCTTCACTTGAATCATCAATAGTTGTAATTTGGAAAGTAGAATTTACTCCTAATTCATCAATTTCTATATCATCATATGCATTAAAATTAATTAATTGTTTTGAGTTATTTAAACTATTATTAATAGAATTTAATCTTGATTTCCTTCTTACATATAAATTTCTCCTTTTATTATATATTTGTTCGATTTCATAATCATTTTTAGCATAAAAACTTTCAGAACGTTTTCTCATTTAAATTTAGATTATTTCTTTATAAAAAAAATGAATAATAATTTTATAATTTATTTCCATTTTTTAAAAAAAAACTTTTAAAATTAAAAAAAAAAATTTAAATGGTAGACTCAAACATTCATTGTGTAATAGATAACGGAAGTGGTTTCATAAAAGCAGGATTTTCAGGTGAATCAGCACCTCGATTTCATTTCCCAACAATAGTAGGTCACACAAAAGTAGAAGGAGTATATGTATCAGATGAAAAAAAGGAGAGTATAATAGGAAATGAAGCCCAACAAAAATTTGGTATTCTTGACATAAATTACCCAATTCAAGAAGGAAAAATAGTAAATTGGGATGAAATGACAAAAATATGGTTTCATACATTTTTTTCTGAATTACAAATTGCTCCAGAAGAATATAATATTTTCTTAACTGAATCACCTTTTAATTCTCGTGAAGATAGAGAAAAAATAACAGAAATTATGTTTGAGACTTTTAATTGTCCTTGTATGTATTTAAGTAATCAAAGTGTTTTAAGTGCTTATTCAATTGGTAAAAGTACAGGTTGTGTAATTGATTGTGGTGATGGAAGTACTAATTTTTCTCCTATTTTTGAAGGACTTTTATGTAGAAATGGTGTTACTCATATTCCTATTGCAGGAAAGGAAATTTTTGAAAATTTATTTAAATTACTATCAGTTAATAATAATATTGAATCAAAAATGCAAAAGGAAAGTTTGAAGAAAGTTAAAGAAAATTTATGTTATATTTCAGAAGATTATAATAGTGAAATTAATGGGAATGTTAATGAAAGTGAATATGAATTACCTGATAAGAGTAAAATTAAAATTGGGAAAGAAAAATTTCAAGCTTGTGAATGTTTATTTAATCCTAAGGAATTTGGATATAATTGTAAATCTTTACAAGAACAATTTATGGAAACTATTAAATTAAGTGATATGGATATTAGAGAATTTATGTTTGCTAATATTATTTTTAATGGTGGAAGTACTTTGTTTAAAGGATTTAAACAAAGAGCTGATAAGGAAATTAAAGAAATTTCCAAAGATTATTATCAAGGAAAGAAAAAAGTTCATTTTTATCCTGAAGCTAAATATATGAGTTGGATTGGAGGTTCTATTTTAACTTCTTTAAGTAATTTTGAAAATTTATGGGTTACTAAAAATGATTATAAAGAAATTGGAACTAGTATTGTTCATAGAAAATGTTTTTAGAATAAGAAAAAATAATATTTTTTTTTATTTATTTATACTTTCAAAATAGTAATTTTTTCTTTAATATTTAGATTATTTTTTATAATATATAAAATATTTAATATTATTTTAACAACAACCTAAAAATTTATTTAAGTTTTGATTATTATTATCAATATTTGCTTTCCTATCATAACTTTTATCATGTAATAGAATACTTCCTGATGAATGCATACTTTCATTATTTGAAATTGAATCAACAATAGTATTATAATTTTCATTATTTAAATTATTTACAATTTCTTTTGCTAATTTTTCAAAAGCAAAATCAACATTAATTCCATTTTTTGCAGAAATTTCAAAATAAGTTAATAAATTATCACTAACAAATTGATTAATTTCATCTAAACTAACTTCTCTTTTCATATCAACTTTATTACCAACTAAAACAATACTAACTTCTTTAGGAGCAATTTCTGAAATTTCATTTAACCATTTTTTTAAATTTAAAAAACTATTTCTATTACATAAATCAAATATTAATATAATTCCATTAGTCTCTCTATAATATTGTCTAGTTAAAGCTTTATATTTTTCTTCTCCACAAGTATCCCAAATTGTCATTTGTGCAGTAATTTCTTCATTAATTGGAATTTCTTTTATTCTACTTTCTGCATTTATAGTACATTGATATTCATTATTATATTGACCATACATATATCTATTCATTAATGCAGTTTTTCCTACTGAAACATCACCAAGAAGAATTATTTTAAATTTAATTATTAATTTTTTTGATTCTTCTTTTTTAAATATGGAACTTTTAAATTTTGAATCATTTAAATATGATGTTGAGTCTTTTTTAATAGAATTGTTTTTTATATTTATGGAACTCATTATTTTTTTTTTATATTTTTATCTAATTTGATTTTAAAAAAACAAAAATAAATTATTTATTTATTAATAATATTTAAACAATGGTAAAAAAATATTATTTTCAATATCAATGTCAAAATGTACATATAATCATTTAAAAGAAATAACATCACATTCTCAATTATGTACATACATATCAAACAATTGTCCAGGAGATTATATAAATTTCTATTATCTTCACTTTTGTACATTCAATTCTCATTTTTATATAACAATCCCAATATTTATAATAATTTTGATAATATTATTTTATCTTTTATCAGATACAAGTAATAATTTCTTAGGATATTCCTTAACAAAAATAGTAGATAAATTAAAAATAAATCAAAATATTGCAGGAGTAACAATTTTAGCTTTTGGAAATGGTGCAAGTGATGTTATTTCAAGTTTAGTTGCTTCAAAAGAAATTGAAGGATTAGAATTTGCAATTGGTTCTTTAATCGGAGGTGGAATGTTTATTACTTCTTTTGTATTTGGATTAGTAGTTTATTATGGAAATAATTTAAGTGTTAATTCTGAATTTTATAATAGAGATATTATTTTATATATTATTAGTGTTGTTTATCTTGTTTTAATTTGTTTATATGAGAAAATTAATTTAGGTGTTTCTTTTGGATTTATTTTAATTTATGTTGTTTATGTTGGTTTAGCTATTTATCAAGATAGGAAAAATAGAATTTCTTTTTCTGTTTTAGAACAAAATATGAATTTTAATAAAATTGATGATATTAAAAATACTGATATTGATTTAGAAAATAATGCTATTGAATTAATAAGTGGAAGTAGTTATTCAAGTATTGGAGAAAATACAAATCCAAAAATAATATTAAGTACTGAAGAAAATAATGATAATATTAATAATAAACTAGAAGGAATATCATCTTATAAAAATGATGAAAGAAAAGAAGTTTCAATAGAAAATGAAATTTCTACAAATAATACATCAATATCAAATAAATCAAAAATAGAAAATAGTATACTTGCAGCACAAATTGCAGATGATGTAAAAGATGAAATAAAAGAACAAATATTACATCAAGTAAAAGAAGAATTAATATATAATAATAATACAGTATCAAAAATATTAGATGATAATATACAACAATTAAAAATAAAAGTAAAAAAATATTATTATAATTATAAAGAAAGTAATTGGGATGATGATGCTTTTTATTGGAAATTATATTATATTCTAATTGATTTTCCCTTTACTTTAATTAGAGAATTAACAATTCCAATATATGAAAATAAAAAATGGAATAAAATAAAATTTTGTTTAAATCCATTATGTCAATTTATTTTCTTTTCATATACATTACAATTATATAATTACTTTTTAGAAAATGTATTCTCCTTAATTTTAATATTAACAATCTTAATATTAATAACAATATTCCTTATATCAAAAATAAATGAAGAAACACCAAAAAAATATGAATATTTAATAATATTTTTAACATTTGCAATGTCATTATTTTGGTTATGGTTTATAGCAAATATTTTAATATCAATATTACAAACAATAGGATTAATTTTTAATATACCAGATTCATTTTTAGCAATGACAATATTAACATATGGAAATTGTGTAACTGATTTATTTTTAAATATTAGTTTAGTTAAAGGAGGATATGGTGAAATGGCACTTGCAGGATCAATTGGAGGTCCTTTATTTAATTTATTAATTGGTTTAGGAATTTCTTTATTTAAAATCAATATTACTTTTGGAACTATTGAAATTCATATGTTTAATAAGGAAAATTTTATTTGTATTTTAGCTATATTTTCACTTATTATTAATTTAGTTAGATTATTTATTCAAAGTAAAAATAATTTATATGTTTTAAGAGATAATATTGCTTATGGTGGATTTATTGTCTATTTTTTGTTTTTTGTTGCTGTTATTATTTTTACTTTTTTTAATAATTTATTTTATTAGATTTTTTTCTATTATTTATAGTTAATACATTTAATGATTTTTTTAAATTCTTTGATTATTTTTTATATTTTAATACTAAAATAAAATAAGTTGTGAAATTTCATAAATATTTTTCAATTTATTGATAAAATAATATAATTATAAAATATATACCTTAATATCGTATAATAATTATTTTTCATTCATTGGTCCTAATTCATTCAATTCTTTTTTTATTTCTTGTTGATCTTCATTTTCATCATCATTTTCTTTTTCATTTATTTCATCAATTTTTTTCTCATCTTTATTCTTTAAAACATTCCCAATACTTTTAGATCTAATACCATATTTTTTCAAATACTTTACTTCAACTTTATTTTTAAATTCAAACCAATTAGGAACTCTAACATAATTAATTAATTTCAAAATTAAAAAAATAATATTTTCAGTAATAATCAATAAAATTAATTTTTTACTTCTTTTCAAAGGAATAAAATGTTTATTAGTATAAAAAATAATACATAAATTAGAAATAATTCCTAAAAATGCCATAATTTCTTGTACTTTATTAAATATATCAATTCCTTTTGATTCATTTAAACTTTTAACATAAACTAAATATTTCATAGTAAATCCAGTTGCTAATCTCAAAAAAATAGTTAAAAGAAACATAAAAGCAAAAGAAATTTTTGAACAAACACCAAATTGAATAACATAACCAAAATTAAAAATAATTGGCATCATTGCTTTTGAAATATCACTATCACCAAATTGTTTTCTTGTGTAATAAATATATTTTTTTGAATGATTATCAGAATATGTATATTTTTCTAATATTGTTTTATCTATTTTTTTCTTTTGTTTTCTTTTATGAATAAAATAAAAAATTGTCTTTGATGCAACTACTGTTATATCAGAAATAATTATCATTGTTAATTGATTTCCTAATTCTTGAAAGCAATCATTATAAGCACAAATTTCAAAATATCTTTTCCCAAAAGCAATATAATATAAATTAAAATAATAATTAAAGAATTCAAAACATAATTGTTTCTTTAATAATGAATATCTATATTCACTTTTTGTTAAGTAATTTTCTTTATCTGTAACCCATTTATTTAATTTATTATATAATTTACTTAATAATTCTCTTGTAATATAAATTGCTACTGGGACAATATAAAGCCAAATAGAATTTATTTTATTTTCTGGTTCAATTAAACTATCAGTTTTTTCTTTATTATACATTTGTAAATTTTGAACATAAAAAATTAATAAATTAACAATAACAGTACCAAAAAGTGTAGAAACAACAATTAAAAAACTAATAATATCTCTAATTAAAGCTTTAAACTTATCATAAATAGGAATTTTAACACTCATAAAAATTTCAACAGTTTCACCTTCATTAGAAATAATCATATCATTAGTTTTTTCTAATTTAAAATGATCCATTCCCCAAATATAATTATATAAAATTTCTCTTTTTTCCCATGAAACAACATAATAATTTCCCCATAAAACAATTAAACCAGCAAAAGACAAATTTAAACCTAAAATAATATTTTTTCCAAAACCATAATAAATAATCAAAGGTTTTATTAACCTATATAAAATACCAATAATAGCAGGAAAACAACTCCATAAAACATAATGTGTAATCCAAGAATAAAAATAACCAATTTTCTCACCAAAAGTACATCTTAAAATTCTATTCATTTTCTTAGTTCTAGTATCATTAAAAGGAGTACAATAAGCATGAACCATTTCAGAAAATTTAATAGAATCTCTTAAACATTCATAATTAGGAACATAAATTAAATTTTTAATAACTCTATCAATTTCTCCTTCTTTTTTAGAAATTGAAGTTTTAATATAATCAATATCAAAAATAGTTGATAAAGATGCATAAGTAATTCTTGCTTTATCAATACAACGAAAACAACTTGAACAATTTAAATTATAAGTTTGTCTATAATCAATTAAACTTTCACAATCATCACAAATATGATAAAAATCATTTTTATCATATCTTCTAAATTTATCAGCAAGTGCTTTAATAAAACTTGCATAAGGTGGATATTCTTCAATATAATCTAAATTATAATCATGATATTGTAATCCATTTAATTCATTTACTTTTTTTTGTTTTGTTAAAAAATATTGTGATAATGTTATTTCTTTTCCATCTCTTAAAGCAAAACTACCATCTTTTTTTCCTATAATTGGAATATCTTGTATTCTAAATTGTACTTGATAATGAAATGTTTCTGCTAAATCCATATATGTTGTTTCCTTACCATAAAAATCTAAATCTAAATTTGAAAATTCATCTATGTAATATTTAACTCGTAATCCTGTAAAAAGCATTGTGAAAAATTCTATGTAACATACGAATTTTTCAAAGTTTGAATCTTGGAAATCTAAATCGTTTTCTATACAAAATTCTACTATATCACTACGAAAATCTGTTATTCTATTACAGAATAATTCTTTTAAGTATTCTTTATAATTTATTATTTCTTTTTCTTCTTCTTCTTGTTTTATTTCTTCTTCTTCATCATCAGTAAAAAAATGATCTAAATCTATTTTAATTATTGTATCTTTATTTTCTATATTATTTCCATTTTGACTTTTATTTAATTCAATTAACTCATCATTATTATTTTTATTTACCATTAAACTAAAAGCTTCCTTATTTAAAAGTGTTCTTGTATTATTATTATTATTATTAGAATAATTATTTGTTTGATTAAAATAATATAAAAAAGGATGATCCTCACTCATTTCAATATTAGATTCTTTTCTAACTAAATTAGTAATATTTCTAAAATTTTGTAATTGTTCTTCAACAATTTTTTTTCCTTTAAACTTCTCATCTGGAATTAAAATTAAACTAACATAAGTAATAATTTGTTTCATTTCATTACTATAAGATTTCTCAATTCTTTTTTCTAAAGTTTCAACTTTAAAAACTCTAATATAATAATCTAATAAAATAGTTTTTAATCTAGGTAAAACTTCAGAATCTTTCGCAACTCTTCCTAAAGGACTTAAAACTTTTTTCATATATTCTTCTTGTGCTTTTGGCAAATATAAATATAATAATTCTTTATTTTTAGTATTTATAACAGGATAACCAATTAAAGGAGGAAGAGGATATGATAAATCTCCTCCTGTTAATCCTGTTATTAATTGTTGAGAACTTTTACTTATTGATGTTTTTTTTCTTATTTTTACTTTTTCCATTGTTATATCAAATTTATCTCCTATTTTTTTTTTTTTTGTTGAAAATGTTATTTATTTATTTTACTCATTTTGTTTAATGATGAACCAATTGATTCTGGATATGATGGTTCCATTTGATTATAATCATTTTTGTTAATAATATATTTTAATTGAAAAAATTTATTAAAAGATATTTTTTATTTTTATTTTTATTTTTAATTTTTTTTTTGTTTGAAAGTTTAATTAAATTTTATTTTTAATATTTTTTTATCTATTAAATTAGTTTACATTTAAATAATTTTTGAATTAAAAATCCATTTTTTGTTGAATTAAATGATGATTAAATTAATGTTTTTTTTTGTTAAAA
>Ga0256407_10004859_pt1 | contig 21991 bp, 19 predicted proteins | sample RumenRJG_04DNA_FD_193489 | JGI IMG/M metagenome (GOLD analysis project Ga0256407, IMG submission 193489) | Bovine rumen microbial communities from Lethbridge, Alberta, Canada - RJG_04 | ecosystem: Host-associated > Mammals > Digestive system > Stomach > Rumen | place: Canada: Alberta... | reverse complement strand
AATAACCGATAACATATTTACCATTGCTTGCTATTAAGTATGTCTTCTTGTTAACTCTTAAACCATCAAGATAGATAACAAGATGTCTATCTCTTGATTCGGGAATAAAATATTTTATTTTTAAATATCTTAGTGTTTCTTCAAAATGTCGATCTATGGCATCCATATTCAGACATTTTCTTTGAATGGGCAAGATATTCAAAGTATTTAAACAACCATAATTTGGTTTTTTGTTTCTTTTTATGATTTTTACCAATTTTTATGTAATTGTGGCAATGTGGGCAATATCATTTTTGACTACCGTTTTTGTATGACCCATATTTCTGTAATTTGTGACCACATTTTTGACAATATCTATTGCCGTTTCTTACTTTCTTTTCCATAGAACTATATTATGTGTATATAGTCCAAGCATTTTTACAATTTTATATATATACTTTTCCGACTTTTTTAAAAAACAAACTTTTTTTGCAACATTACTCTTTTTATTCATGTATTATCGTAGATAAAATAAAAAGCTATTACACACAATAGCTAATGCGTAGTGCTGCTGTATTTCTACCCTGACACGATTTGCCACTAATGTTGTAATAGCTTTAATATTTTAACATAAATAAAGCAAAATTTATGAAATGTAATTAGTTAGATGGTTTTCAATCTTTAACTCAAGATTGACCTAATTGATCATTGAATCTACGATCAAATACAGTTAATTTTTCTTTTCTGAAGATGACGTTGACTACATCTTGAAGTGCTTGTGTTTTAATTGATGAAGTTAAAGCATATTGAACAGCAATCATATTTAATAATGTTTTAGCTTCGTTGCTATTTTTACCACCTAATGCACTTATTAAGTCATCGTATGAAGAAACATCATTACTATTTAGTTGGATAACCATTACTCTTGCAAAATCATTACTTGTGGCATCATCACTAACTTTAATAGTGTGAACAATGTTTTGAACATCATCACCATCACATACTTCAGCTACAGACTTGCTGTCTCCAAATCGTTTGAACATACTTTTAACAAGTTCAGTGTGATTGTTACAATATGCTTCTAATCCTCAATTGATATCTTTATACATTTGATCAGTTCCAGCTAATCTAGCTCTTAATACCGGTACTGAAATAGGCTCACCTACTTTAGCAGTTCCTGCTACTACTTCAGGATCGCCATCACTATAGAATGATCTGTTTACAATGGATTTAACATTGTTTGTGAAATCTGGATCAGAGTTAGCTTCAGCTAAATTATTAGCTAAATCTGTTACATCTTTAAGACCAGAACACAATTCAATTTTTTTCTTCAATGTATCTAAATCACCATATTTATACCATCCACCAGAAGTTTGTCCAGTACTATCACGTTTAGTATAGTAAGCGTTTTTGAAAATTTGGTTACTGATGTTTGTAGTAATTGGGGAAGTTGTACTATAAGAAGTTACTAATCCAGCAAATCCCATTGCTTGTGTTCAACCACTTCCATTTGGAATTGGTGCAAACTTATAATATGCATTGTTTGTAGAGAAATTACTTGGAGTATCATTATCACCACCGTTGTTAAAGTAAGTGTTAGAATATTGTCCGTAGTAATTACTCTTGAAGTTGAAACTTGCAGAAATTTCATCAGCAATACTTGCTTGGTCAGTTTCATATGTAGGAACGCAACTAATATTTTCTTCAGAAACTCAAACTAGATTAGCTTCATCACCATATCTAATAACATTATTAGATAAGTGGTAAATTAAGTTAGCATAATCATCTTTTACTAGGTATTGAATAGCATCTAAAATTTGCAAGTAATCGCACATAGTAGAACTGAAATCAATATCACTATAAGATCTACTCATATTGTCTTTGAAAGCTACTTCTAAGAAGTTAGCATAATCGTCAACTGAAGTTATTGAACCCATTGCTTCTAACATTGACATTGGGTTGCTAGAACCTACAATTTGAGAAGAAATGTATTGTGAAATAAATGCAGATTTTAAATTACTATCTTTAAGTGTTGCATAACCATTAAATAAGTCGAAGTGATCAACAATTCCATCATTACCACTAATGTAAGCTTTCATCGCTTTAATCTTAGCGTTATTTGAGAATAAGTTAGATGCACCGAAGCTATTTAATGTTGCATAGATTGCTGTAGATAAAGCATTTTCTTTCTTTCATTGATTGAAAATGTGTTCACTACGTGCACCCATACTAGAAGTTTGAATATTTGGAGTAATACCACTAGTTAAATCAGTAGTGATAACTTCATATGCGGCTCTAGATTGTTGTGCTTCATTAAAAGTAATTTCATATTTATCTCAAACATCATTTGCTAAAGTGTTTGTATATAGTGAACCTTTTTGTCAAGCCATGATACGGTTAATATCATAAGATGATAAAGAAGAAACATAACCAACAGTCTTAGTACGGTCAGTAACATTAGCTTGAATGAATGCAAATGGATATGGAGTAGCCATACCATTTGTATAATTTGTAGATGTCATCTTTGCTAAAGATTCAGAACGGGATAATATAGAGTTTGTTACATTACCAAATTTTGTATTGAATAGACGTTTGTTTTCTGAATCAATTGCTGAAATTGTAGATTGTGTTAAGAAGTAATCATAACCAGTAGAGATTAATTGGTAGAACTTGTTAGCATCAATACCATCTAATAAACCTTCATCACTAAAAATAATTTCTTGTTCATTATTAGCACGACGAACTTGGTTTTTAGCCATAGCAATAATAACATTGCTCATGCTATCATCATCTTGTAAGAAATCTTTAATCTTAGATTGAATATCGATAGATGTCGAAGTATATGTTGACTCATATAAATATTGTGCTTTTAACAAAATATTTTCTCTTCCTTGAGAGTAAGGATCAGTCTGATCATTATCTTCGTTAGCTGGTTTTCCTAAATATCCTTGTTGTTCAGTACCGTTATCATAGTATGAAGCACCATTCAAACCAATGATGTGAACTCCACCATCATTAATTTCGTCTCTAATTAACAAGTATGGTAATGGTTTGTCACCATCATATAATCGTAATGCTGGCACAACTCATTGAACTCCACCTTCAGTAGTATCATTACCATAGTAGTCAAAGAATAAAGGAGAATTGTTAGCAAAAATTAAACTATGGAAATCATCGCTTGATTGTCCATTAGCCAATACTCCTGGTGTTCCCTTAGATTGGTAAATTGCACCCAAATCAATTTTGTTCTCACATGCAGCAAGTGCAGTACCCAAAGCAGTTAAATTTCCTGATGAATCAAATAATCTTTGATCATTTGAGCGGAAAAAGAAATTTCTTAAAATATCAGTTGAAGTTTCTTTGCTAGCATCAGCTAAAAGATCTTTAATATCGTACCTAAGAATCTTATCAGACACTTGTGCAGTATTACCACTATATTGAGATCACAAGTTAACAGTTCCACCGCCAAATACAGCGTCTAAACTAGAAAAGTCTGCTGCATTGATAATTATCTGTGTAGCACTATCATCTGTATAAGAAGTTGTATTAGGAATATTACTAAATCCTGAATGATCAACTAAACCGTACTTAGTATTTGCACCTAAGAATAGCCTCTTAATTGCATAATAAAATTTGCTATTTGCTGATACTGTTGTTCCATCACATTCAGGAAATGCTGGATAAGCATATCCTACAGTTGGGTCATCATTTGTTCCACTAGGTGGTTGAATCTTACTAGAGTAAATTGAGAAAATGCCTTGAGCAGGAGCAGCATATTTTCATAAACACATTGAAACTGAGAAAGGATGAGCCTTCTGTGTTCACATTTCAAAAGCTTGTTTTTGAATTGTTGCATAAATGTCGTCTAAACTGCTGTTAGGGTTATAGTTTGGGTTGTTATATGCATAGAAGTTAATTTTTCTTCATTCGTCTGGGTTATTAAAGAATATTTCTTTAGTGTAAGACGACAAAGTGTTATTAACATCATATGTGCCATTTGAAGAGTAAGCAATATAATTTTGTTCCAATATTTTTGTTTTCAAATCACTGCGGATTTTAGAACACATTTGGTTATATTTTCATGCATCTTCTGTACCACCAACAGGATCTAATGTTTCATTTTGGAAATAAAATTCCCAATTTGAACCATGTTTATCTTTTGCATCTTGAACTTTATCTTTATAATCATCATCTATATCATTAGTTCAAGTTGTTCAATTATCTTTATATGATTGAATTTTTCCTGAATCAGCAATCTTCTTGTAGAAGTTGTAAAGTAATTGATCTGCATATTGCTTTTTAAATGCTGAAAATGATGCATTGTCATTTAGAGCATCAATAATTTCTTGGTTAAATGTAACATTAAAATTATCGCCGTAAGAAGCAAAGACAGAACCATTTCCTCTAGTTACAATGTGTAAATCATCATCAGAAGAACATGAGGTTACAAGTGGAATTGCAACGCAAAGTGCCCCACCAATGGACATTGTAGTAACAAATTTTGACATTTTCTTTTTCATAATTATTTTTATTATATATATACTTAGGTGTATGAAAAATAAATTATCAATTAAGAAGTTGGAAGTTCAGATAGATTCAAAAACCATTCTGAATAATATTTCTTTAGAATTGGAAAGTGGTGATGTTGTTGCTTTAATCGGACCAAATGGTGCTGGTAAATCAACGTTTTTAAAGAGTTTAGTTAATCACTACGCAACTAAAATTACCAAAGGTGACGTTTTTTATAATAAAACATCTATCAAAAATATGGAAACTGACAAGATTGCACGTCTTTGCATTTTCTATGTGGACCAAAATCCTCCTCAACTTGATGGTGTCCCAATGTTGGAATTTTTGAAAAATGTTATCAAAATCAACAATCCAAAGGCTTCGTTTTATGAAAATTATAAAAAGATCAATGATTTATTTGAAAGTGTATCACTTGATAAGTCGCTACTTTCACATTCTGTAAACGTCGGCTTTTCAGGAGGTCAAAAGAAAAAGAACGAAATTATCCAATCTCAATTGTTAAATTCAAAAGTTTTACTTTTAGATGAATTAGATGCAGGGCTAGATGTTGATGCAATCAAGCTGGTTGAAAAATATGTTAAAGATGGTAGAAATTCAAAAATTACTATTATGATTTCACATGATCTTAATATTTTTCAAAATATTAAACCAAATATAGTTGTTCTTTTAGCAAATAAAACTATTCAAAAAATTGGTGGACTAGAAATCATTAACGAAATCGTAAAAAACGGTTACAAAGATTATGAAAAAAACAAAGACAAAAAAGCAATTGATCCATACAAATTCTAGTAAAAAACTATTTGTGTTTGAAAGTGAATCAAAAATAAAGAATTCGAATTTTAAAATCAACGAGAATTCAACTCTAGTTTTTGTTTCGTTTAGTAAACAAAATTTGGACCAAAATCTTAATTTTTTTGTTAGTAAAAATTGCGAATTAAAAGTTTACTTAATTGATTTGATTCAAAAATCAAATCATAATTTTAAAATCACCTTAAATCATGATTCTGATTCTAAAACTTTTTTATATGCTAAAGTTTTTGCATCAAAAAAGAGCAGCTGTAATATTGAAGTCCAAGCGACTGTAACAAAAAATAAATATCGTGTTATTACAAATCAGGAAATAAATGGATTTTTATTTGCAGATGATGCAAGTGTAACAGCTATACCATCATTGATAATTGATAACAACCAAATCAACGCGTCACATAGTTTAAACGTTAGTTATCTAAATAAGGAAAATATTTTCTATTTACAAACAAGAGGATTCAATTATAAACAAGCAGTGAATATTTTAATAGAAAATGAAATAAGTATTTTGAAAAATACTTACTATAATAGTAAAAAACATAAAATCGATATTTACAAAACAGTAAAAAAACAAATTAGTAAGATGTTGGAAAATAGTTAATATGACAGATAAACAAATTATGAATATTCGCAAAGATTTTCCTTGATTTAAAAATAATAGGGGGTGACATTATTTGGACTCGTCAGCTACAAGTTTAAAACCTAAATGTGTTTTAAAGAAAGAAAACGAATACTATGAAGTGTTTGGTTGTAGTCCTCACAATAATGATTCACTTTTTGCTTATAAAACACACGGCTTAATCAAAGAAAGCAGAGAACTTTTAGCTAGTTTTGTTGGTAGAATTCCTGAAGAAATTATTTTTACTTCTGGTGCTACTGAATCTTTAAATCTAATTTCATTAGGTTTAACAAAGTTTGTTAAAAACAATGATGAAATCATTCTAACATACGCTGAACACACTTCTAATTTGCTTCCTTGATTTAGATTAAGCAAACAAACAAAAAGTAAAATTGTTTGAGTAGGTAAAAATAAGATACCAAATGAAAAAGATATTCTTAAAGCTATTACTAAAAAAACTAAAATTGTTACTTTTTGTGATGTTAGCAATATCTTGGGTTACTACATCGATTGTGTTTCTTTAACAAAAAAAATTAAAAAAATAAATTCTAACATTATTGTCGTTGTTGATGCAACACAATCTGTTCCTCACTTAAAACATAACTTGAAAAACACAGATGTTGACTTTATGGTTTTCAGTGCTCATAAAATGTTGGGTCCAACAGGAGTTGGTGTATGTTTCATGAATAAAAAGTGGATTGAAAAACTTGAGCCTTTAAAATTAGGTGGTGGAATGAATGCTTTGGTTTTGCCAAAAAATAATGAATTTACTTTTGCTTCTGGAGTTGATAAATTTGAAGGTGGAACACCAAACACAGCCGGAATTATTGGTTTTGGAGAAGCTATAAAATACTTAAATAAAATTGGGTGAGATAATATTGAAAATCATGATCGTGAATTAAAAGAATATTTTGATAGGAAATCTTCTTCAATAAAAAATTTTGAATACTATACAAGAGATTCAAAAATACCAATATTGTTTTTTAATATCAAAGGGGTATCGTCACAAGATTTAGCTAACTATTTAGGACAAAATAAAATTATTGTTAGAGCTGGTTTGTCTTGTGCTAAAGCTTCAAACATATCTACGAAAATTAATGAGGCTGTTAGAGCTTCTTTGTATGTATATAACACAAAAGCTGATATTGACTACCTTATAAAAGTTCTAAAGAATTATAAAAAAGGAGCTGAATTAGATAATGTCATCGCCTAATAAAGACCCAGAAATAATTAGAGCTATCATTTTAGATCATTATGAGAACCCTAAACATCATTTAGGTGATAATGGAAATAACAGTAAACTTAAAGGTTATGTTGAATGTAACATATCTAGTGCTTCTTGTATAGACAATTTGACTGCTTATATTAAAGTTCTTAATAACATCATAAAAGATGTTAAATTTTCTGGTGTCGGTTGTGCAATTAGTACTTCAGCAACTGATATTATGTGTAATTTATTACGGAACAAAACAATTAATGAAGCCAAAAAAATAATTTCAAATTATTTAAGTATGATCGACAAGAAACCCTATGATGAAGAATTGTTAGGTGAATTATACTCATATGAAAATGTTAATCGCCAAGCAAACCGTATTAATTGTGCTAAAATTGGAATTAATGCCATTTTAAAGGCATTGGAAAAATATGAAAACAAAAAAGGAAAATAAAATAATTCTAGAAAAAGGTTTAAGTTCTAAAGTAATTAAAAAAATTTCAGCACTAAAAAACGAGCCTGAATGAATGTTAAATATAAGACTAAATGCTTATAAAGTTTTTCTTAAACTTAAAAATCCAAAATGGGGTCCTGATTTAAGCTTCATTAATTTTAATGAATATATTTATTATGCTTCATCAATCGGTAGTGAATATTACAAAACTTCATGAGATGAAGTTCCTGAAAAAATTAAAAAACAATTTGAAGAATTAAACGTGCCTGAAAATGAAGCTAAGTATTTCTCAGGAGTTAATAACCAATATGATTCAGATACTGTTTATCATCGACTTAAAGATGAGCTTAAGAAGAAAAAAGTTATTTTTACTAACATTGAAACAGCAATTACTGAACACCCAAGTTTGGTTAAAAAATATTTTGGAAAATTAGTTCCATTTAGTGATAATAAATATGCTGCATTAAATACTGCTGTTTGGTCAGGTGGTACATTTTTATATGTGCCAAAGGGTATAAAATTAGACCAACCATTATCAGCTTATTTCCGTATTAATACAAAATCTGTTGGTCAATTTGAAAGAACTTTAATCATTGTTGATGACGGTGCCTACGTACATTACAACGAAGGATGCACTGCACCTATATATGATAAAAACAATTTGCATGCTGCAGTAGTTGAAATTTTTATTGGTAAAAATGCACATTGCCGTTATTCAACAATTCAAAACTGATCAGACAATGTTTTGAATTTGGTAACTAAAAGAGCAGTAGTTGAAGAAAATGGCATTATGGAGTGAATTGATGGAAATTTAGGAAGTAAATTGAACATGAAATATCCTGCCACTATTTTAAAGGGCGACAATTCAAAAGCAAAATGTATTTCAATTGCTGTTTCTCATGAAGGCGTTATCCAAGACGCAGGTGCAAAAATGATTCATGTTGGAAAAAACACTAGATCACAAATTATCTCCAAATCTATTGCACATAGTGGTGGTAATGCTACATATCGTGGGCTTGTTCAAATATCAAAAAGCGCCATTAACTCCAATAGTGAAGTGGTTTGTGACACTTTAATTCTTGATAAAATTTCTAAAAGTGATACTTACCCAACTGAAAAAGTTTTTAACAAATCTTCAGTTTTGAAGCACGAAGCTAAAGTAACAGATCTAGATAATCAAAAATTATTCTATTTACAATCACGTGGTATTGATTTAGTTACTGCTAAACAACTTTTGGTTTTAGGTTTTATTGAAGACTTTGCTAATGAGCTTCCGCTTGAATACAGTGTTGAATTAAATAGACTACTTAAAATAGATATTAAGTAAAGATAGAGTTAAGTCCCAAAATGTTCACCTAGTTTAGTTAAATTAACTAATAATTTGCTTTAGATAATGTATCTAGTTATAAATGTATAAATTTATTATTCCTCATTTATTAAATGGGGTTTATACATTAATTGAACATAAATTTATTTATATTAATACAAGCAATAAAACCTTGGTATACTTATCATTACTTAACCCTATATTAGTATAAATTAGGAGCGAAGTATAGTTTAAAGTGCCCAATTAATTAAACTTAATTCATTATATCTTTCCTCTGCTGAATGAAATCCTAAAGTTTCCCGATAAATCACATTAATTTTTTTAATTTCATTATCAATTTCATCTTGCAATATTGTAGAAAAATCAAAACCTTTAGATGAAGTGAACCCCAAATTGGACACACTTCAAAATGAGCTTTTTTATTTATGTGGACACTTTGGGGTATACTTAGCCATATAAAAGCATACAAACAATTTATTTTTTGAGAATCTTATTTAAATTTATAATACATAAAAAGGAGTTTTATGAGAAAATCTAAATTAATTAAAATTTTATTGATCCCTACTTTAGGAATCGCTGCAATGGGAACAGTTGCTGCAGTGTCAACAGGTTGTAGTTGCAGTATAATTAGTCGTTCATATTATCTGACTGGTAGTACAACAGTAATTGATATAACTTGGAATGGACCATCTTACAAATGGACAGACAGTGATACATGAATGTTAGTTAATGAAGATGGAGAGGCTTATCAAGGAGAAATCGTATGATCAGTTATCCCATACGGCTCAACTTCTTCTGCTGATATTAGTGGTCTTGAAATCGATCATGGAAAACTTTCTTGAAGCAATATGAACCCTGGGGAATATACATTCAAAGTTGTTGCAAAAATAAATGATAATTTTTGATATACTGACTCTATTCATGCATACATTAATGATTCTACAGAGGAAAAATACCTAAAATTTGAAGCATCATCAATTTCATCTTTTATGCTTAATGTTGACCACGCAGAGTCCATTCCGAACTTAGAATACTCTTTAGATCCAGCATCCGATATTTGATATACTTGCGCAACAGGTGAAATTGTTCAATTTGAAAATGAAGTTATTTACTTACGCGGAAATAATCAATCTGGTTGGTCAAAATCTTCTTTAGATTATTCAACTATTAGAATACATGGTGATGTCGCTGTTTCTGGGAATATTATGGGATTATTAGATAATGGAGCAACATCAGGGGAAGAAGGAGATATAACTGCTCTTCCATGTGATTATTGTTTTTATAAACTTTTTTATTGATCAGATGGAATAGTTGATTCAAGCAAGAATTTGCTATCAAATGCTAGTATATTGACAGATAGTTGTTATCGTGCAATGTTTGAATCATGCGAAAATTTATCTTTTTCACCAGATTTACCAGCAACGACATTAGCGGATAATTGCTATAGATATATGTACTTTAACTGTTACAAATTAGCAAGAATACCTTCTAAAATAAATGCTGAAATAATGGCACCTAATTGTTGTTATCAAATGTTCATGAATTGTACTTCAATTCTCGAAGCACCTGAATTGCCAGCAACTACTTTAGCAGATGGCTGTTATGAATTTATGTTTGAAGGTTGCACAAGTTTATTAACTGCACCAAATTTACCTGCAACAAGCTTAGCAAATAATTGTTATCGCGCTATGTTTAAGCAATGCTCATCTCTAAATTCAGTTAAAATTGGTTATGAAGGCAATTTTGACTCTGCTTACTTTGATAATTGGGTAACGGATATCGCTTTAACTGGTACATTCTATTACAATGGTTATGACACACTTACAAACTTTGGTTTCCCAGAAGGTTGAGTAATAAACTCGTTCGAAAACTATCAACATAAATAAAGAATTGAGTTACATTTATTCGCCTCAATAATGCATAAGTATGTAGCAGATGCTAATACAATCTCTATGGTATTAGACAATACTCCTGGAACTGTAATGAATCAATATATTATTTCATCAAATAGGAACTATGATGCTTACTTATGATATAACTGATTGTGTAGTTAATGGTTATATTGTTACAACAAATAATCTACATCTCAATAGAACATATATTGAGTAGGAAGAAGTAATATATAACATGCAATATGAGTAAGAAGACTAAAGTTCTTAAATATAAAGTTGTAAATACCAATATTGATAAAAAGTTTATTGGTAAAAATATAGATTTAGAAAGAGTTAAAGCTAAAGGTGGCCCTACAACAAAGCCAAGAGCTAAAGCTCCAGTTTGATTTACTGAATTTGAAAAAAGAAATAATCAAAGACTTGATAAAATAGAAAATAATGTATCAAATTTAAGAAGTGATTTTAATAGAGTAGTTAAACTAAATAACTTAAAGCATTAGTAACACTTAAAGCAAGGAGAAGTGTATCCTAAATGGATATATTTTTATTTTTACATAGTATTCATCATATCTTCATTAAAGATATTCGTAATATATTCTATGAGTACTTTAGGTATTACTGCTATGAATTAGGGTATTACAGATATTTGATATGGTATTACTCTTGAATGTTTAGGTATTGCTAATAGTGAGACAAAATAATATGAAATTGGGACAAAAATAGAAAAATAAGCTAAAACTATCCCATAGATGGGACAAAACTTAGCAAATTAATTGCTAATTGGGTTTTATAAAGTTTTAGTTTAGTTTAATGGTTATTCAGCGAACATCTTACATCAATCATTGTCTGGTGGATCATTGATAGAATGTGTATTATTTGAATTTCCTAAATCAAACATACCATATTTATTGTCATTTGTTTCTTTCTTGTTAGAAAGAAGTCATTTAAACATTCTAGTCTTAATGTCTGATTGGACAAATTTTTTATATAAAGCAATAAGATTAGCATATGAAGCAACATTGATGTCAGCTTTATTTAATAATCAATTTAAGTTTACTGAAGCTGAAGAGCTATAACCAATGATAGTAGCATAATCTGCAATGGTTATCTTACGTCATTTCTTATTAGTTTTATAATTTCAACCATATTTACTTTCAGTATCTTGTTTAACAAGAACGTTAAGTTCTTGGGCTTGGAATTTCTTGTTATGTCAATGAGATTTGATAAAGCGCTGCAATTTAGGTAATTGCTTAGCGCAAATAAATAACTTAGTTTTATTTCTAATTGCTATTGCCTTAGCTGAATCATTATTCTCATAAACCATTTTTGATAGCTTGTCTTGTTTTTTAATAAGTTTTAGAAATAGTCATCTACTTCGCTATATTTGACTTGTTTCTCAACAGATTTAATTATCTTATTGAGAATTTGATGTTTGTTCAGACTGTTTTCTGTATTTTGGTATAAATACACCCTAGTTAAAAAGCCTTTCTGATTAAAGTTTTTAGCGAAGTATAGTTTAAAACGCCCAATTAATTAAACTTAATTAATTATATCTTTCCTTTGCTGAATGGAATCTAAAGTTTCCCGATAAATCTCATTAATTTTTTTAATTTCATTATCAATTTCATCTTGCGATATTGTGGAAAAATCAAAACCTTTTGGATAAATCTTTCTAATTAATCCATTAAAATTTTCAACTCCACCTTTTTCTCATGATGCATATGAGTGGCAAAAATATACATTAATATTGTCTTTTGCGTTATATATTGATTTTTTAAATCTTTTTCAATCATAAAACTCTGAACCAATATTAGTTGTAATTGACTTGATATTTACACCATAAATCAACCTATCATACTTTGCAAATGTCTTAGTGTTTTGGTGATGGTTTTAGCTTCTTTACCATTGTCAATGTATGACTTATTTACTGCAACAACTATTGCATAATCTTCATTTTCTTTTTTATTAGAAATAATAATTCCTGTCTTTGTTGTGTTGTTTTTAATTTTCTTTTTAAGATAACATTATCATTAATAAGTTTAATCATAATTCTCCTTTATTTATTGAGTAATGTTGCAAAAAGTGAGCAAAATTTAACTTAAAATATACAATTGCTTCGCTTAAATAAATACAATTCAACTAATTGCATTTGGTGTTTGTGTTTCATTCCTCGGTGTTGACTTAATAATCAAGTAAAGTCTCAAAAAACCTAAATTCATTTTGACGAACTTAGGTTAGTTTATTAGTTTTTAAATAATTTAAAATTTTTAGGAAATTTTAGTCAAAAATGTATGAAATTATTTCTTTTGTGTTATAGCTTGTAGTGCAGTAATGTATGAAAGCATTTTAACATCAGAAGCACTTGCACCACGAGATAAATCGTTGACTGGTTTTTTTAAGCCTAAAATAACTGGACCAATTGCTTGATAACTACCTAGTCTTTGTGCAATTTTGTATCCAATGTTTCCTGCATTAATATCAGGGAATACATAAACATTAGCTTGTTCGTCTCATTTAAGTTCTTTTGCTTTTTTATGCATTACATTTATATCAAATGCTGCATCAAATTGAATTTCACCAAACACACTGCATTCTTTTACAAATGTTTCATCAACACTTATGATTTCATAAGCTTGACGAACTTTGTCAACTGATTCACCTTTACCACTGCCAGCGGTTGAGTAGCTTAGCATAGCAATACGTGGTTTTTTGATATTTGCTATACTTTTAGCAAAATATCCTAAAGCTTTAGTAATTGATGCTAATTGTTCTGGGTCAGGATTGATATTTACAGAAGAATCACCAAAAACATACCTTTTAGATCCTTTTTCCATTATAAAACCACTACATACTGTTGAAACATCTGGAGAAGGCTTAACTATTTGTAATGCTGCTCTTAATGTATCAGCTGTAGAATATTCAATACCACAAATTTCTCCATCAGCTTCACCTAAAGCTACAATAGTAGAACCTAAAAAATTAGGTGATTTAGCTAATTTGGTAGCATCTTCCATAGAAATACCTTTATTTCTTCTTGCATCGTAGATATATTCTGCATATTTAGTTACATCTAGCCCATCAATAACCACTCTTTCAATTTTTTTAGATAAAGATGCAGGTATTTCGCTCTTGTTTCTAAAGATTAGGATAGGAATAATTACATCTGTTTCATTTACTAATTCAGTTGTAGCTTTTACAATGTCTGAATTCCAACCTTCAGGATAAACAATTTTAATTTGCTCTTTTGAACTTAATAATTTTTTTTTGATTTCGTTAAATATTGGCATATTGATAATTATTATATTATATTAGTGTAAAATATTGTCATGACTAAAAAAACTGCAATTTTCCCAGGCTCATTCGATCCAATCCATGAAGGCCACATAAATATAATAACTAGAGCAAGTAAATTGTTCGATAAGTTATACGTAGCAATTTGTTATAATACAGAAAAAAATAATCAAACCCCAATGGCCATAAGATACCAAAATACCGTTAAAACAATTAAAAAGCTACGTCTTAAAAACGTCGAAGTTGTCACTAATAATGGACTAACTATCGAATTTGCTAAAAAAATGAAGTGTAATTATATTGTTAGATCTATTCGCAATCCATTAGATTTTAAATATGAGTTAAATATTGCTCAAGCTCACCATATGCTAGATTCTTCTATCGAAACAGTTTTATTAATCTCCTCAAAAGAACTTGATAAAAAATCTTCTACTAATATAAGAAAAATTCAGTCAAAATTAAAACAAATAAATGAAGGTAGTAAATAAAATGGTTTTAATAATTGATAATGGCAATACTTTTCTAAAAGCCACAATTTACACTAATAATGGAAAAGAAGTTGATTTTAGCGAAACAAAATCTAAACAAAAATTAGATAGTTTTTTTAACAAAATTAAGAAACATAATAAAGTTAAAAAATGTTACATTTGTTCTGTTGTTCCTTCATCTAACAAAGTATTAAAAGATGCAATTGAAAAAGTTTTTAAAATAAAACCTATTTTCGTTCATAACAATCAATTTATCAATGCTTTTGACTTATCTAAATTTAATATTAATGAAGTTGGAACTGATATTTTGGCATTTGCTTTATACTTACAAAAAACATATAAAAAATCAATTGGCATTTGTTATGGAACTGCATTGTTTGCAATAGGTGTAGATAACAAAAAACTGCTAGGAGCAATTATTCTTCCTCATATTGACACCGGTTTAAAAGAATTAAGTCGAAAAACTGAAATGATTAACAATGAGAAAATTGATTTTAATCATAACTCACTAGAATTTGGACATAATACAAAAGAAGCATTAACTTCAGGAATTAACCATTTTTACATGGGTGTAACCACAAATATCGTTAATTATTTTCACAAATTCCACAAATTTAACAATTTATGTCTAACTGGTGGAAATAGGCTACGACTTAAACTTTTTGATAAATCTAACGAAAAAATTAAGGTTTTTGATGTCTCAAATGCTGTAACTAAAGGTCTAGCTTGCCTTATTTTTAAAAATAATGAAAATTTATAGTAGCATTCAATTAGTAATATAAAATATAATTACTAATTTACTGCATATGGAAAAATATACAGAACTTCTAAATGAACTAATCTCGCAATTTAATCTTTGTAAAACTGCAAACGATTTGATAATTGCAAAAAATGTTTTTACTAAAAAACATTTATCCCCATTATATGCACAATTGAAAGATTTACCTTCAGAACAAAAACATGATTTTGGTAAAGAACTTAACATCTTTAAAAACAAGATTAATGAATTGTTTGAAGCTAGAAAACAAAAAATTGATGACGAATTAAGTGTTGACACACACAAACCATTAGCTGATCTATCAATAGATTCAACTTCTTTAGCAAAAGGTACTTTATCACCAATTAATTTAATTTCTAATGAAATTATCGACTTTTTTAGAAAATTAAACTTTACTGTTGTTGGTGGTGATGAAGTTACTACCGTCAAATATAATTTTGACAATTTAAATGTCCCAGAAGATCATCCAGGAAGACAAACCAGTGAATCTCTGTATTTTAACAAGGATTTAATGTTGCGTGCTCACACTACAGCTTCTACTGCAGAACAAATTTTATTGAATAATAAATCAACTGACCTTCGTGTTTTGTCTGTTGGAAATGTTTATCGTAATGATGATGATGACTTGTCTCACTCTCATCAATTTAATCAAATTGATGTAATTTGAGTTAAAGATGGTTTAACTGTAGCCAATTTAAAGTGATTAATGTCATCTCTTTTAAAACACTTATATGGTCAAGATGTAAAAATTAGATACCGTATGTCATTTTTCCCTTTTACGGAACCATCAATTGAAGCAGACATCGAATGTCCTACATGTCATGGTAAGGGATGCAGTTTGTGTAAAAAATCCGGTTGACTAGAAATCTTTGGTGCTGGAATGTTACATCAAAACGTTTTAAAAAAGGCTAATGTTAATTGTAAAACAGCTATTGCTGCTGGATTTGGTATTGATCGTTTAGCAATGATTAAATATGGTATCAATGATATTCGATATCTTTACACTAATGACTTTAGATTTTCAAATCAATTCAAAAAAGGAGATAAATAATTATGTATATCTCTCGTAATTTTTTATGTTCTATTGTTCCTGAATTTAAAGATGTAAGTGATTTTGATATTGATAGATCAACTTATAATTTAGGGATGGTGCTTGAACAAGTTATAAAACATCCTGAATTAAAAGATGTTTGCATAGGAAAAGTTATAAAAGTTGACAAAATTAAAAATTCAAATAAGCTACATTATGCATCCATCGATGTTGGTAATCAAAAAATTTTAAAAATTGTTTGTGGAGCTAGTAACTTTAAAAAAGGCGACAAAGTAATTGTTGCCCTACCAGGTGCTAAACTTTATGATGGTAGAATTATTGAGGAAAAAGAATTATTAGGTCATATATCACAAGGAATGTTATGTGGTTATAATGAATTAACACCATACTGTCATGATACTTTAGATAATAATGACAAAAACGGAATCATTATCTTAGATAAAGATGCTGAAATTGGTTCTTTTGCTGTAAATAAAGAATTAGGTTTAGATGACACATTGTATGAACTAACTTTACCATCTGATCGTCCAGAATGAATGGGAGCAATCTTATTCATTAAAGATTTAGCTAATTGATTTGGATTTAAATTTAATGTTCGTCAAGTGATTAACAAACTTCAAACTTTTGCTAACGATTTTGTAAAAATTGACACTAAATTGTCAACTTTTGGTTCATACATCAAAATTGATGGTGTAAACTTTAAAAAATACTCACCTTGAAAATTGAAAAAATACTTAATTAACAATGCATGCAAATGCGAAAATAAAGTTAATGATATTATTACTTACATTACATATTTAACTGGTGTTGCACCAATCGTTTTCGATGCAGACAAAACACCAACAGACATTTACGAAAAATATGCGACAGTTGGTCAACAATTATCATTCAAAAACAAAATTTACAACTTAAAATCAGAAGATGTTATCTTAACCACAAGTAATAATGAGGTTTTAGGTTTGGAAGGAATTTGTGTAGATGATAAATATGCTCCAAATCTTGAAACAAAATCAATTGGTTTATATATTAGCAATTTGACCCACTGGTTACCTCGTAAATCTGCAATAGTTCATAATATTACTACTCCATCAGCTAGATTTGCTGTAAGACATGTCTCTCTATTCCAAATTAACTTGTTTATCAACTACATATCTAAACAATTTAGAAAATCAATAATCACTAAATTATGTAATGAAATTGAACCTACTAAAGAAATTCCGTTTGATTTAAAAGAATGTGTTGAATTTATTAGTCCAATTACTGACAAGCAATTTAAAGTTGCTTTAAAAACATTAGGTTTTAAATTATTAAAGTCATCAGCTATTGTTCCAGGTTATCGTAAAGATTTAGTTAACCAATACGACTTATGTGAAGAAGTTATTAAGAAATTATCAATTGACGCTATTGAAATTCAACCAATCAAATTAGATATTAACGTAACTCAACCACCAAAAGATGAATTCTATTTCTTAACAGGTTTAAGAAAGATAATGATTGAAAACTATTTAACAGAAACTAAAACTTACAATTTAGTAAGTAAAGAAAGCATTGAAAGATGAAATGTTTTCAATTTAAAACCAATGTATGAGATTAATCCTTGTTCAAATAATGAGCATCGATTCATGCGTTTGTCATTGATTGATAATATGATAAAAGTAATGGAATACAATATGAACCGTAAAAATTCATTGCTTCCTATTTTCGAACTTCAAAAAATTTATAACCAAACAAACGAATGAAACTTGACATGTATTTCACCTGAAAAATATTGCTTTGATGAACTTCATAGATCAAATCTTAACTTTGATACATTTGGATTAAAAGCTTTGATTAAGCAAATAGCTAGTTTCTTCAATGCGAGTCTAGTATTTAGTAAGATAACAAATAAATGTTTTGCACAAAAAGATTGTTTATCAATTAAATATAATGGCCAAATCATTGGTTTTGTCGGTTGTTTAAATTCAAATATGTTAAAACCATACAAAATTACACAAAAACTTTATGCTTTGGTTTTAAACATTAATTCTTTAATTGAAAATTATAGTGAAAAAGAATTTAAAATCACTCAGCTACTAACTGCATTACCAATTATTAAGGACGTCACTTTCTTGGCAAATGAAAACACAGATATTGCTAACATAAACAAAGAATTATCTTCTTTAGATTGTGTTGAAAAATATCAATACACTACAGTTTACCATCCAGAAAATTCTCAAGATGTTTCTTACACCATTAGATTAACAATCAATAATAACAAAACAATGAATAAAGAAGAAATAGATGGTGTTATTTCTATAATTGTCAATATTATTAAAAACAATAAAGGTGATGTTAAAGGATTTTAAAATGAAACGTAAAGATTATATAGACTGAGACCAATACTTCATGGGTGTAGCTAAATTATCTGCCCTCAGATCTAAAGACCCAAACACACAAGTAGGGTGCTGCATAGCTTCACCAGAGAATAAGATTTATTCACTAGGATATAACGGATTACCTAGAGGATGTAGTGATGACGTTTTTAGTTGAGAACGTGAATCAGGCGATGAACTTGATACAAAATATCCGTATGTATGTCATTCAGAGTTAAATGCAATATTAAACTTTACAGGACATTCATTAAAGGATTGTAGACTTTATGTAACGCTATTCCCGTGTAATGAATGTGCCAAAGCAATTATTCAATCTGGGATAACTGAAGTAATTTATGAACAAAATTTATATCCTGATTCAATAGCAACAAAAGCATCATTAAAAATGTTTAAACAGGCAGGAGTAAAAGTTACTGAATACAAAAATAAGAATAAAGAAATAAAATTTAAAGTTTAGGGAGAAAAATATGAAAAATGTAATTAAAAGAGATAATCGTCTAGTTAGATTCAATCCGGGGAAAATTCAAGAAGCTATCATTAAGGCTGCTGAAAGTAATCAAATTGATTTATCTTTAAAGCAAATTCATGATATTATTGAAAAAGTTATTAAAAAAATTGAAGCTGTTAGCTTGGACTCAATTGCGGTTGAACAAATTCAAGATATTGTTGTTGATACAATCGGTGAAATGGGATATACAAAGTTAGCCGCTTTATATCAAAATTATCGTGAAGAAAGAACAAGTATTCGTGAATCAAAAAGTGATTTAATGAAGAAAATTATTGCCATTGGTATTGAAACAGATCGCGATAATGCAAATGTTGGTAACAACTTCTCAGCAAAATTATTGCGTATTGCTTCCGAAGCTAACAAATGACATATATTAAATTCAACGTTACCAAAAAGACTAGCTAAACTTCATGAAAATGGTGATGTTTATATTCATGACTTAGACAGTTACAACTTAACTTTAAACTGTTTACATGTACCAACAAGTAAATTATTACAAAATGGTTTTAACACTGGCTATGGAACTATTAACCCACCAAAAAGTATTGGTGTTGCAGCAGAATTAGTTTGTATTATTCTTCAAGCTTCACAAAACGATATGTTTGGAGGCCAATCACATCCAAATTTTGATAATGATTTAGCTCCATACGTCGCACTTACAAGAGAAAAAATTCGTAAAGAAGTAACAGAAGATGGGTTAACTGGTGAGAAGGCAGAAGAAATTGTTAAGCAAAGAACAAAGAATATGGTTGATCAAGCTATGCAAGCAGTTATCTTCAACCTTAACACAATGCACTCACGCGCAGGAAGTCAAGTTCCTTTTAGTTCATTAAACATTGGTATTCCTTTTTCTGATGATGCTGCATTAATTTGTCAATGTTTTTTGGAACAATATATTAAGGGTTTAGGAGGTGGTGAACAACCAATCTTCCCAAATATTATTTTCCGTGTTAAATCTGGTGTAAACCGTGATCCAGGAGATAAATATTATTATTTATTCCAATTAGCTTGTAAAACAGCTGGATTAAGAATGAATCCAACTTTTATGAACATTGATGCTGATTTCAATAAAGAATACTATGACAAAGGTATTTTACCTGCAACTATGGGTTGTAGAACATACGTTTTATCTAACTGCAATGGTAAACCAGGAGTGGAAGGAAGAGGAAACAATGCACCTTCAACTATCAACTTACCAAGAATTGGTATTCTAGCAAACCACAACATTGATAAATTCTTTGAATTATTAGATAAGAGAATTGACGACACTGTAGAAATTTTAATGCATCGTTATGAAATATTAAAGAAATTAAAAGTTAAAGACTTACCTTTCGTTTGTGGTCAAGGATTAATGAGAGGTTCAGAAGATTTAAGTTTAGATGACAGCATTGAACCAGTTATGAAAAATGGTACATGGGGTATTGGCTATATTGGTCTAGCTGAAACTTTAATTGCATTAATTGGTGAACACCATGGACAAAGTGAAAAAGCTAGAGAATTGGGTTTAAAAATTGTAACTCACATTAGAAATAGATGTGATCAATTAAAAGCTGAAAGATCAATGAACTTCAGTTGCTATGCAACTCCAGCTGAAGGTTTAAGTGGTAAATTTGTTAAAATTGACCGCAGACTATTTGGGAATATTCCAGGAGTAACAGACAAGAAATACTACACTAACTCTTATCATATTCCTGTTTCTTTCCCTATTTCAATTGCTGACAAGATCAGAATTGAAGCACCATATCATAAGTTATCAAATGGTGGTCATATTTCATATATTGAGTTTGATTCATACCCATCAGCAGAAACAATTGAGAAAGTTATTACTTGGGCTTACAAAGAAACTAACATTAACTATATGGGAATTAACTTCCACATCCGTTATTGTTTAGACTGTGCTAACAAAGTTAAAAATAACATTGCTAAGTTAAATAATCAAGAAATTCAAAAAATTTTAAATAAATAGTTTTAATATGTCTGACAAAATTAGATTAGCTGGAATAGCACAAAATAGTTTAGTAAATGGTCCAGGATTAAGAAAAGTTTTCTTTTCACAAGGTTGCACTCATCATTGTAAAAACTGTTTTAATCCTTCAACTTGAAGTTTTGAAGGTGGTAAATTAATTGAAATTGATGATTTGGTTGCTCAAGTTAAAAAAGAATACTTTTTAGATGGTGTTACATTTAGTGGTGGCGATCCTTTCGAACAAGCTGATAAATTTGCAATCTTAGCAAAGAAACTAAAAAACAACAAAATTAACATTTGGTGCTATACAGGTTATACCTGACAACAACTATTGGAAAGAGCAAAAACCGATAAAGATACTAAGAATTTATTAGAACTATGTGATGTAGTTGTTGATGGACCTTTTGTAGAAGAATTACATCAAGAAAACTTGCTATTCAGAGGTAGCAGTAATCAACAAATAATTGATGTAAAATCATCTCTTGAACAAAACAAAATTGTTTTGTTTCATGCTGAGAAATAAAAAATATTTTTAAAAACTATTTATTTTTACATATTTGTTTATAGTAGGGAAATAAAAATTAAAAAATTTTAAATTAAGTTAATTTTATAGTATAAATTTTGTACAAGGACTCTTATGGAAGAAAAAAAATTAAACAAAGTTACTTATTTAACACCAGGTCAAAAAGTTTGCCCAGTTTGTGGTGGAACTCACA
>Ga0256407_10004858_pt1 | contig 21996 bp, 19 predicted proteins | sample RumenRJG_04DNA_FD_193489 | JGI IMG/M metagenome (GOLD analysis project Ga0256407, IMG submission 193489) | Bovine rumen microbial communities from Lethbridge, Alberta, Canada - RJG_04 | ecosystem: Host-associated > Mammals > Digestive system > Stomach > Rumen | place: Canada: Alberta... | reverse complement strand
TCACAGTTTTTGTGGAATCGTTCCCTGGGCGCTTCCACAAAAAAAGCCGTTGATTGCTTTGCTTCCATCCGCAAATAAGCGGAGTAGCAAAGTCTCAACGGCTTCTTCATCTGACTCAGCCAGGCGATGCCTGATAAGAGTCGTATTCAGGTTTTACAGTATTAAAAAGTGTAAAACCCATTTTTGTTATGGTAAGTAAATATTGAATTAAAGATTCCCTTCAATAATAGGAATTTCGTTCTCAGAAATCCCGTAGATGGCATATACAATTTCATCTATTTCTTTTTGCTTGCTATCGTTATCATTAGGTGCATCAAGCAATTCATGGACGAGTTTCTTGATTCTTATCTGTTGTTCGTTTGTTCCTAGTTTGATTGGAAGACCATCAATTTCATATCCATTAACATTGCTATTTGTACTGAGCTTTGCAAAGTACCAGTTTAGCAATTTTGAGTTTAGAATCCCCAATATAAAGTAGTCAAACTCATCTTCCGTAGAAGGGCGCAGGTAGTTAACGGAGTTAGCGCAAAAATATGGAGGATAAGCCATTGTCATCTTTAAGCGCCACTTTTCATTGATTCCAGTGATCCCTTGCATAACAATTCTTCTAGTCTCATGATGCCTGCTACGGACGCCTGTGTTTTTTTCAAGATAGCCTGACTCTTTGAGAAAGAGTATATCACCTTGGCTAATATCGTTAGTTATATAGTATTTCTGAACTTGCGCACCGCGGAGCATTACACTGTCAGACTTCGATGTAGTAATGAATTGTTTATCCAAAGAAATATCTACTTCGCCTGTATAGCATTTGCTAAAAGAAGACATCCGTTTACAACCGTCTGTCATTTTTAGGAAAATGGGCAATTCATATTTTTTTATTAACGGAATAGCCCGATAAGTTTCGTCAATGTTCTTTACATCCCTGTATGATATCAACATTGCTTCATTATTCACATCAACATAGTTATCGTTATGGATTCGTACAGGGAATTTATAACCTTCCTCCATACGACGCTTAGTTGCACCTAGGATACATACCGACATTTTTACTTCTTTAAACACACGCTTGTTTTCATTGTCACGTTCAGGGAAAGCTTCAATAAAATCAACTTTTGTATTCTCCATAACATACTGACGTATCTTTGCGTTTGTATAATCCCCCATAAAGCCCAATTGGAAAATCTGGCAGCAAAAACCATCATTTTTAAGTAGAGAAAAGCATCTGCAAATGAACATGCGGTAAATATTTAAGACGCCTCCACGTGCCCAATAGTAGTCATTACAGTTCTTATAATAATCAAGGACATCTCCACTTACAGAAATGCTCGTATTCTGATTTTGTTTCTTGTTGAGAAGTCCATACGGGGGGTTCCCTATTATACAATCAAATCCCTGGAAAATGCCTTTTTCATCTAATAACTCTGGAAATTCAATCGCCCATTCAAAAGCACCTCTGTAAGCAGTTGTTCTGGTTTCCCCAAAGTCAAGCACCAGGCGATTATCTTTGCCAGGAACCATAGTTATCTGACTATACATACTGTGCAGATCTCGTTTAATGCTTTCAATCATATTGCGCAGCTTCGCTTTTTCAGATTTGTTTGACTCTCCTTTATAATTTGCGACACTTTCCTTATATTTTTTGATCAAACCCGCAGTGTTTTTGCTGAAATTTGAATTTACCCCGACAGTTTTCCCTATTGAAAAGTTTAGTCTGTTTATCAGCGAATTGCCCGTTTTGATATTAATATCAATGTTAGGCAAGGTTTCCATAATTCCATTTTTATAATAGGCATTCTTTAATAGCTCTATCCACAAACGGAGTTGGCAAATAGAAACCGCTTTACTGTTGATATCTACACCAAATAAACAATTTTCTATAATTGTCCTTTTTTCATTGAATAAAGTTTCTTGAACAATCTGAGAAAGTGCATCATTCTTATCGTAATGAAATGGTTTTCCCTGTCCGTTATAAATACGAATTGTATCATCTACGACATCAATATCATATTCTGTCAGGAGTTCATCTTTGTTATACTTGAATAAAACTCCAAGTTGTTTTTTTATCCATATTATTTGATTCAGTGCGGATACCAGAAAATGTCCGGATCCAACTGAAATATCACACACTCTTATTCCGTTAATTATGGTATTTATTTCTCTTGCATCCTTAAGTGTGCTTCCCATTTTAGAGCGGATTTCAAAAATAGAACTACAGTTCCATTTTTTGGCCTTGTTGACGGCAGTTATTACTGTTCTCTCTATAGATTCTGCGCTCATATATTCTGTTATAACGCTAGGTGTATAAAAACTACCATCTCTATAACCATTCAGCTTTTCGAATATAAGCCCCAGAACGGAAGAATCTATAATATCACGTCCAGTTACAAGCGTGTTATCTTTTCCGATCTCTGAAGAAAAGCTATAACCGTTTAGGAATCCAAGAATGTAATCTAAAAGAGGTATTTCATTAATTGCTTTATTACCGACAATGGAATTCTTTTTCCTTTGTATCGGCAGGTTTTGAATTACATTGATATTTATTTCTTTTCGTTCAACTTCATATCTCTCGAAGAGAGAACTGTTCAGATAAGGTATCGATGCAAATTTTTGAGAAATTGTTGTATTTTCTCTATTCTTTGTTCCAAGGACATTAAAAAACAGATATTGTAGATCATGAAAGCTAGTCACTTTACTATTATCAAGTATATGATATTCGGGGCTATCACCATTAAAAGCAATCAGCTGTCCTTCAAATAGTTTAATAAAGAGCAATCTATTGATCCATATGATGACTAATTCAAAAGTCTTTTCAATACAAGGAATCTCATCATATTCTTTGTCGTTTTTCAGAATTGTATAAACTTGATCAGCGAGCGTATTTTTGTTTGAATGATCAATCTCAATAGTCTTACCACTCTTTCCGGATTTTTCTTTTAACCCCATCAAGTACAAAAGTTCTTGATAGAACTTTTCATTCAGAGTGTGGACTGACTCATAATAACGAGCAGTTTCTTTTAATAGATAGATTTCATGGAAGACTTTATACAACCTGCTAGCCTGAGCAAAAGTCCTAATCTCCCTAATATCAAAATAAACATATTGGAGCTTTTTGTTGACGTCGATAGTCTCCAAATACTGTCCAATATCTTCATATAATTTACTATTATCATTTGCATAAATCAGTTGATGATTAACATACTTGTAAAAATATTTTTCAAGGTAGCCATCTACAAGCTTTTCAATTTCATTTGCATCTATAAGAATCCAAATTTGAGTGTCTGTAATGATGCATCTTCGTATTTCAACGTTCTGCTTTCGCCTAACCTTAATTCCAGATGTATCCCTGGTCTCAATCATGTAATAATACAGAATTTCATGTAAAGCCTTTGTATTGACATGATCTTTACCAGCCATTTCATTCCTGTTAGAAGGTCTTTTTGTCTCAATAATTGCACGCAGTTGTCCATCTACACTAATCGCACTGTCTATATTTTTATCTGTATTGATTTTATAGCGCTCAGAATGATAAAAAGCCCCTAAGAAACTGTTTGTCAAGTTCTTAAGATGCTCCTCGCTTTCATTCTTGGCAATTGCTTCGGAAGTGCGATCTCGATATTTCTTAAGATTATTTATAAAGGCATTTAGAGTTTCGTCTTTTAGCTTAAGACTAAAGTAACGTCTATCAAAATTCTTCAATGCTTCTTCAATTGTGATAGCAGACATAACTATTCTCCGTCAAATTTTGGCCTTATGTGGATTATTTTTTATAGTGAGTACCAGCTCATCTTCTAAGAATAAACCACCTTTGTGCTTTGTGTCAGATGAATACCTTCATTTTAAGAGAAGCTGAGCATAATATACATTGTATCATAGATGGATTTTGATTTCACCAAACTAAAGCGTTAAAATGAATCAATGATATTCCACCGCTCAACTTATGATTACTTATTCAAGAAATATAATGAAAAGAGCCGTCAGTCCTTTTGAAATTGACGGCTCCTGGAATTTTATAATCTTTATTTTTGAGTGCTCTGTTTTAGTATTTTTAATCTGTCTGCAGATACAATTGTACACTCATAGACGCCAATAAGAATCTTTTCTCCGACGGCCTTACCCAAGAAAGGGGAATCCTTGCCAACAACTGGTGCCAAATATAAATCCCCGACTTCATCCCTCAAAATGATTCGATGGCCTAATGACACACGTTTACTTATAATATTCTTTGGGTGCGGAATTCCAGTGCTAATTTTCAGTCTTCTCAGGTTGTTTTCTTCAAACACCTTTTTTCTTTCCCTATTCCTTATATCACGTTCCTTTTTCAATGCTTTCGTCTTTTCCGCATAAAGAGCTATTTTCTTTTCATCGCGAATGGCTTTTTTTTCGGGAAGATTCGCCTTTTTTTTCTTTTTTTTCTTTTTCTTTTTTGTATTCGTATTGATATAATCAATGACAAATCCAGATGCATAGCCCCAGGTTGGATAACTCATAGCAATTCTTTCCCAAAAACTTCTAAACAATAGTGCAAACCACAGCTCAATCGTATATTAATGGTATCTTATCACATCTGAACATCTTAATAAAACAATAAACCCGAGGCACGAGGCAAGAATTACGAAGAGCATATCAGCACGGCTCTAACTTGCTTCATGTTCAGTGTACTCCTTTTCTTCTTTACTCACGTTTGCTTTTCTCACGACTTTCTCTACCTCATATCCTATCATACCTTCCGGCAAGTCCGCCTCAGTTCTGGTCATGAGCCGCATATCATTATACTGAGATCTGGTGTACTTCGGACTTGTCGCATCAATTTCTGCCCTTCGTTTCGCCCTCATGGCATCTCTGATTGGCTTGTATTTTTTCTCCCACGCCTGCTGTTTGCCGTTGGCTTTCCTGCGCAGGTAGTTCCGATGCAGACGGTCCTTTCTTTCCTCAATCTTGCGGCGTTCCTCTTCCTGAGCGGCGGCCGTTTCTGGATCGACAGGATCGGCGGGAGGGACAAAATTCCCAATGAAGGAGAAATAGATATCGACTCGCTGTGTAGTCTGGCTGCTTCCCTTACGGTCACGCTCATGGACCACGATCTTGTCGACCAACTCATTCAGCATTGCCGAAGTCAGGTTCTCGAAATCCTGATACTTATTGATCAATGCCATGAACTTCTTCGCTTCACTGGTGCCGTCGGTGTAACTATCGATCGAAGTGGAGAGCTCGCTGATTTCCTGCTCAAGAGCAGTACTTTCGCGTTCATATTGGTTACTTAGCATCTGAAACCTCTTTTCCGGCAGTTTTCCAAGGACATTGTCCTCATAGATCTTGCAGAGAAGGGTTTCCAATTCCTGTGCTCTGTGCTGGCACTCGGCAAGCCTCTTTTTCTGGGCCTTCACGTCCTGAGTCTGATGACTGGACAAAGATTCTTCCACGCTTTTGATAAACTGACTATTGTCTACCTGAATATAATCACGGACCGCTTTTAATGTCTGGCCTACTGCCTGAAGCAGGTCGGTCCCATTGATTCTGTGGGCCGACGCACATTTCTTTTGTGGATAATTCCCACAGGAGAATACATTGACCCGCCTGCCATTATCTGTCCTGTGACAATACAGTTTGCCACCGCATCCAGCACAATAAACAAGCCCGGTCAGAGGATGCGCAGGCCCCCATCCGTTCGGCCATCTTGTCACGTTGCTTCGGATCTTCTGAACCAGATCGAAAGTGTCCTGATCAATGATAGGCTCCTGGGTATTCTCAAAGATAACCCAAAGATCTTCATCTACATAATGACTGTGAGAGTCTTTAAAGTGCTTCCTGGTCTTGAAATTTACGGTATGACCAAGGTACTCACGCCGCTCAAGAATACCGACAACGGTTGAACTGGACCATTTATAAGGATCTTTGATCTCTCTCCCCCGATGGTTACCAACCCCAAGCTTGTTCATGTGGATCGCTGGAATCGGAACCTTTTCATTCTTCAGAACCTGTGTGATCTGATAAGGGCCAAGGCCTTCCAGAGTCATCTGGAAGATCCTGCGAATCACCTTTGCAGCTTCTTCATCAACGATCCACTGATTCGGATCGTCCTTGCTCTTGATGTAGCCATACGGCGGACTACTCGCCACATGCTTCCCGGAGCGTCCTTTTGCCTGAAAGACGGATTTAATCTTCTTACTGGTATCCTTGGCATACCATTCATTCATGATGTTACGGAAAGGTACGAAATCATCGTCACCCTTGGAAGTGTCCACGCCATCATTGATAGCAACGAGCATCACACCTTTCTGACGAAGCATCTCCATAAGCTGACCGACCTGCAGATAATCCCTCCCCATACGGCTCATATCCTTGACGCAGATCTTAGAGATATATCCAAGTTTCACCTGCTCCATCATTTCCAGAAAGCCCGGGCGGTCGAAGCGGGTACCGGAGATTCCATCATCGGTGAAATGCCGGTAGTTTGTTATACCATGGTTCCTGGCATATTCTTCTAACAGTTCTTTCTGATTAGAAATACTGTTGGACTCACCAAGCTGCTCATCATCGTGACTCAAGCGTTCATACAGAGCCACATACTTCTGCTGATGTTTCATCGCTTCCTCCTTCCTTCGGCTTAAGCATATTCTCATAAAAGAAGAGAACCGCCTAAGCAGTTACATATCGGCGATTCTCAGCTTTTGCGATATGTAATTGATTAGATTGTTCTCTCATAGTAGCGGCACCAATAGCCCTGAAGTCCTTCCTCCATCTGGTCCGGGCTGAAATATTCGCCCTCTCCCAGGACAATTTCTTCCCCGGATAAGCGATAAGGAATCGCAAATTCCCCGTCTTTTGCAGATACGGTGATCTCTTCATCAGAGATTGTATAAGGACACTCTTCCGTGTCATTTTTATGAAAGCCGTTCCCGTCAAAATAGACCTGGTTCAGGCTGGCCTTGTTTCCCCTGAAAACAATCCGGTCTCAGTTTTGGTCTCCTGTTCCGTATTATTTACGCCTCCCTGGCTTTGCGCCGTTTGGGTCGTTTGGGTCCCGCATGCATTGAAAAGGGTACATGCCAGACACAGGACCAACAGCAGACAGATTTTCTTTTTCATTTTCATCATAATCATATCCTCCCCGAAAGTTGTAACCACGGATTTCGTAAACTTTCCTGACTGTCTGCATTGTATCTGTTTACGCATTTGATTTGGTGGGCTGAGAGCCCACAACACCGACGGGAAAACATTTATAGTTCATTTCAAGAGAAAAAAAATGCGGTCCGCAGGAGACCGGAATGCGATCCATGAGGAAAAAAAAATGCGAATCATAAGGAATAAAGAATGTGAATCAGAGAAAAAATACAAATCTCTTGACACCGTGTCAGCATATCGCTATAATGCAATTGTTGACACGGTGTCAACAGGCGCAATTCTTAACGCTTCTGCCCATGAATATCTCCGATATAAAAGCAGACAGCCGGCAGGAATTGTATTCAGGACCCGCTCGCGAGTCTTGCACGATAGGAAAACCATTATTATTTTTATGGACAATCCAAGACGGACAAGGAGGCATCTATGAAAAAAAGACTGTTACCTATGAGTATTTTACTGGTCAGTTTACTCCTCGGGCTCTGTGCCTGCGGAAACGGAAACGATGCTGCTGCAGGCGGACAGGATTCTCCTGCCCCCCAGGAAGCTGTGGCAGACGCACAGGAAACAGAAACTGTGGAAAAAGAAGAAGGAACTACAGAGAATGAAGAACCTGCGCAGGGAAATACAGAGCAGGAAAGCGCTGTCGCCGGCACTGAGGAGACAGCTGTCACCCAGGCAGCCGCCGGTGACACAGCGGCCGATGCAGATACCACATCTGCGGAAGCAGCTGAAAGCAGCGCTCCCGGCAGCAATGCACTCGCTGTCTATTTCAGCAGAGTAGGCAACACGGATTTTCCCGCGGATGTTGACGCGGATTCCAGCGCAAGTATCCGGGTAGATGAGAATGGCCTTATGGGAAATGCCGGTCAGATCGCGGCCTGGATCGCAGAGGAAGCCGGCTGTGAAACAATGGAGATCCTGACAGAGGATGCCTATCCGGTCAACTACGATGAGACAGTCAACCAGGCTAAGCAGGAGCAGAACGCGGGCTTCAGACCTGTGCTGAAAGCTGATGAAAAGGCTGTTGAGGATTATGACACGATTTATCTTGTCTTCCCCAACTGGTGGGGCGATCTGCCCATGCCTGTCTTCTCTTTCCTGGAATCACATGATCTGTCCGGAAAGACTGTCAACGTCTTTGTCACACACGAGGGAAGCGGCTTCTCCGGTACCATTGGAACGATCCAGGAACTGGAACCCGACGCCGAGGTCCTGGAAGGACTTGCAGTCCAGGGTGCAAGCGTAACGGATGAAGAGCAGAACATCAGACAATGGGTAATCGATCACCAGAACTAAGCCGGAACCAAACCGGAACTGAACCGGAACTAAGCCGGAACTGAACCAGACCCAAATGATAATTCTCCATTGCGCAATATCCATGTCTTCTGATAAAAAAACGTGGAACAGACGCACATATTGAAGGCCGGGATCAGCCCCAGATTACAAAGGGATGTTATATAACTGAAAATACCGGAAAATAATATGCTCCCTTTCGGGCAGCAGGCTTTTGCTTTTCGCCTGTCCGCCGGAAAGGGAGCATATTTTTATTCATTATTCAGCTATGTAACAGCCCTTTATCTCTGTTCTGTTTCGTTCGATATATGGTCTGTTCCCGCTCTATTCCTGTTCTGTTTCGCCCTATATCTGTTCTTTTTCTGCTCTGTGTTTTCTCCGTTTCCTGTATGTTACTGTGCTGCTTTCCGTTTTCAATCGGTGAACAGAGCTGTCGAGTAGTAGCGGTCGCCGCTGTCGGGCAGGAGGGCAACGATGACTTTGCCCTTGTTTTCCGGGCGTTTAGCCAGTTCGATCGCGCCGTGAAGAGCCGCGCCGGAGGAAATGCCGACCGAAATACCTTCTTTTTTCGCCAGAAGCTTTGCGGCGGCAAAGGCATCATCTCCCTCTGCCTTGAAAACTTCATCATACACTTCTGTATTCAGAACATCCGGCACAAAACCCGCGCCGATGCCCTGAATCTTGTGGGCGCCGGCCTTCCCTTCGGAGAGAACCGGTGAATCCGCAGGCTCAAGGGCGACGATCCTGACAGCGGGGTTCTGTTCCTTCAGATACTCTCCGGTGCCTGTCAGAGTACCGCCTGTGCCGACACCCGCTATGAAAATATCCACCTTCCCATCCGTGTCCTTCCAGATCTCGGGACCGGTGGTGGCTCTGTGGGCGGCGGCATTCGCAGGATTTACAAACTGTCCGGGAATGAAACTTCCGGGAATCCCGGCGGCGAGTTCCTCGGCCTTCTCGATTGCGCCCTTCATGCCCCTGGAGCCGTCGGTCAGGACGATCTCCGCGCCGTAGGACTTGAGGATATTTCTGCGCTCCACGCTCATGGTCTCCGGCATGGTCAGGATGATCCGATAACCCTTTGCGGCGGAAATAGAGGCAAGGCCGATACCCGTGTTGCCGGATGTCGGCTCAATGATCACAGAACCTTCCCTGAGGAGGCCCTTCTCCTCCGCGTCCTCGATCATGGCCTTCGCGACCCTGTCTTTGACGCTGCCAGCAGGATTAAAATATTCCAGTTTTACCAGGATGGTGGCTTCCAGTCCCAGTTCCTTCTCAATATTGACAACCTCTACCAGAGGTGTATTTCCGATCAGTCCAAGTGTTCCCTTATAAATGTTTGACATAACGACTCCTTCCGATTTTTCCTCAGCGGGGCTCTCCTCCCCCGCTCCAAAAGCATATCATAAATAGACAGCGTGCTGCTTTAATCATATATGTTTGCGAACATGAAATCATAACCATTAGTATGCCACCATTTTTTTAATGCGTAAAGGGGAAGGGAGACAGCTTCCTCCCGTCTGATCTGTAATCTTTCGTGAATTCATATCTGTTTTTTTGCATATACACCTATTGACATAGTAGGTGTATCGGCTATAATGTTGTAACTATACAAAGTACACTCCGGATATTTGTGCTGACAAGCGGCAAAAATATCCTTTAATCCCTCAAAGATGGCAATTGCAAAACAATTGCTTCGTCCGCAAGAAAGCGCCCGCAGGAAGGCTTCACAGACCAGGCACAGCAGTGTTATCTGCAAAGCAGTGTCCGTGTTGATGACCTTACAAGCGGCAGGATGGGAAAGAGCGAGGACCAGATCATGAGGAATCCATACAAAACAGCAGCAGAGATCACAGCCAGATTGGGAAGGGACGGACTGGAAGCAGCCTTCGGCGGCGGCTTCGGACTGGAGAAGGAAAGTCTCCGCGTCATGAAAGCAGACGGGCGGATTGCCCGCACTGACCATCCTTTTGGAGATGATCCGCATTTTTCAAGAGATTTTGCGGAGAGCCAGCTTGAGATTATCACACCTGTGGCAGGCAGCACAGAGGAACTCTACGGGATGATCTCACAGATGAATGCGGAAGCGCTGCAGAGGCTTGCGGAATCCGGAGAGACACTCCACACTTCTTCCAATCCTCCCGCTTATGTTCCCTCCGAAGTGAGGATCGCGCATTTTACAGGCGAAAATGCCCATAAGGAAGAATACAGGCAATACCTGTTGGAAAAATATGGTCTTGAAAGAATGCTCTTATCCGGCATTCATTACAATTTTTCCTACGCGCCGGAATATCCTTCGTTTCTGGGGATGGAAACTGACGCTCTGTATCTGAAGGCCGCTGTCTGCACGCTGCGGTATGCCTGGCTGCTGGTCTGGCTGACCGCGGCAAGTCCCGGGCCTTACCGGGCAGAAACCTTCGGACAGTGCCGGGAGGGTGTCAGGCCGGTATATTCTTCTGTGCGATGCGGAAAGGAAGGCTACTGGAATACATTCCTTCCTGTCCTGGACTTCTCCGGGGCGGCCTCCTATTGCGACAGCATAGAGTCCTATGTCAGGGACGGAATGCTCTATTCCTCCTCTGAACTTTATCTGCCGGTGCGTCTCAAGCCCCGTGGAATCAACACCCTGGACGGGCTCAGGAAAGGAATCGACCACATTGAGCTCAGAATGCTGGATCTCAATCCCCTCGAGCCGGCGGGTATAGCCCTGGAGGACCTTCGTTTCCTGAGGCTGTTCCTGATCTGGTGCTCCTTCTTTCCAGACCATCTGCCGGATGAAAAAGAACAGAAGGACGCTATTACCAATATGAAACAGGCATCCCTGTTTGATGAGAGACGTATCTGGATCCGGGAAGGTACGATCCTGAGGCCGGTCCGCGAGGCAGCCCTGGAAGTCCTCTCGGAAATGGCCTGTACCTTCGAAGCGATCGGACGTTTTGACGCGCTCTCAACCATCGAATATCAAAAGCGCAAACTCCTCATCCCGGGGAGCCGTTATGCAGAACAGGTGGACAGAACATGTGCGAACTCTTTGCCGTCAGCGCGGATCACAGCATAGACATCACAGACTGGCTGCGCACGTTTTTTTCCCATTCAGACAAACATCCTCATGGCTATGGACTTGCCGTGTTTCCGCAGCATGAAAATAAAGGATACAGTGAAAAAACTCCGGATATGGACGACACGCCTGAGATTCTGCGGGAAGCAGTCCAGGCGTCCCGCAGCGAGAAACTGGCAGCCCTGCTGTCACAGGGCTTTGCGGCGCAGAATGCCATAGCCCATATCCGCCGGGCTACAGTGGGGAATGTGGAGCCTGTCAACTGCCATCCTTTCATGCTGCGGTCCATGGCCGGCCGCTGCGGGACGCTGGCCCACAACGGAACCATTTTCAGTTATTCTCCCCTCAACATCTATTATCACAAACAGCTGGGGGAGACCGACAGTGAGCGGATCCTCCTGCGCCTTATGGACCTGCTGCTTCAAAGAGAGCGGCAGCTTGGCCGCGAGATGACACGGGAGGAGCGCTTTACCCTCTGGGAAGATGAATTTGAGAGGATGGCTCCCGGCAACAAGCTGAACATCCTCTTCCATTACAGGGACACCCTGTATGTCCATACAAACTGTGAAAAAACGCTCTATATGCTGGAAGGGGACGGGCTCTGCCTGTTTGCCACAGTCCCCCTGGACTCCTGCCCATGGAAGCCTGTTCCCATGATGCGGCTTCTGTCTTTTGAGAACGGATGCCTCATGGACTGCGGCCGCTGCCACGGCTGTGCATACAGGGAAAATCCTGAGGATCTGAAGTATCTCTACATGGCCTATGCAGGTCTCTGATGCTCTGTTGGGGCGATTGTTCCGCCGGACCGGCAATTTCTATTCTGTGAGAGCGATTGTTCTGCCGGGCAGTCAATCTGCTTTCTGTCCGGGCAATGATTCCGCCGGATGGGCAATCTGCTTTCTGTCCGGGCAATGATTCCGCCGGATGGGCAATCTGCTTTCTGTCCGGGCAATGATTCCACCGGATGGGCAATCTGCTTTCTGTCCGGGCAATGATCTCGCGGGGCAGGCGATTCATCATCACGTTTTTTATCACTGTTCATATTATTGTAGGAGAAACAAAAATGGACGCAGCTATTATCAGGCAGGCACTTGAGGAAAAATATCTGAAGCCGACCAGAAAGGAGCGCCCACTTTATTCGGGAATCGAAGTAGAGATGCCGATCCTGAATCTGAAAAAGGAAGCCGTGGATTTTGACCTCGTACACAGAACCGCTGAGCGTTTTATGGATATCTGCGGCTTTGTGCCCGAGAAGCGGGATGACGAGGGCGAGGTGATCCTGGCGGCGGATCCTGTAACGGGCGATTCTCTCTCCTTTGACTGTTCCTATAATAATATCGAGCTCTCGCTGGGGAGGGCGCAGGATCTTCAGCTGGCCAAGATTCGTTTTTTTCACTATTATGATGTGCTGCAGGAGCTTTTTTCCGCTCATGATTACACACTGACGGGAATGGGCGTCAATCCATACCGGATCTACAACCACAATGTTCCGATTCCTAACGGGCGCTACCGCATGCTATTTCATCACCTGCACTCCTACCCCCGCTATCGGTCACTGCCCATGCATTTCCACCATCACCCCGCCTTCGGCACGTTTTCCAGCGCTTCGCAGGTCCAGCTGGACGTCATGGACACGGATCTCATCACGATCTTCCGGGCTTTCTCCAGGCTGGAACCCGTCAAGGCCCTGTTGTTTTCCAATTCAGTCCTTCTGGGTGAGAACAATGAAATGATCTGCGTGCGCGATATGTTCTGGGAGAACAGTACACATGGCATCAACCCTCACAATGTCGGCATGTACGAGTGTGATTTTTACAGCGAGGACGAACTGCTGGATTATATTTCCTCGACGAGCCTGTACTGCGTGGAACGCGACGGGAAATATCTGAACTTCGCCCCGACACCTCTCCTGGCCTACATGGAACTTCCCGAAATGGAAGGGGAATACTATGATCCGGAGAGCGGTGGCTTTGAGACCTGCACGTTCAAGCCCGAACTGGAGGACCTGCAGTATCTGCGGACCTTCAAATTTGAAGACCTGACCTACCGCGGAACTGTGGAATTCCGGAGCTGCTGCACCCAGCCCATCCGGGACACATTCTGCGTGGCCGCCTTCCATCTGGGGCTTCTGGAAAAGCTCGGAGAACTCGACCAGCTTCTGGAAAATGACCAGGTTCTGTATCATCACGGCTACACGGCCAGCGAACTGCGCCATCTCTTCGTTCGGCGGCAGTACCCGCCCTATATCTCCAAAGAAGGCCTGTACCGGCTCGTCGGCCAGATCCTGGATCTGGCCCGGCAGGGTCTGTCAGCCCGCGGAATGAATGAAGAAAGTTTCCTGGATCCCCTCTACGACAGGCTGAACAGAAAATCCAATCCAGCTATGGACATGCTCCGCATGCTGGAGGAAGGCAAAAGTATAGAAGACGTAATCCTCCTCTACCGGTAAACCTCCCGCTCCGGAGAGCCGGACACTCACCCGGTATTATCGATATCCCGGCTGAGTCATTATCCCGGACGAATCATTATCCCGGACGAATCATTATCCCGGACGAATCATTATCCCGGACGAATCATTATCCCGGACGAAAGCGGCAGAGCCTGCGCAATCACAGGCTCTGCCGCTTTCTTTTCAGGTCCTTATTATCCGGATTAATACGTTTTCCTTATCCTAACACAAGCCAGGGCGCACATCTATATGCAGCGACTGTACCCTGCCCGGTTTTCTGTTAAATCAACGTAAAAATGTATTTAAACGCTTATAAGGGCGAACATTTTTTGCGCCCATGCATTGTATTTGCTATAATCATGCTGAAATCCGGGCAGACGCTCCCCTATGCTTTCACAGCTTCCGCTGTCAGTTTGATATCATATATTGTTGCAGATTTTACTTAAAGCTTTGTTCCCGGCCTTGTATTGTTAACAGTCCGTGTTACAGTTCAGGCCCTGCTGAAAACAGCAAATGCTTTGGGCTATCACACTGTTTTTTGCGGCGACAAGCCCGATGACCTCATCGCAGGGCTTGCAGATGAATGCCATGAGATCGATTGGGAGGATTACTCTTCTCTTCTGAAGATCACGGCTGACGTAGAGGCAGACGGAATCGTCGGGGTCTGTGATAAGGCAATGATGCCTGTCTCCAGGGTAAGCACGGAACTGGGACTGATCGGGAATTCACCCGAGTCCATAGAAATCCTGCTCTCTAAAAACAAATTCAGAAAACTGCAGAAAAGGGCAGGGGTATTCTGCCCGGGGCATGTATTGGTCCAAAATATAGAGGAACTGGACATCGATGCACTGTCACTGCGTTTTCCTCTCATAGTTAAGCCTGAGCTTTGTTCATCATCTTTCGGGCAGACAGTTGTCAACAATATGGAGGAATTAAAAGCGGCCCTTCCCGCGGCTTCCTCCAATTCCAGAAACGGCAGAGTCTGTGTGGAGGAGTTTATAGAACAGAAGACCCTCCGGGCAAGAGAAATAGATGTCTTTTTGATGGGTGATGAGATTATATGGGACGGCATGAGGGACTGTTACAGAATCGAAAGAGCTCCTCTCCGGCCGGTTTACAGTCCGCAGACCTGAACGCCGGGCGACCTGAACGGCCCGCAGACCTGAACGCCGGGCGATAGTCCTTGTATGGTACATGCGGAAAAGCCATGTACGCCCGACTCTGAATTTTCAGTTCTCTCAGTTTCTGCGTATGTGTAAAAACGGCGTGGTAAAAGCCTCCACTTTTGCTTTCAGCGCTCTGATGTACATGCTTCTGAATCATCGGAATGTACTGCTTTGACTTTAAGATAACTGAAGAGAACGCTGTCGATTTGTCAAATACACTGGTAAAATTGATCTCACAGGCCGGCACGGTGAGCTCCGGTGAACAGACCTCAGGTCTTCAGCTTCCCATAAATGGTTCTGCAGGACGGGTTTCCGCTGATGAACATGCTGTCATCAGGGTCAGTAAACTCGCCGGCATATTTGCAGAAGACATGCTCATGTCCGTTATAGAAAAAAATCCTGCCGGGGCGAAGATCGATGGAGAAATGATGGTGACCCTGGATGATGCCGGTGTCCGGCTGATTCAGCGTGATTCAGGTGTCCTGTTTGATATAATGGAGGGTGACAGCGAACTGTCTTCCTTCAGAGACTATATCATATCCCGCACGGTCACTTTATCCGAGAATAAAAGCTATATGATTGCAACAGGCCATAACAGGAATGAAATTTATTTGAGCTATCAGACTGACAGCCTCCAAATATGACACACATCCAAACGCTTTAAAGGAGACAGGGAGACAGGGGAACCGTCCCCTGTCTCCGTCCCCTGTCTTCCCTGTCTCCCCCATCGATGATTCCAACGAAATGATCCGGTCAGTCACAATCCTGAGGCTGCTGCGGGACCGGTCAGAACATTTAGGTCAGAGCATTTACGAGAAGGGGGTGCTTATAAAATGTTTCACGGAACCGTATTTTCATTACTTCCGGCCGTCATTGCGATTGTGCTGGCACTGATCACAAAAGAGGTTTATTCGTCCCTGTTTGCAGGCATTTTTGTCGGCGCATTTTTATCTGTGGGATTCCATCCCGTGGCCGCCTTCAATCTGATCGTGGTTGACGGCTTATCCGCGGCTGTCTCGAGTCTTGCCGGCAATACCTGTTTTCTGATCATACTGGGAAGTCTGGTCGTGCTGGTAAATATGTCAGGAGGCAGTGTGGCTTTCGGCCGCTGGGCAGGGAAAAAGGTCAAATCCAGGACTGGCGCGGGACTGGTCACATTTTTGCTCGGCGTACTGATCTTTATCGACGACTACTTTAACTGCCTGACAGTCGGAAGTGTCATGCGTCCCGTGACAGACCAGTATAGGATCTCCCGGGCCAAGCTCGCCTACCTGATCGACGCGACGGCAGCTCCCATATGTATGATAGCGCCGATTTCCTCCTGGGCTGCAGCTGTCGCTTTCGTGGCCAGCGATATGGGAACCGGCATCACCGGAATACAGCTTTTCATCCGCACGATTCCCTACAATTTCTACTCCCTGCTGACCCTGTTCTTTATCCCCTGCCTGCTGCTGATGGATTTTGACTACGGAAAAATGAAAGAATCCCAGCGGAAGGCAGGAATGGAAGGCAAAAACAGCAGACAGGAACAGGAAGATGTCAAGGTCAATCCCCGGAGCAGGATCATGGACCTCATACTGCCCATGCTGCTGCTGATCTTCTTTGTCACCCTGGCCATGCTGTACGCGGGCGGATTCTATGGCCAAACCCCGTGGATCGGCCCCGAAAATACCGGGAATATCATTGAATCTCTGGGCAATACAGACGCGTTTATCGCCCTTCCTCTGGGAAGTCTTGCCGCCTATCTTTTGTCCTGCCTGTATTTCGCTGTCCGAAAAACTGTCAGCCTGAGGGATATCTCGGAATGTCTGCCCAAGGGCTTCAGCGCCATGATTCCCTCCATCCTGATCCTTACGCTCGCGACGGCGATGAAGACGGTCACTTCCTCTCTGGGAGCGGCTGAATTTGTACACGATCTGATCGCGGGAAGTTCATCGGGCATGTACGCAATGCTGCCTGCCGTGATCTTCCTGGTATCGATCTTTCTTGCCTTTGCTACCGGTACCAGCTGGGGCACTTTCAGCATACTGATCCCGGTGGCCGCGGCGGCTTTCCCTGTGGATGATCCGCTTCTGATCATAGGAATTTCCGCCTGCCTTGCCGGAGCGGTATGCGGAGACCACTGCTCCCCAATCTCGGATACTACTATCATGTCATCCGCAGGCGCCCAGGCAGACCATCTGGAACATGTATCCACTCAGCTGCCTTATGCTTTCACAGTTGCCGCGGTCAGTATGATCTCATATATCGTCGCCGGTTTTACCCGGAGCGCTGTTCCCGGCCTGGCAGTGGGAGCAGTCCTGATCCTGATCACTCTGACTGTCCTGAAAAAAAGATCTAAGGCTGCCGATGCCAAAAGGAAAAAAGCCGTCCGACGCAGGTCAAAGAAAAAGACAGCCCGGCAATGATAAAAGAAAAAAGCCGTCCGCCACAGGTCAAAGAAAAAGACTGTCCGGCGATGATAAAAGGAAAAAAGCCGTCCGCCGCAGGTCATAGAAAAAGACTGTCCGGTCATGATAAAAGGAAAAAAGCCGTCCGCCGCAGGTCAAAGAAAAAGACAGCCCGGTCCTGATGAAAGGAAACGATTTAAAAACAATGAAAACTCTGGTTATTGTTAGTACAACGCCTGACGAAAGAGCAGAAATGACACTTAAAACAGCTAAGGCATTGGGTTATTATACTGTTTTTTGCGGAGACAGGCCTGATGACATCATCGCGGAGCTTGCGGATGAATGCCATGAGATCGATTGGGAGGATCCGTCTTCTCTTCTGAAGATCACGGCTGACACGAAGGCGGACGGAATCGTCGGGCTCTGCGATAAGGCAATGATCCCGGTCGCCAGGGTCAGCACGGAACTGGGCCTGATCGGGAATTCACCCGAATCCATTGAGATCCTGCTCTCTAAAAATAAATTCAGAAAACTGCAGAAAAAAGCACAGGTTTTCTGCCCGGGACATGTAGTGGTCCATAATAAAGAAGAGCTGGACCAGGCGGCACTGCCGCTGAGTTTTCCTCTTATAGTGAAGCCTGAACTATGTTCATCATCTTTCGGGCAGACAGTTGTCAACGATATGGAGGAATTAAAAGCGGCCTTTTCCGAGGCTTCCGCCAATTCCAGAAACGGCAGCGTCTGTGTGGAGGAATTCATAGAGCATAAATCTCTCCGGGCAAGAGAACTGGATGTATTTTTGCTGGGTGATGAGATTGTATGGGACGGTCTCAGAGACAGCTACAGAGTTGAGAGAGCCCCTCTCCGTCCTATTTATGATGTCTACCCCGCCGAACTGACGGAAGAGGAAGCCGGGCGCATCAAAGAAACCGTGGAGGCTGTCCTGAAGGAATCCGGAGTCCGGATCGGACACTACAACATTGAGGGCTATTTTACCGAAGACGGGGATTTCTTTGTCATCGAGATCAATCCCCGGCCGTCGGGCTACTATAATCCCCAGCACATACACTACTTCTGCGGAGTCGACCTCACAAAACTTCTGGTCACTACCGCTGTCGGTGACAACAGCTATTTTGAAAGCCAAAAGACTCTCCCCAAAACGAGGAGAAACATGATCGCCTACTCCGTATTCAGCGACAGGGAAGGTATTCTGGATCATGTGCATATCGATCCCTCCCTCTCGGACAAACTGGTGGAACAAAGGTATCCGCTGGGGCGCAAGGATGGAAAGCCTGTCCCGGATATCCTCACAGCGACAAGACCCTTATCCATACCCGTTTTTGAATTCGAATCAAAAGAAGAGACGGAGAAAATACGCAGAGAAATCGATTCTCTTGTATATGCCGTTCTCAAAGAAGAGGCCGAAAGTGAATCTGATGAGCCCGGTGAGTCACAGGCACAAGTCAAGCCCGGTGAGCCCTGAGCACTGCAAGCGGCGGGGCATAAACGACATAAAAAAAAGACAGCATTTGCGGATGAGAGGCCAGCCATGATACAGAGCAAAGAGCCTTTATTTTTAATAAAAAAATATAAGTCCATTCTGAGAGCAGCCATCGTAGTCGAGGCAGCGTCCTGCCTGGTATCCTTTACCGATTCCCTGATCTCAGGAAACATGTTGGGAACAGACGCCCTTTCGGCAGTTGCTCTCGTGTCGCCGCTGATGTCGGTCGGATCTTTTATTTCCTGTGTGATCAATTCCGGTACATTGCTGGACTATTCCTACAGCATTGGTAAAGGAGACAAAGAACGCTCCGACAAGATCTTCGGCCAGGGCGTGCTGACGGCAGTCGTCGCAGGACTTGTCCTCCTTCTTACTCTTCTGCTCTGTAAACGTTTTTTTCTTGAGACAATGGGCTGCAGCGACGTAATAGCCGGATACGTCAATGACTACTATGGAATCATCATTATCTATCTCGCGCTGGATCCCCTGTCATGCGTGCTGGACAATGTGATGGTGTGCGACGGCGGAGAATCCGTCTCAGCCGCGGCAAACACCACGGAAATTGTCGGGAATGTACTTCTGTCCATTCTCTTCACCAAACTGTGGGGTATAAAAGGCCTTGCGGCCGCATCCGTCACCTGCAAGCTGATCTTTCTGGCCATCGTCCTTATATGGTACTTACGAAAGAGCCATGTCCGCCTGATCCTGTTTTTTCAGTTCACCCAGTTCGTGCGCATGTGTAAAAACGGCGTGGTGAAAGCCTCCACTTTTGCCTTCAGCGCTCTGATGTATATGATTCTGAATCGAATGTTTATTTCCCGGTTCGGGGAAGAAACGTTCACTCTTCTGGCTGTGGCAGAAAGATTCACGAGTTTGTCAACCCTGTTTCTGGGACTGGCTATGGCAATGCAGCCTCTGGTCTGCATGCTGCGGGGAGAGCAAAACACATGGGCCCAGCGCAGGCTCATGCGCGCCGTCAATGCCGCCATGTTTCAGTTTGGTCTGATCATTTCTTTAATTACTATTATCTGTGCCCCGCTGCTCATCAGGCTGTTCGGAATCACCGGGAGCCCGCTTGTCGAACAGGGAACCCTGGTCCTGCGCCTGATCGGCATTTCCCTTGTATTTGTGTCGATTGCCACCATGTTCTTTATATACTACTATCTCCTGGAAAAATCAGTCTTAGCCCTGGCTGCAAGCGCCCTGAAAGATCTGGTTCTGCCGATCGTATGCGCGTTCATAGGGTTAAAACTGTTCAGGAGTTCCCTGAGTCTCTGGCTGATGATCGACCTCTCTCAGGTACTGGCAGTCGCTCTTATCCTGTTGATTGCCTGCCTGATATATGGAAAAAAGAGATGGCCATGGCTTCTCTCACCGGACGAGGAAACCGGGATGTACTGCTATGATTTTGAAATAACAGAAGAAAATGCGGTCGGCATGTCAAAAACACTGGTGGAACAGATTTCACAGACCGGTGCGGAAAGCTCCGAGGTCAGAGTCAGTAAACTGGCCGGCATATTTGCGGAAGATATGCTTATGTCCATTAAAGATAAAAATCCCCCCGGGGCGAAGCTTGACGCAGAACTCATGGTCATCCGGGATGATGCCGGTGTCCGTCTGATTCTTCGTGATTCAGGCGTCCTGTTTGATATAACGGAGGGTGACAGCGAACTGTCTTCCTTCAGAAACTACATCATATCCCGCACGATCACCTTATCGGAGTATAAAAGCTATACGATCGCAACGGGCTATAACAGGAATGAACTTTATTTAAGCTTTTAGGCTGACAACCCCCGGATTTTAACATTCATCCGACAGCTTTAAGGGAGTATTTATCAAAACACTTCAGAAATCGTAAAATATTTTATAATCCATAAGCTGCTTCGGAAATCGTAAAAATACTTAAGGCGGGCGATCATCGTCCGCCTTCTTTTTGTCCGCCATGGACATTCTCCGCAATGCTCCACACATTCGCGCCCCTCCCCCTTGATTCCCGGGAAAAAACAACACCTTTTACATACCTCTAATAGACCTCTCAGGTTCTTAGAATAATCTTCTTTTTGCTTTATCTTAAGAAATTGCAGACAGCAATTTTCATGAAGACTGCTAAAGAAAAAAGTCACATTCCCGCAGCAATGTGATGGAGATTATCAATGCAGTTCCGGCATGAAGACCGAGCAAGTGCTTCCGGAACTGCATCTGTGATCAGAGATCTTTACATGGTTCGTACCTAATATGGGTCTTTCAAAGAGGTAGTGAGATATGGCCATTATGAATAAAGAAATAGGGAGGAGAATTGCCGCGCTCAGAAAAGCAAAGGGAATGACACAGGAAGAGCTGGCAGAAAGGCTGAACTGCTCAACCAAACACGTCAGTCATGCGGAGAGAGGTGTGGCAGCGCTCTCTGTAGATCTTCTGACCGAAGCGTCAAAGATCCTGGACTGCACGCTGGATTATCTGATCAAGGGCGAGTCCGCCCCGCCGGAGACAAAGATCCCGCCCTCAATGCTTCAGATCCTTGACAGCAGCGACGAGCGCATGGCTCATGAAAAAGAACTGCTCCTCTCCTATCTGAATATGTATACGACCCTCCGCGGAAACAATATCCCCGAAGATAAGCAGAAAAGAAAAGATAAGTAGGAATTGGTTTTAAATTATTTTTGTTAAATACCCTGGCTTTTGAGAACAGAGGCACATAGAATCACAACCATGCAGGATTGTGGGGAATTTTCGCGCGCCGGTTTGTGCGAAACGCTGTATTTCAGAGTTTCATACACATTTACTCTCCATTCTGCGGACCGCCCCCGTGTATTCCATACAGAGCATTCAGCCCGTCAAACTCCTCCGCGTCCCATTTTATGCATCCTTTTTTGATTTATTATTTTTATTTAATAACTCAAACTTCCCACAAGGCTTTCTAATGAAAAGCCTTATAAACAGTGACTTTGTCAGCATTATAATGTTGACATATACAGGTCTTGACAAAACATATGATTTAGCGCATTACACAAAAAGGG
>Ga0256407_10004856_pt1 | contig 21999 bp, 15 predicted proteins | sample RumenRJG_04DNA_FD_193489 | JGI IMG/M metagenome (GOLD analysis project Ga0256407, IMG submission 193489) | Bovine rumen microbial communities from Lethbridge, Alberta, Canada - RJG_04 | ecosystem: Host-associated > Mammals > Digestive system > Stomach > Rumen | place: Canada: Alberta... | reverse complement strand
GTTCTAATAAATAGAATTCTCTTATTGCGGCTACCATTGCTCCCTATTTCAAGACTACTTATGAAGATTATTCAAAAATGAGTCCTTAGGAATAGAGTAGAATGAGAAATTCTTTTGCTTCAGCAGCGAGAAACATTGCCTTAGCTTTAGGTATTGACGCTAATTTTAATGAAGCTTCGTTCAATATTGGAGGTTATGAGTTTGATGATGGCGGTAACATTGTTGAACCTAGTTTTACTTTTAGACTTAATACCACTCCTAAAAAAGCAAGATTATTTGCGGCATTGATGGGAGATTTGGGATTTGAGCAATAGGAAACTACAATTTCTAATCAGGATGTTGCCACAGCAGAAGAGGCTGGAGAAGACGGTGGTATTCGTTTTGCAATAAGAATAGACGACTATAATAAAGCATTAGAGCTGATCAATCAATATGGAATAAAGAACTTTAGCTATGACAAAACCCGTAAAACACTGTCTGTACTGAGTTTTGATATAAACGATGTTCAAAAGTTCCATGATTTAGTTAAACAATTAAAGAAAGAAGGATATGAACAAGAAACAGAACAATTCTACTTCAAAGGTTACGCAGATGGCAAAACTAGCAGAGAAACTCTTTACAAAGAGTGGCTTGACTCTGAAGAAGGGAAATCCTCAAGAGGAACAGAGCTGTACAATTTCGTTCAAGAAGCATTAAGCAAGGTTTCTTCACAAGAATAGGAATCTACAGATACAAAAAGTTTAGATAAAGCTCCTATACCAGAAGTAATCGCCGATAATAGCCCTATCAATATTTGGTCAAGGGAACATAATGGTTATGAGGGATTGAGTAATTTGGCGCAAAGACCGTTTACCTTAGACGGTGTATTGATACAGAGACTCTGTGGAATGAATGGCATGATTCCCAATCCCGCTATGCACAATGCTTTGGTTAGATACTTACATGAAAAGAGTGAGCCTGTACAAATAAATTCAGTTGAGAATTTGTTCTAGGCTATGAAGGTATTCTATTCTGACAAGTACTTAACCGGCAATGCGAGAGAAGCAAGATTGACTGATGAGGGTAAACGCATTTTTGAACAGATACTTAATGAATCTCCAAGTGTAGCAAAACGTGATGGTGGCAGACATGGTATTGTAAAAGAACTCAAATAGGCTGATTGGAACAGTGAATCCAAGTCTATTATGGAGGTGATTGCCAGATACTCGTTTGATGCAAACAAGAGTGCAAAGGAACTTTTGTTAAGCACAGGCAACAGACAACTCACACATACTCAAGGTGACAACATATGGAGAGAAGCATTCCCTGCTGTACTCATGAAGATAAGGGGAGAGTATTAGAGGGCGCAAGCCGATAGCTAGAATACTACGTCTTTGGGATTGACTGCAACAATAGCTCCTTATGCAAAGACTGAAGTTACTGCTGAGAATTTTAATACAGTAAAGAACAATATAGAACAAGAGTTTAAACGTCAAGCTCTTGAGATAGCTCACGCTTTAGGTTTGCCTCTTGAAGATAGGGATGTTTCCACAAATATAGAATCAATGGAAAACATGGAAGGCAACACTGTTGATCAGGTAGCCTCACAACTTTCCTATACTTTTAATTTCAGTGACAACACAGACATAGATAAGATAAGGGCATTTGCTGCGCTTATGGCAGATCTTGGATATGAACAACAGGAATCGGCCACTGTAATGCAATATGTTGCTGAAGATGACGTTAATTTCAATGCAATGGAGTATGCTGTAACAGTAAATAATCTTAGAGGTGTACTTCCTATGCTTGAGCAATTTGGTTTCACTGATTTCACTGTCAACAACACTAGAAAAGAAGTCACAGTATTAATTAGTGAAAATGATAGAAGTATTGCTGAAACTACACAAATGTTTGAGCGATTTATACAAGAACTGATAAACCAAAACAATTATGACACAAGAAGAACATCAAGAGTCCAAGTCGAGAAACTGGGCAGAGAAGCTAGAAGAAAGGCTTACACAGATTACTCAGGACAAAGGGCAATACAACAATTACAAGACGGGTAGAGTGAGAATAGACAATCACAAGCATTAACTACTATGGTTGATAATGCTCTATCTATGTTGTTTGATAAACCTGTCGAACAACAATTCACTCTTGATAATTATGTGCAGCTTACGCAACAGGAAACACCTGAGGTGGATGCTGATTGGAAGAAACCTCTCCTTAGGAAACTTGACAACGAATTAGATGTTGAAAAATCCTATGAGGCTAATGCTTCTGTCTTTGACATAATCAGCAAAGTGCTTACTGCTGAAAGTGAGACTGAAGCTAGAGAAATAATGTCTGAACAACAAAGGAAACAAGAACGTGAATTGGACAATTATGATAAGTTGACATCGCAAATAGATAACATATATAATAGTGATAAACTGCAGCTTTCTGAGATAAGGCATATTGCTGAACTAGCAATGAATGCTATCAGTGATGAGATAACCAAACTTCAAACTGACGCTGAGGAAAAGAACAGAATGTTCCCTGAGCTGAAGACTGATCTTGATTTTACTAAAGCATCAAGAAGACAAATTATTGATGCTGTAGGTATTAACACATTATTAGAATATGCTAAAAAATTGTTTGATCCAAGCAGATACGATGATATTGACACTATGTGGCAAGCATGGGATATTATGGATAACTGGGATGGCATCATACAGTTTGGCTCGGATGTGTTTGTACTTAATGAAGGTTTTGGTATTAATAAAGATTTTGATAGTAATCGATATGAAACCAATGGTAAACAATCAGTAGGTCTTGGTTCAGAGATGTATGGAGATGCTGACGCAATGCCTACAGATATGGACGGTGTTGCTGAAAATGGCTCTAAACAAGAACATTGGCAAGTTGAATTCAGAACAATTGATACAGTTAACGATCTCATTAATAATATCTTTGTCAAGAGAGCTATTCACGATTGTTACCTTAAGGATGAAAATGGTAATGTTATAATGAGCAAATGGGGTATTCCTGAGAGAGTCCCCGTAAGGGATGCTGTTCAGAGTATCCTACATTGGGTGCAGGGTGCAAATGGTCTTGCTGAGATGATTACTAATCTTGAAGCTCATAGGGCTAGTAACAGATGGCTGGATTCACTTATTGAGAAATTGAGAGATTCAAACGAGTCAACTATGCAAAGTCAGTTTACAGGTGTGTTCTGGAAGCCTTTCCAATTGATGGGTGTAGTTACTTATGATAAAAAGAAAGGTAAGTATATCTCTAAACCGGTTAACCGTCATCCTGCACTAAGTGAGACTTTAAATAGAATTAAAGTTGATTTCCAGGCTGCTATGCATCCATTATTTATAGGTTATGGTAAGGATGTAAGAGTGAATATGGATTATCTTGGAACAGAAGAAAGTGCTCACGACCTCTTTGATAAAAACAAACCTATTACTTTGCGCAGGGCTTTAGCATACTTAAAGAGTATTAAAGAGCCTTTGATTCATAATAAGAACGCGGAGTTCACAAAAGAGATGGCTGAAGAATCTATTCCATATCTTACAGCTGCTTGCAGAATGCTCGGATTCTACGTTGATGAGAATCTTGTCAGAAGTGCTGTGATGATGACTGAGGTTGACGCAAAAACTGGACAACAGAAATACAATCGCGAAGCCTTTATGACAATGAGCAGTAAGTTGTTTTATATTGTAGATGCGTTGGATAAAGCTGTAGCGAAGGAAAAATCTGAACAAGAAAATCCTACTCCTGATTATGCTGGCTACGATCCTTTTAAATTTAGGGGAGAAAACAGTATTTTAGGTAGCTTAACTGATTTTCTTACTCCTGTCACAAATCAGCTTGAAGATACTTATAACAGCTCAGTATATGACTCTGGTAAAATGTATCAAAGTTATGTGATACCTTCTCCTATGACGTTGTTAATGAATAAACTTAAGGACAATACAACTAAAGCTAACAATTTGGAGCAAGAGTTTATCACAGACTTTTATGGTAAGAGTGAATGGTTTGGTGTTCCTGGAGCAGGAGGTAGAATTTCATGGAGAAACGAAATGCTTAAGGAGCTTGCTCTTAATCCTAAAGCAAGAGAAATCTTTGAGCATAAGGTGCAGCTTAATTTTAATAAGCATAACTTTATGCGTACTATGTCTCCTCAAGAACAAACGTTGGCTTTGATAGCAGAATACTATGCTGAAAGAAATGATACAGGTGATAGAAATAGAGCTGTAGCATGGTACAAAATTCCTATGGAGTCCAATAAACCTTCAGCTGAATATATAAAGTTCTGGAGTTATCGCGGAGAGTCTGAGGTATATAAGGCCAACATCACTCGTGATTTGTTCAAGATGTTCCTTCAAGAACTTAGCAGAATCCAGACTGTCAGAATGCGTAACAAGGTAAAAGGTGATGAAGGTTTTATTGAGAATTGGGATGTTAATGGAAGAAAATTCTGCTTCTTACCGTTCTTTAATGAATACCTTAATGGTAATGGTACTCTGTTGCAAAATGTAGAAGGATATACAGCCGAAGATGATAAAGCTCTCGCACAAGAAATCAAAGAAAGACTCAACGGTGAAAACGTTGACTTTAGTCTTGCTGATGAGTTTCATGGTGATTCTAACGGTAGAGATGCAAAGTTTGTAAAGATGGTGAAGGACGTCATTAACTATTTCATGGAACAAAGAACTAATGCTATACTCGACAGTTGGGAGAAAGAGGGTATTCTTCAAGAGGCTAAAAAGATTGAGAATGTGAAGGATCCTAGAAAAGATGTTGAGAATTATATTTGGAACCATTACCTTATGGCTAAGAATATTCTTCAATTGACTATTGGTGATATAGCTTTCTATAAAGATACTGAAGATTTGCAAAAACGTCTTGCTCAGCTTCATTCTCCTGGTATAAGAGGTAACAAGTATGCTACGTGGAATGGAGAACAAGTTTCAGATGGTTTTTATAGGACTGTTATCGCTAAGGATCTTAGAAAACAGGTGAACTTCCATTCTAATCTGATTGCTAATCTCACTGAGGTACTCGATAAGAAAATTGAGGATGCTCCTGAAGAAGAGAAGGAAGGCTGGAGAATGCTTAAAGACAGTCTTGTTGGTAAAGACGGTCTTTACAGAGATGTTAATGTTACTGATGCACAAGCATACTCTTCTCCAACGTCTTATAGGAAGAAAGCTATTATTTTCGGCAAATGGTCTGATGAAGCAGAAACTATCTACAATAAGTTAATTGACGGTACTGCTACACTTTCTGACATCAGAATCGCATTTCAGCCACTGAAACCTTTTGTGTATGGTTTGCTTGAAAAGAATCTTGGTGTAGATGAAGCTCCTATAACCACTATGCTTGAGCCTTTCCAAGCTAAAAATTCAGAATACCTTCTCTTTATGGCTGATGCTCTTCTACAGAATGAAGAAACATCGCAGCCTAACTTACTTAGAGCTATTTATCAGGTAATGGAAGATAGCTATTTTGTAGGTAGAGAAAGAGATGCCGATGGTAAGATGATTAAAAACGGAACATACACTGGTAGAGGTATTGATACCATTCAATTTGAATCTGCCATTAAATCGTCACTCCAAGGAGCAATTGACATTGGAGAGCATTGGAACGATATTGATGGTGAAGCTGAAGTTATCAAAATGCTTGAGGACCGCATCTACATGAAAGATGCTAATGGTAATATCTTACGCGACCAGTACAATGAAATGACTTATGTTCATAAACTTGACTACGATAATTACTGTATTCAGCAAGAAGTTCCTGAGCACTTTAGAGATCATGATCAAACTCACGGTTCACAGATAAGAATGATTACTCATTCTGACCTTGACTATTATTATGATCCTAATGGTGATTTGAGCGATCCTGCTAATGTAGTTATGTACGAAGTTAAGGACTATGACAAAGCTTCAGGGAAATTTGTCACAAAGAAACTTACAGCAAGTGAGTTTAAAAGAGAATATGAAGGAACTATTGCAGATAATCTGGACCATAGTTATGAGAAGCTCGTCGATGAACTTCAGCTTGATGGTACAAAGAAGGAACGGAATCTTGCATTGAGTAAAATTCTTAGAAGAGAAATTCTCAATAGCCCTAGATATGGTATAGATCTTCTTCTCGCATGTACTGTAGATAAGGAAGGTAACTTCCGTATTCCTAAAGGTGACCCGATTCAAGCTAAGAGAATTGAACAGTTATGTAACTCAATCATTAAAAACAGACTCAATAAACAGGAAATAGCTGGTGGTCCTATTGTGCAGGTCACTAACTTTGGAACTCGTAGATTGAGTGTTGTGTTTAAGGATAAGTTCACAGGAGGTTTATTGCTTACTGAGGATCAGTGGAATCAGAAAGTAGCATCTGGTGAGGAGTTGCCCAAGTCAATGACAGGAAAAACTTATGGTAGTTATAGCGAATACATTGATGGTAGACAGGGAGGTATAGCTCATTTTGAATGTTTTGCTCCAGCATGGTCTAGAGAAATATTTGATAAGTTTACCAGATCTGATGGCACAATAGATATAGAGGCTATTGATAAACTTGACCCAGACTTGTTGAAGATGGTTGGTTATCGTATTCCTACTGAAGATAAGTATTCATGTGCTCCACTTAAGATTGTAGGATTCCTTCCTGCAATAGCTGGTGAAGCAATTATGATGCCTTATGAATTGACAACTATCAATGACTCAGACTTTGACGTAGACAAAGAGTATGTAATGCGTAAAGTTATATACATCAACGTAAAAGATGATGTTGAGCGTATTGCAAGAGATATTTGGATGAATGTTCCTAATGTGAGCTATGCAAATGCCAGCTATTTGGATGTTTTGGAATTTGTGAAAAATCCTGAAGAATTTAAAGGCAGAAACAAATTCTATGACATTCTTTGGGATGCATATATTAAGTATGCTTATTATACTGCTCATCCTAAAGAAGGTACGCTTTATCGCAACAACAAGATTGTTGATATGACCTACGAAGTGCTCTCACATGAGACTAATGTGCTGAAGGTCCTCAAACCTGGTGGTTTTGATAATCTTAAGAAGCCTGCTTATCTTATTGAAGCATATAAACTCAATGTTAATAATGACGAGTATAAGCTTAATGAGCAAGAGTTTAAAGAAGTTGAAACTGAACTTGCTAAAACTGTTGAAGACAAAAAACTAGAATTAGTTGAGGACGAATGGAATTATATGCTCAGAAAGAAGGTTGAAGCCGCGCAGCATAAGAAAGCTTGGGATGAACTCTCTAAGCTTTCAATGGATGAGTTAACGAAACTGTGCGAAACAGAAAAAGACCTTGCTTGGGTTGATACTGAGATACAGTTCTATCGTCAAAATGCTGCAGCAGCTAGTCTTATTGGCGTGCAAGCTGTAAATAAGGTTGCGCATGCTGTACTTGAGGGAGACGGTTTCCACATTGACGTAGGTTCTTTGTGTGGAGATTTTGTTATAGGTGATAAGTCTTTCAGTGGTTATATGGAAGTTGACAAAACTTATAATGATATCGGTGAGCTTATTGGTAAAACTTTAGGTTCTTCGGTTAGTGCTTCTGCAGATGCTGCGAAATATCCTATTTACAATCTTGTGAATGTGAATATGGCTACTGTGAATATAATGAACACTTTGTTAAGATTAGGTATGCCTGATGCACAAGTGTTTAGGTTTATGTCACAAGATGTAATAACCAGAACTATTGAGGAATATAATAAGGCAAACTTAACAGGTAATGCAAGCTTTGCTGGTACTGTTGAACTCATGATTGAGCAAATTAAGAAAAAGAACGCCCCTACTCTTTCTTTTGATTCTCAACTTTTCTCCGAAGATTTAACTAATGACGAAATGATTGAAGGAATTCTTCCTGTAGAACATCCTGAGATTGATCTTAAAGTGTTAAACATTGTGCAGAAACTGTTGACCATATCAAATGTTATACGCAATCTTGATCATCCTACCAGATTTAACTCAATTAGTAGCGCTGTAGGACCACTTATTATAGACAATCTTATTGCAGAATATAAAATCAATAAGTTCACTGTCGCAGGTGCAGGAGAAGGGGGTACACATATCTTCATAAGGTACAATGAAGATGATTTGACAGAAGAAGATCGATACATTCTCAACAATCCTGATACACCGGATAATCATCCTCTTAAATTGGGATTTAAGCAAGCTGACTTCTTTACAGTACTGGGTAAACATCCCATCCTTGCAGGCTTCTATAGAGGTCTTGATATAGCAAAGAGATTATTTAAGGACATGCCTGCTGGTAGTGATGGTTTCAGGAAGCTGTTAGATAGTCTTCCCGAGAATGTTCAGGACAGCATATTCAATGACAAGAAACTTCTTGATAAATTATGTATGTTCTATCAGACTTACATGCTTGTTGCAGCAGGTCTTCTTAATCCTGGAAAGAAAGGCAGTTCCGGAAAAACTGAGTTTGAGAGTTATATTAAAGGTTTTCCAAAATGGTTTATGGAGATAGAAAAATCTGAGGAATATCGTAGAGAACTTGACTTGGATAATAATCCTTTTGTTAAGGCTATTCAGTATGATATGAACTCTGATTCGGGTAATTTCTATCTCAAGATGAACCTTACAGGTCTTGACACGCAGGTAAAACAAGCTCTGATTGACGGATGGGTTGATTTGTTTAAAAAGGGAGAAAAGGGAAAAGATCTTGCTACTAAGTTAATGATATATAATATCTACAGAGGTGGCATTGGATTTAGCCCTAGGACTTTTACTGCTTTGATTTCAACTTATCTCAAAGAGAATTTCTCAGGCAAGGATAGAGATGGTAACGAAGTTAGATACAGAGATATTTTTGATTCTGAAAGGTGGCCTGCTATGAATAATGAGATGATATTTGATCAGTTTGTAAGGAATAACTGGGATGATTATCGTCTTGTTAAAGACATGAGTAAGGCTAAGAGATTAGGTATTGATTACAGTAAAGGCGAGTTAACTGTAGCTACAGATTATCGTCTTGACGGAAGTAAAGATGATTCTATGGTGAAAGAGATGAAGCCTTATAAGTATATTACCACTGAGCGTTACCTACAAATCAAGGATTCTGAAGGCAAATCACAGTCAGTGAGAGTTACCTTATTATGGAGGCGTGAGCTTGATAGCGACAATGTATTAGTCTATAAATTAACTAAACCTTTGGGTAATAATGGAGAGTACATTGAGATGGATATTCAGGACATTAAAAATCCTCTTACTGATACTTATACTGTAATGCCTTAGGAGGAGTCTTCTACATTACCTGAGAAATCACAAACTGAGAAGGAAGTGTCTGCCAATGAAAAAGTGGATACTGTAGCTGAGTCTCAAAGAGAGAAGAATTTCAATACAGTTAAGGATAAGATTATCGAAAGATTAGTTACCAATAACCGCTAGGTAGGCAAAGAAATGACTCTTGCTGATGCAGAAAGAAGACTTGAGGAAATTAAGCAAGATTTAAGAGATCCAAGTAACCGTAATAGGTATAGGAAATTCTTACACAATCTTCTTACTCAAGCAGGAATTGAGGTTAATGTGGACAATGTTATAGAGAAATTTTTAGAATTTTGTTAAACGATGGCAAAAGCGAAAAGTTGTATATTAGTACCAGAAGTCAATGGAGAGCCTAGTAAATTATATAAGGATCTCACTGAGAAAATAAAGTTCAGTAGGTAGCTTACCAATTATATCTACGCATTGTATCTGCAGCCTGGTGTAGCTGCAGCTATCGATGCATAGATGACTGCAAATTAGCCTAACCAGACTCCAAGGCATAATGCTCAAGGGTAGCATTATGCTGAGGATGTTCTGGCTTATTTTCAGTTTGATAGGATGCAGAATGAATTCGGTAGTATCTATGTCGAACAAGGTAGATTGAGACAATAGATAACTGATCCTTCAAATGCGTTGGAAGTACTTTAGCTTGCTGATACATTTAACGATAACCACAAGGGGCTTGTAGCTTACGTACATAAAAACGGTGCACAATATGACGTTTATGTGAAAAGGAGAGATTCAGATACTCAGCGTCTTATCACAACGTTGAAAGAGTAGCTTAATGTATGGCGTGTTTATGAAAATGCTTTTTAGGGAGTTGGTATTGATTTGAATAATGTACCAGATACAATCAAAGATAGTGTGACTCCTTATAAGACAAGGCTTGTTGATTACCTTATATCACTTTAGAGAACTTCACATAGAAACCTTTACAAGAAAGATGTATAGGTATTGTTTGAACTAGGCTGTACTCCTGCACAAAGACAAGTGCTTGAAAATGCATTTGGTTCTCTTGAAGCTGCTGCTGAAGCTGTAGACATACTAAATCACGGTGGAATTGCAGCCATGTCTGTCACAAGTCATCAAAGATCCAGATTGCGGAATGCTTTAAATACAGCGCAGCAATTCTTTGGTATGGATTTGCAGGGTCTTAAAACACATGTAGACCAAATGCTTCAACAGACACAACAAAGTACTCCCTCCTTTAGCGTTGAGCAAACTCTTGAGCAACTTAGACAATAGTATAATATTGATGGAACTCAGGAAGTTCTTATTTCAAAGAATATAACCTCCCTTTCACAAGCTGTAGATCACGCTATAATGATTACTGAACGTAAAATCAGAGATTTACAAAGAGAAGAAGGTTATACTGATGGGGTTAAAAGATTAATGGATCTTCAGAAAAGATTGTTCTCTGAATTGCGTTCAAGAAGATACTATAGAGGTATTGTTGACTTCTTGCAAGAAATATCTCCTGCAATCATGGATATTGAGAATATGATACAAAATACTCCTCAGTATGGTACTCCTATAGAAAACGCTTTTGAGATGTCCAAGACACTCGAAGCAATCAGGAAGATCTATGATGAATATCATCCTGTGCTTGAGGCATTAACCAATATGGGTCTTGATATCGACGAAGCTGTATCTCAAACTGACCTTGATACATTACGTAGTGTAGCAGGGCAGCTTAACGAACTGCTTAATAAGAAGTATTTGGAACTTCAAAGCATGGGAGCTGAGAACATGGTTCAGCTTATGCTAGGTATTGTTGGAGATAAAACTGCCGATGGTAATGTGATTGCTAGCATCATTAACATGCCTAATAAAGATATTACTTTTTGGGATAACAACTTTTACAGCATGGCAAGATGCTCTAATCTGATTGTAGCTGCTGCTGGTGATATTACTCAAAGAGCGCAGATGGCAAGAAACCAAAGGATTAATGATATAGCATTACGTATTAGGAGAGCGACTGATAAACTTTATAAATCAGGTGTAAAAAACACTGAGTTTATGTATGAACTCGTTGGAAACAACTGGATGGTTATCAGTGACATTGATTGGTAGGCATACCAAACAGCAAGGAATAGGGAAAAGCGTAGACTTGCTAGGCTTAATCTTGATAGGTATGAGTTCATGAAATAGCTTTAGGATTGGGAGGAGGCAAATACTGAAGACAGAGCTGTTGATGTACGGAATGGTGTTGTAAGAAGAACAGAAAGAGTTCCCAACAGTAATTATCGTAAACAAAATCCTTATGATAATTTCAACGCAGCGCAGAAAGAGTATTATGATACTATGATGCAGATAAAAGGCGAAATGGGCACATTAGTTCCCGAGATAGCTCAGCATCATTATAGACCTCCCCAATTACGTAGAAATATGATTGACGCTATGAGTAAAGCCCGTAATGCTAAAGATGTTCTGGAAGCAGTCCGTCGTAAAGGAGAGAAGTGGGTGAAAATCATGGAGGATGACACTGATTTCTACGAGAATGGAACTATCGTTGATGGTGAGATGTATGCTCAGGCTCAGAGTGATGAGAGAGGTCAAGCCAAGAAATATATCCCCATCTTCTTTATGAATAACGTTAAAGAACAAGGAGAGTTGCTTAAAGACTTCTCTTCAGGTATTCAAGCATTTGCAGCAACAGCTATTAATTATGATTGTATGAATCAGGTATTGGATGTAGTGAACTTCATGAGGAATTACGTGGATAAGAATATGTAGACATCTACTTCTGATAACAAAGCTGATATTGTTTCTGATGATAAATCCCAAGTAGTTGAGATTCTTCGTAAAGCTGCTAATAAAGACACTGTTAATCTGTTGGATTCATTTATAAATCAACATTTCTTTGGATAGAATATTGATCCTGAGCAACCCTTTTACAAATATGCGAAAGCTGTTAAGAGTCTTATTGGCTATACTTCATTTAAAGGTCTTAGCACAAACTGGTTAGGTGCTACAGCAAACTTTCTTGTTGGCGAGTTCCAAATGTTAATAGAAGCTGGTGCTGGTGAGTTTTATAATTATAAAGATTATACTTGGGCAAATGCTGCATTGTTTGGAAAGAACGGTGTAGGTGGGGATATTGCTGAGTTATTTACCAATAACATGACACACAAAGCTCCATTGCTTGCCTAGATGTTTGATCCCCTTCAGGAGAACTTCTCTAATAAGGGACATACGAGATATCATCATAGTTTATTCAGAAAACTTCTTGCCCATGATTGTTCTATGATCGGTTATGGAGCGGGTGAGCATTTCATTCATTATGTGAACATGTATGCTGTTCTTCATCATGAGAAAGTATTAGTGGATGGGAAACAAACAACTCTTTATCATGCTTTTGAAGTAGCTAATAAACAGGATGGGAATGCTGAACTAAAACTTGTGAGTGGTGCTACAAGAATTGATGGAAGTGCTATCACATCTGAGTATCTTGAATAGGTACGACGCAAAATTAAATATGTTAATCAAACAACCCACGGCTCCATGAATATTGAGGATAAAGGACGCATTCATCAATAGCTTTGGGGAAGAGCTATTATGAACTTCCGTTAGTGGATGGTTGAACACTATTCAAGAAGATTCAGAAAGAGACATTGGGATGGCATTCTGCAAGCCTTTAGAGAAGGTTACTGGACATCAGCATTTAATATGTATAAGAAACAACACAAGCTTTGTGAAACATGGGAGGAGAAAAGATAGCTTGAAGCAATCGGAAGGGCTATGCTTGTAGGAGCCGAATTTCTCAAAGATTTGTTTTGGTTCTCATCTAGGGCAAAGGTTGAATGGAATAATATGACCGAAGACCAGCAATATAATGTAAAGAGAGCGTTAACTGAAATGAGATGGTTTGTAGGATTAATGTTAGCAAGTGTGGCATTAGGTGCTCCAAGTGATCACAAAAGGGAATTCTGGAGGAGATTCTTGCAGTATGAAATTCAAAGAGTGCTACTTGATGAGGAAACTTCTATTCCTGGACCACAAATGTTAGGTTCGTTTCTTAAGATAGCACAGTCTCCTATTGCTGCAACAAATACACTTCAAGGCTGGCTATATCTTATTACTGGATTGGGAGATTTGGGTGAAACATTAAAATCAGGCCCTTATAAAGGATGGAATAAATATCTTAGAAATGTAGGTAAGTTTGTTCTTCCTTTCTGGAAAAACATAGATCAATTTAAAGAGTTTGCTGAGAATGATGCTTTGTTTAAAGTATTTGAAGTAACTCCTTCACAGTATTGATTTATTATTCATATTATAAAAAGGAGTCTCGATCTAGAGGCTCCTTTCCTTTCTTTGTTTTTTGCTATTATCTACAATGTTCAAGTGTCTGAAACCAAGCATTAATGTCGTCTTCTGTGTTTCCTATAGCGTCCACTTCTACTTTCTTTTTTCTAAGGTAATCTGTAAGTTCCGATATCTTTCTAGGTGCATCAGGCATTTTGCTAAGAGCCTTCATCAGTCTATTGAGATTATCTTTATTACCGATTAACTGTTGGAAAGTAATAGTACCACTGGTTTGAGCTTGGTTGATGTTCTTTACCTCAGGTTGTTTAGGCGGCTCAGGTTGCTGTTCAGGTTGCTGTCTTCTTGTAAGTTCTTCATGATAAGCTCTTACATAACCTTTAAGCTCAGCTTTTAATTCAGGTGATGTTGCTGGATTGTTGATAGTGTTTTCCATTTGTGTAATAGCGCTATTGATTGCATCAGCTTCATCATCCTTAAGATTATTGATTATACTATCATAAGCAGACTGTTCAATCTCTTGCAATTCCTGTTCCCTTGTCTGCTGAGCAATATCTGGTTTTGAAGGATTAGCTCTATCGATCAACCGATCAATCTCTTTCTCCTTTGATAATGCTTCCTTTGCAGCTTTGTCTCTTTCCTTTTGCTCGCGTTTAGCTATAGTCTCGTGAATGAAAGTTACTGCATCCTCTGTACTAAGTTTAGTTACTTTGTAGCTATTTCTATCTATATCAACAACCAATGGGTTTTCTACGCTTTGGTCGAGAATGTATCTGAACCTTCTGCCTTCTGTCACTTCAGGCTGGATACTAGATTCAATAATTCTCCTATTGATTTCCAGGTCTTTAATGATAGATGCATCAGTAACCTCTTTTCCATTTTGGTCTCTATATAAACCTTCGGCATTTCTTGTGTAGAATTGTCCTGTGTAAGGAATCTGTATACCACGGTTTCTATCATTCTCAACAGGATGTTGTTCTATGGGTTTCTCTGGCTTTAGCACTTTATTATCAACACCGATTGGCCATATCTCAAAATTAGAACCCATTGTCCTTAGCATTAACACATCCGTTTGAAGAGCACCTGAAGCATCGTAAGCCTTAAGTTCCTCTATATTTGTAAGAATGGCAGGAGTTATGTTAATTCTAGGATTCATTTCATTTTTAATATATTCCTTAAACTCCTGTCTATTAAAGTCTTGGTCTCCAAGACGGAATTCTTTCTCAATCTTACCGTCAATAGAGATGCTTATCATGTTAGCTTTAGGACCATTATCCTTACCTAACAGGATATTCTTCTTACCAGTAGTCTTGTCGCTATTTAAGTAGAGATATCGATATAGTTTCTTAAGCGCTGTAAGCCTATCGTTGTAATTTCTTGCTAACAGTTCGTCAAGTAACTTATCTATTTTCTGTTCAAGAGGACTATCTTTCTTAAGCTCACTCAACATAGTAGGTTGAATAGCAACAGGAGCATATTTACCATTACCTGCAGGAATAAGTATAAATGTTGTACCTGCGTTCTTAGCAAGATCTCCAGGACTCATGACAGCCCTTGAGTCAATGGTGTACCAAGGTTGTTGATATTCAGCTATACCAAAGTTCAAAGTATTCCAAGTAAGCTTAAGCGGATTAGTACCCAACCCATCAGGATCTTGTAATAGGTAACTTATTGATACCTTCCTATTTGGCGTTTGTCCTTCAAAAGCTTTAACATACCATCCGGGAGTAATTGAGCCTTCCTTAATAGTTGTCGAATAGAATTCTCCATTCTCATTTTTAATAACGTAGAACCTCTCATTGTTGTGTTCAGGATTCATAAAGTATTGCCCTGCAGCTCTCTTCATAAATCCTGTAAAAGAACCTCTTCCAAACATGGAATTCCATAATGATTGTTTACGTGAAAAATTGAGCGAACTGGAATTACCATAACCCATTGTACCTACAACAAGGTACTCTTTACCGTCTACAGTAATAACTCCACCGTTATTCTTTCTTCCGTTCTTTCCGTCACTATGTATTCTCTTTACATTAGAATCGTAATCAACAACAAGGAAACAAGTTGTACTAAGTTGTCCATCTGTGGGACTATGTTCTTTAGATACCCAGTTTACAGCCATGAACTTAATAGGCGTGTCTGGATTATCCATAAAAATAGGAGCAAGTTCTTCGTCGATGATGTCTTGTAGTTTAATACCGTAGTTATCAAGTAACGCTTGGAACACATCTAAATTGTCACCTTGTCTGGTTCCCCTTCTTTTTTCTATTACACCATCTACACCTAATGAGTGTTCTTGACCTTGTTTGAGTGTTCGAGTATTCCAATACACAGGATTGGCATTACCACTCATAGGAAGTATTCTGGTATCATCAGCATTTGCAGACTTATTCTCTTGCTGTACATCCGGAGTGATAACATCATCCTCTTGATTCGCATTATCTAATGTCTGACTCTCTGCATCACTTTTGTGGAATTTATCAGATGCTTCAGCTTCTTGAGTATTTCCTTCAGCGCTTTCAACCCATACCGCATCATTTTCCTCATGTACCTTTACATCGGATTCCTTCTCATTAACTTCCTGTGCTTTGGCTATAGCCTGTTCATACTTTTCATCTCTTCTTTCTTTTACTTCTTTTAATACATTGTTCATATTGAAGTTGGGAGACAACTCGACAACTCGAGGTATATTCCCACTAGGTGTATGGAAGAATCCTTCTGCATACCATTTGCCGTCACTACCTTTAAACAACTGTTTTGCATGGAAGGGTGTATCTTTATCTATATCAAGGTCTTGGAGATCTTCCAATTCATTATTGGATAATCCTATGGTTTTATCATACATAGTACCGTTGTCTTCGACAATAACCTCTTCTGAAGTAACCCAATCACTACCCTTGATTGTGATTTGTTGAGATTTTCCATCACCTATTTCAAATTTAATGATATCTTCAGACTGTACTGCTTTTAATGTACCTTTTCTTGGATTCTTGGAAGTACCGTAATATACATCACTTACAGATGCTTCTCCAATATATGAACCTGTATCTTCACTAATATTTACTGTGAATCTGTTTATGTATTCACGTAGTTCAGGAAAAGCTCTATCTAATATTTGTGCAGCAATAGCACCTTTTGGTATTCCATATATTGTGCCTATAACTACATAACCATTAGGAGAAACGCACAAACTTGTAATACCTATTTTGCTATCAGTAGGTATGCTATCCCAATCTGCTGGATTGTCATAGTCTTCACGTTTGCCAAATACTTCTTCCTTTGTTGCGTTGATTTCCTTTAGGCTTACTCCTCTCTTTGCTGCTACATTTCCTGTATTGAATGTAACATGAAGATATCCTTCGTCATCCATGCTAACCTCATAAGTACCATATACAGCCTTACCGTCTTTTGTTCCAGTAGATTTTATACTGGTTGTATTAGACCAAGTTTCTTGGGACTCCTGTTCTTTTATCTGTGCTTCTGCTGCAGCTTTTAATTCATCTGTTGTTTCAGATTCAGGCTCTGTCTTATTAATACTGTTATCTGCTTGTTGAGAAGCTTTCAGGACGTCTCTTAATCCACCAGAATTTGGTTTCGGAGCACTGACTATACCGGCTTTTTCTAAAGCTTCCATAATTCTGGTAGCCCTATTATACCCTATTTCGTATCTTCTCTGCAGTATTGATGTTTTTATTGTATCATTTGTTTGTACAAATTCTACAATTTCGTCATATAAAGGATCTTTTTGATTGTCGGTAATTACGACTCCCTCGTTACTTTCTTTGGTCTCTCCCTGTTCATTATCCCAGTCAGCCTCAATTTCTGTATCTGTCTGTTTAATCTCAGGCTCTGCTTTTACATCTGGAGTACTAGGCTCATTAATATCTTCGCCAAGATTAATTTCATCATGTCTTCCAGTAGATTCACCTTCTTGTTCACTATCTTGATTAGTTTCTGTGACTTCTGTAGGAATTGGAGGTGGTGTTTGCATGGTCTTTTGACCTGTTTCTACAGGAAGTTTATCTACATCTGCTTTATCTTCTTGACTAAGACTTGCATAATCAATAGTTAACCCATCTTCATTTAATCTTATCATACCGAATACATTGCCTACTTGGAAATTAGCTTCTCTGTATTCTTTAAACGAAGAACTTCCTTTCTCTTTAACAATGAGTTGATTAGAATTAGGATTAGCTTTCTTGTACTCAGCACCAGACTTATTGAATTTATTAGCATTCTTAGGCGTTGGATATGTAGCTTTTACAGGAATAATATTAATACTTGCAACCTTAAGACCATACTCCTCTTCAAGTAGTTTAGCGTACATACTTAACTGTCTATCATAACCTTTGTTAACAGCTTCGGCAATGTCTAAACTACCTGAACGATAAGTTTTAAAGTCGTAAATATGAAGATTACCTTTGTTATCTATAGCAAGAACATCTAACGAGCCTGCGATTCTTATTTCTTTCTCAGTACCATCTGGCATAACTACAGTAATGGTACCAGCAGCAACCGCGCTTCCTTGATTATCTGCACTGTTGCCTAATTTGATAATTCTCTGGTTTTTACTAACAAGCTTTGACTGAAACGCTTTTAATGTCTGAAATACTTGTTCGTAATTCTTAGCTGTAGAATTGCTGTATCTCTTCTCAAATTCCTGAAGGCGTTGCTCTTCAGTCATATTATCATAGATACCGTTAAATACATCTCTGCCAAATTCATCAAGACTGTTACCAATAGATGTACTAGGTAAAGACCAAGGACTATTCTCATTAAACTTGTCCAATTTTGAACCTTTGAGGAGATGTTTAACTGAAGTAACTCTAGCGTAATCTTTCCCATTAATCACATATCTCGAACCAGATTCATTGAGTTTTCTTGTCTTGGAGTTACTTAATATTAACTCGAGAGCTTTTCTTACAGGTTCATCTAGATTTGCTATAAAATCTTCAAGATCGTCCTTTGAATCATCAGAGAAAGCTTTGTCTGCAGTATCCTTGTTCTTCTTGAGCTGAGCTTCAGCTTTTTGCTTGAAAGCATCTTTGTATTTCTCAGCGTTTAATTTAACAATAGTAGCATCCCTAAGATGGCCAAGCTCTTCAAGGTCATCAAGGAGATTAAGTATGTCAGGAACAAAGTCAGGTTCAGTAGGATTATTAGCCTCCTCTTCAAGAACCCGCATGATAGACTCCTTGTCATCACAAGGGAATGTTAAGTTAAAGATATGCTTTTCAAGATTCTCTTTTCTGGTGTCATTCATTATCTGATCATGCAGAACACTAGCTATATCTTCAACAACAGCCACCCATCTTCTGGCTTTATTTAACTCAGTAATATAATTATCAATAAGATGTTCTTCATCTAAAATATCAAGTATTCTACTATTGAGTGTTCTAAGTAATTGAAATACTGCATTGTCTTTATCTCTTTGCGTAACAGAAGGCTTTCCTCCCATGTTTCTTATCTGGTCATCGAGTTGAGCTTTTGTTTCAAGGAATTTGACAAGTCCCGCAAAGTTAAGTAGTCTATCGTGATATTTATTTAGAGCACTAACTATATCATTACTCTCATCAGTTGAATTGACTATAATCTTATTATCAAACTCGTGAATGAAGTTAGCAACATCTTTAGCAAACCTTCTATCAATTAGCTTATACGCTGCATTAGCGGCGATAGTTCTATCTGTCTCAATAGCTAGAGCTGCACCTTCAGGATGTTGGCTAAGTCTCTTATAAGAATCCATCACCATATCCATTTGTTGATGTAATCTAGCTATATCGCGGAGTTTTTCTAATATTGATGGATCTTTCATGTTGAGTTCACCAATCAATTTATCAATCTCCTTAAGTTGAGCCATACTATAAAGTCTTCTGTTCTCAACATCAAGCATTTTTGATCTTGTCACAGGATCAAGAGACATGATTTCATCAGCCGTTAATACTCTACCTTGGGCGTTGATGTTATTCAGTTCACCAACCCTCTCAATAAATCGGTTTAATTGAGAATCACTTACTTTTAAAGTATTTATTAATTGCTTTCTATCAGCTTGTTCTTGCCTTCTTAATCTCTTGAGAGCACGGTCTTCCTTAGCTGTGATTTTGCTATCACTGCCTTTGCGACCTTTCTTCATATTGGCAATCTGGTCTCTGGTTGTGAAGATTCTTCTTGCAAGATTTATTGCATCCTTTTGTTTCCTCTCACCAAGGTGACCTATAACATCCTGTAACTCATTAGCATAAGATTCAGTGGATTCTTCTAATGCGTTATAAGCCTGATCTCTTTTGTCTTGAAGTCTTGATATTAAGCCGTCTATATATTCTTGGTTAGCAAGATTTTCATCATATTTAGCATAAGCTTGCTCAACATCTTTTCTTGCCTGTTCTTTTTCATCGGCAGTTTGAGCATTGTTATATTTGTTTCTTGCAGCTTCAAGACTTTTGTTTGATGCTTCAACCTTTTTATCAATTTCGTATTTATCCTCAGCTTTAATTCTATTGATTTCTTCGTCATAAATCAGCACAAGACTTTCAGCATTGCCTAGACCACCTACGGATGCGATATATTCTTCAGTGCTTAAAGCTCTGTCAACAGCTGAGTTATCGTCTGCTTCTCTTCTCATTTTATCTAATCTGTTTTTCCAATGGTTATACAGAACCATGTCCTCAACCATCTTGTTCTTAACGTGAGTAGAGAAGGTTTTATTGGATTGTCTTTGACTTCTTTCCACATGATCACTAGCTTCATCATAAGCCTTTATTGCGTCAGTAAGCTCTTGGGCATTCTCTTTGATACTGCGTAAAACTTCAACATCCTTTGTCTATGAACGTACTTCCTAAGGATGTCTGCTATACCATTCTTTGAGCATGTTTTCTGCTTCTTCAGGAGCAAATTCACCAATATTTACACCAGTATCATAAACTTCTATTGAGTTAGCTTTCTCAATGAATTCCTTTGCTTGTTTAACTAACGATGACTTAAGTAATGGATCTTCAACATCACGTTTACCTTCTTGTGTCTTCCCTATCTGATCCAATGCTCTAGCTAGACGTAAAGCTTTAAGAAGTGAAGATGTCCTTTTTTCTCTTTCACTATCAACGCTTTCTCCTGCTGTATTAGCAGAAAGATAATCTTCGAGATCAACAAAATCACCCCATTCGTCAAGCATTCTATTGGCAGCTTGAACTCTATCTACTTTTGTCATTGCTGCCTGCTTGTTGCCATAATATGTGTTCAAAACACCGTTCTGAAGAAAAAAGCCAAGCCTTTCTCTCCAGTTTTGTTTCCAGTTTATATCTTCCGTAACTGGAACTCTTTCTGTAATGGTTTCCCCATTCTCACCCTTTATAGGTTTCCCGTCTTTATCAAGAACTGGTCTTTCTTCATATTTTATATATCCCTCACTGTCTCGTTGGTATCTGGTTTCATATTGGTTCTTAAATGCCTAACGACCTTCTTTTGTAGCAAGTGAAGCTATATTTGCAAAGTTAAGGTTACCGCTTATAGTGCTACCTAAACCACCAACTAATGCAGCATGCCATGTGGTGGCTTGACCAAGAGATCTACCCATACCTGTCATAAAAGATGATACTTGATCTAAGGTTCCATATACATCAGCTATGGGTTCTCCTGAGATATAAGAATCATACATCTGGCGCATAGCATCTTCTTCAATTTGCTGCACACCATCAACCTGCATATCATCAGTACCGTTTGTCCAAGCGCCTCCACCAAATTGACTGGCATAAACTTTACCTAACTGTTTAGCTTGGTTTTTTAATCCTACGAAATCCTTGCCAACAGTTGTTGATAATCTTAACTTGCCTTCAGCATTCTTAGCCTCCTTAACGTGTTTGAGTGCATTCTTGGTGCCTTTAAATGCTTCTTTAACAGTATTTCCTGTTCTTTTTAACAGTCCTGTAGGATTCTCATACAGATATCTTCTATAACCCCAAGCACCTAGTGCAAAATATTTTGCCGCATCAGTAGCTGCCATTAGATTACTCGTATATGCTACAGTGTTAATCGCATTTTGATGAAGCTCTTGAAATTCTGGAGTATTTTTGTTAATCTCCATTTGCTTCTGTAGTTCCTCTTCCTGAACCTATTGATAAGCTTGAAATTCTGCTTGTTGTTCCAAAATGCCCATATCAATGACAGCACTACCGCTCTCAAGTTGTCTAGCATTTTCAGCAAGAGTGTTCTGAATGATCGATTGCTTTAATTTAGCTATTCTGTTGTCGATAGATTCTTTGTAATCTTTATCGTTTTCATATTTATCTTTTAATTCCGCTTCACTTTTTATTCTTAAGGCCTCCTCTTGCTTCATTAATTCGTTAGAGAATTGCTCGTAAGCATTGCCTCTAGCATATGCATATCCGATACCTGCTGATGCAGCTGCATTGTTTAATACTTGGCCTACTTTACTTGCTGACCCTAACTTAATTAT
>Ga0256407_10004852_pt1 | contig 22011 bp, 23 predicted proteins | sample RumenRJG_04DNA_FD_193489 | JGI IMG/M metagenome (GOLD analysis project Ga0256407, IMG submission 193489) | Bovine rumen microbial communities from Lethbridge, Alberta, Canada - RJG_04 | ecosystem: Host-associated > Mammals > Digestive system > Stomach > Rumen | place: Canada: Alberta... | reverse complement strand
CTATTACCGCATCAACATTGTTATTCGTATTAGCCATAGCAAATCCTTTTTTAGGGTACTTATGGCTATGGTATAACGATATGTTTTTATAGTCAATAAAATTGGATTTAATTTAAGGACGATTCCTAAATCCAAGCCGCAGAAATGATTCGGATGCTGTCTGCAAATACTTTCTGATACGAATTAAAAAAGAGAGTTAAAAACTCTCTTTTCTTTTTAATCTGATAATTCAGAAACTATGACATACTCAGGATTACTGCTTAACAGCATCTTCCTTGTTATCCAAAGGTTCTTTAGCCAGTTCGGCTTTAATATCAACCTCATCTATAACAACAGGTTCAACTTTTTTATTAACCTCCTGAACGGTTTCCTTTGCAGTTTCCTTGATTGTACTTTTAACTTCCTTAACCTCTTCCTTTACAGCTTCCTTTACTTCCTTGGCAGCATCTTTAACTTCTTCCTTTACAGTCGGTTTGGTTTCTGACTTAACTTCCTTGTGCTTAACATCCAGTAACTTAACATCAAAAATCAGTACGGAATTGGCAGGAATCATGCCGGTATCATGAGAACCGTATGCAAGTTCGCTTGGAATAAAGAATGTATATTCAGAACCGACTGACATTAACTGTAAACCTTCAGTCCAGCCTGGAATAACATTTGCCAGAGGGAATTCAATAGGCTGCTTACCTTCGCCTGCATTTGAATCAAATACTGTACCGTCAATCAGTTTACCGGTATAAACAACTTTTACAATGTCTGTAGGGGCTTTAACCTTTTCACCGGTTCCTTCAACATTAACAATATACTGTAATCCGGAAGACGTTACCTTAACATTTTCCTTTTTGGCGTTCTGAGCAAGGAAATCCTTTCCCTTCTGAAGATTTTCGGAACTCTTCTTAGCAGCCTGTTCCTTTGCCTTCTTTTCAAACATTTCCTGGAATTTTTCCAGTTTCTCAATAGCCTGTTCTCTTGTTAATTTTGATTTTCCTTCAATTGCATCTACAAAACCTTCTTTAATCAAATCAGGATCAACAACGATTTCTAGTTTCTTGTTGGCATCAACAAAATTAGCCTTCAGATCAGAACCAAGCATTGTTCCCAAAGCATAACTTGCATTCTTTTCCAGTGAGCCGAAATCCTTAACTTCCGCTGTCTCCTTAACATCTTTCTTTTCGCCGTCCTTTACTGCATTATCGGATACAGCGGTACTCTTAACAGTCTGTTTTGCAGCAGGAGCTGCAGCATTTTTATTACCCTCGTCTCCGTCACATCCTGATAAAGCCAAAACTACAGAAGCAGCCAGTAAAGAATATTTTAAACCTTTTAATAACATTTATTTCTCCAAAATAGTTATACTTTCAAACACAAAATCGCCGTATATTTTAGCACAAATTTATTGAACAAATACCTATGAAAAAAACTCAGAGGTAAGACCTGGTTCAAACTTTTCAGTTAATTTTAGGTCTTTATCAGCGCTGTCGTCTTATGTTTGACAATATTACTCTTTACAACATCCGTGCTACGTTTTAAAATTTAACCATATTCTCGAGGAGTGGTGCAAATCCATACCGGTGGTGAATTCAAGTCCACAAGCGCAAGCTGATAAGGTGAAAATCCTTAACCGACGGTATAGTCCGGATGATAGAGGATATTATCAATATACGAATACAGTACAGTCTCGAAAAACTGTCAGAGACTCGGCTGATTATTGTAAACTTCATTCCTCTCATACTCCGCTCCGAAAGTTTGCGCTCATTAATACTGCTTATATATATTAAGGAACAGATGGATGTTCACAGGAATAGTATCAGATTGCGGCATTGTAAAAAAAATATCCAATACCGGCGACAATAATTTTCAAATTACCGTTGGCGCAACAAAGATGGATTTATCAACCGTGAAAATCGGGGATTCAATTGCAACCAACGGTGTCTGTCTGACGGTAACACAACTAATGGATAATTGTTTTACAGCAGATATTTCGCACGAAACATACCACTGCACCAATCTCTGTTCATTAACAGTCGGAAGTACTGTGCATCTTGAAAAAGCACTGCAGGTAAGCGAACGTTTGGACGGACATATAGTAACCGGTCACGTTGACGGCATAGGAGAACTTCTGGCAATCGAAAATCATGGAAAGTCAACCGACTTTATCATTCAGATACCGGAAGAGTTAAGCAGATACGTTACAAAAAAAGGTTCAATAGCGGCAGACGGCATTTCTCTGACTGTAAATGATTTACCGGCAGAAAATCACATAAGACTGACAATAATACCGCACACCGTAAACAATACCAATATACGGAACTGGCAAACAGGACAGAAGATCAATATCGAAGTGGATCTTCTTGCGCGATACATAGAAAGGCTGTTAAATTTTTCTGACAGCACCGACAGGCAGACGGCAAATAATGCACAGGAACTGACCTACGAGACATTGTTAAAGAATAATTTTATATAAAATAAAGAAGGCAAAATATGAATATCAGTTCAACAGAAGAAATTATTGAAGAATTTCGTCTTGGTCACATGGTAGTAGTAATGGATGATGAAGATCGCGAAAACGAAGGCGATATAATAATCCCTGCGACCGCGTGTACCGCTGAATCTATTAATTTTATGGCTCAGTACGGCAGAGGTTTAATCTGTCTTGCTCTAAGCAGACAACGCTGCAACCAGTTGAATCTGCATCTTATGGTGGACAAGAACAGAGCTCCATTTTCAACAGCCTTCACCTACAGTATTGAAGCGGCAACCGGAGTTACTACAGGTATATCCGCAGCAGATCGCGCCCGTACTGTACAGGTTGCCGTTGCTCCTGACGCCAAACCTACCGATATAGTACAACCTGGTCACATGTTTCCGCTGATGGCTCTTGACGGTGGAGTTCTGGTAAGGACCGGTCATACTGAAGCGTCAACTGACTTTGCCCGACTGGCAGGACTGGAGCCGGCAGCAGTAATATGCGAAATCATGAATGAAGACGGTTCCATGGCGCGTCGCAGCGATTTGGAAAAATTCTGTGAATACCATAATTTAAAACTTGGTACCGTTGCCAATTTAGTTGAATACAGAATGACTCACGAAACAACGGTTAATCAGATCAGCTGCTGTGATTTTCCGACCGAATTCGGTAATTTCAAGATGGTTACATTCCAGGATTCAATTGATAAACAGATTCACTTTGCTCTGATCCACGGAGATATAGCAAAACACCCTTCTCCGCTTGTTCGTGTTCATTTGAACGACTACTTCAGCGACGTTCTGTGTTCAGACCGCAGTCGCAAACAGTCATTTTCCATTCATGATTCCCTGAAATACATTTCACAGAACACAGGTGTTGTTCTGGTACTGAACAATCACATAGGAAATGATACACTGCTGCAGACAGTAAAGAAGTTTGAACAGGAGGATCAGGCAAAGACACAGAATGGAAGTCAGCCTACAGCTCCTCGTGTTTCCTCAAACAAACCGTCAAAGAGAGTTGGTCTTGGTTCACAGATACTGAAGAAACTGGGAATCAAGCATATGAGAATTCTGTCAACTCAGACTAAATATCACGGATTATCAGGATACGGATTGATTATCGATCAGGTTATAAACAAGATTTAAGAAAACATTAACAAGTTTTAACAAGAGGTTTAAAATGCAGATTATTGAAGGTAACTTAGTAGCTAAAAACGCACATATTGCAATCGTTGTTTCAAGATTCAACAGCTTTATAAATGAACATCTGCTTTCAGGTGCACTGGATGTACTAAAAAGACAGGGTGAGGTGGACGATAACAATATTACTGTTGTAAGAGTACCGGGTGCGATAGAGGTTCCACTGACAGTTAAAAAACTGGCAAAAACCCAAAAATTCGATGCAATCATTGCTTTAGGCTGCGTAATCCGCGGTGCAACATATCACTTTGAAATTGTTGCAAACGAAAGTGCAAAGGGATTAACCCAGGTAATGCTTGAAAATGATATTCCTGTTGCTTTTGGTATATTAACAACTGATAATATAGATCAAGCAGTACAAAGAGCTGGCTCAAAGGCAGGAAACAAGGGAGCGGAAGCAGCTTTAAGTGCCCTGGAAATGATTAATGTACTACAACAAATTCAATAGGATCCTAAATGACAGAAGAAAAAAAGGTTTCACACAAGCCATATGAAAGACATAATGCCCGACAGATGGCATTGCAGGCAATTTACGAATGGCAAATGGCTAAAAATGACGTGGAAACTATGATTGAACAATTTCTCGAATCAAATAAAAAGAAAGTTGATTTGGACTATTTCAGTTATTTGGTTTTAGGCGTAACCAATCACACCAAGGAACTTGACGATAAGTTCTCTCCATATATTTCAAATCGTACCCTTGATCAGCTGGATCAGGTGGATAAAGCAATTCTTCGCATTGCATGCTATGAACTTCTTTTTAATAAACAGCTGGACTATAAAATTGCAATCAATGAAGCAATTGAACTGGCAAAGACATATGCTGCAGAAGACAGTCACAAATTTGTGAATGGGGTTCTGGACAAGATTGTAAAAAACGATCTTCAGAAGAAAAATTAATTTCAAAATAACGCATGAATGAATTTGAAATTATAAAAAGGTATTTTCAACGAAAAATTGATGATCCTGATTTAAAGCTTGGCATAGGTGATGACTGTGCCATTTTTAATTTTGGCAGCAATAATGTTGCGGTTACTACCGATACTCTTGTAGAAGGAGTTCACTTCTTTCCAGATGTGGAACCTCATGCACTTGGTTACAAGTCCTTGGCCGTTAACATTTCAGATCTGGCAGCCATGGGTGCTGTTCCAAGATATTTCACACTTGCCATGACAATACCGGAATATAATCAGCAGTTTCTGGAACAGTTTACTCATGGTCTGTTTGAAATAGCCAATCGGCATCAGATCAGACTTATAGGCGGAGACACCACCCGCGGTCCTCTTTCCATTACCATCACAGCCATCGGCGAAATTTCGCACGGAAAAGAAATTACCAGACACAAAGCAAAGATTGGCGATGATATCTATGTATCCGGAGATCTGGGCGGAGCCGCGCTTGCCGTATTTTTAAAATCCAATCAGACTCATTTGAATGATCAGTATTTGGAAATTGAGGCCTTTAAACGCCTTGAATATCCGATTCCAAGGGTAAATCTTGGTCTTAAGCTTGTGGGGATTGCCAGTTCAATGCTTGACCTGTCTGACGGTTTAAGCTCGGATCTGGAACACATCGTCAGATTGTCAAATGTCGGTGCAATAATAGATTTGGACTTGATACCGTATTCGCAGAGCCTGTATGAAATAGACATGTTGAACAGGATAAATATGGCCATATCGGGCGGAGATGATTATGAATTGTGTTTTACATCCGATCCGGAAAACAGGGAAGCAATAAGCAAACTGTCAACCGAGTTGAATATACCTGTTACAATAATAGGTTCAATTACTGATAACATCGGAAATATCTGCTATCACATGAAAGGTATGCCTTTTGAACTTCACACTAAAGGTTATAACCACTTTACCGATTAAAAACTCCGGCAATCTTGAAAAATTCCGGAGTGTCTTCAGATTGATTTCAGCATTGCATAAAATATTAATAATGCGGAGGTGGAGTTTCCTCGCTTGGCAATGCCACATTGGAGCCAACCACATCTTTCAGTTTACCATGCAAGAAACGAATCTCTCTTTTTAAGTTTTCAATAACGATCTGCTGATTGGCCATCTCCGAACTTAACTGTTCAATTGTATATTCATTAAAGGAAATCTTGGTTTCCAGTTCTGTTATTCTTGCTTCCAGTTCCTGCTGTTCACTCATTTGCAATTCCCGACATCAAACCTGTTAAACTTTATCCGTATTAAGAATTATTTTTAAATCTGTACCGATCTTTTCGAACTTCTCAAACGAAAACACCGGAATTTCACTCATACTTGAATAATTACCCAGCTTATTCATATGAACGGCATATTCACCCAGAAGTTTTGGTGCCATATATATTATATATTCATTGTACAGATGCTGCTTAACAAGAGAACCGGCCAGACCTGCTCCGGCCTCAACCCATAAATCATTTATATTGTATTTAGCAGCCAGTAATCGGAACAACGGCTTAAGATCTTCGTCTGTGCCGTCATTTACAATAATCACGCAGTTTTCCGGATATCTCTGGGATAACCTTGCCGTTGGAGATACTGCTATAAAAACCCTTCTGCTCTTCTCTGAAAAGATTTTTGAAGAAACCGGAACCCTTGCCTGAGAATCCAGCACAACCAGATCAGGCTGACGGATTTCCTCTGCAGGATATATTTTTAGTATATCCTCAGAAATTTCGTTGCGACGTACAGTCATTGCCGGATCATCTGCAATAACTGTCCTTGACGTGGTTAGTATTGCACAGCTTCTGGCACGGCAGTTCTGAACATCCCTGCGGGCTTCCTCGCATGTGATCCACTTGCTGATCCCGTTGCCGAGCGCTATTCCGCCATCCATACTTGCCGCCTGTTTTATTCTTACAAACGGCAGTCCGTTTCGCATGCGCCACAAAAAACTTTTATTGATCAGCTCAGCCTGCTCCTCAAGAATGCCGCAGTCAACCTTTATACCAGCATTCTGAAGAATTTTAAATCCGTTTCCGGAAACCAGCGGATTGGGATCTTTCATGGCAGCGACCACTCTGGCCACACCGGCGTCAACCAAAGCTTTGGCACAGGGAGGAGTTCTGCCGTAATGGGAGCACGGTTCAAGTGTCACATAGACGGTAGCACCCTCTGCACTCTCTCCGTTATCCCGGGCATTCTGCAACGCATTTACTTCGGCATGTCCGGTACCGGCCCTGATGTGAAACCCTTGTCCGATTACACGTTCTTCCCTGACAATCACGCAGCCTACACACGGATTCGGAGATGCTGTATACTGACCAAGCACAGCAAGATCCAGAGCTTTGCGCATCCAGAATTCATCATTGTACATGAATTATTTTCCTAATTTGGCAATTTCATCGCCAAAATCACGAACGTCTGCAAAACGACGATATACAGAAGCAAATCGAACATATGCAACCTCGTCCAGCTTTTTAAGTTCATCCATTACGAATTCACCTATACGGTTGGATTCAATTTCCCGTTCTCCTGTAGCACGGATGCGCGACTCGATTCTGCTGATGCTCTCTTCGATTTTGTCCACATCAACAGGTCGTTTCTCCAGTGCCTTGATAATTCCTGCCTTCAATTTTTCCCTGTTAAAATCCTCACGGGCATTATCCTTTTTTACTACCCGTGGCAACACCAGTTCCGCCGTTTCAAACGTAGTAAAACGTTCATGGCATACCACACACTCGCGGCGGCGGCGAACCTGATTCCCTTCGGCAACCAAACGAGAATCTATAACCTTTGAATCGGCAGCATTACAAAACGGACAATGCATATATATCTCCAAATATAAAAGCTCCTTAACCTCACGATTAAGAAGCTATAATTAAAATAAAACTTTATTTATATATACTGTAATTAGTCTACATAAACAGGGAATTTATTGCACAAATCTACTACTTTTGCCTTAATTTCAGCAATCTTTCCTTCATCTGTGTAGTTATCTAAAACGTCACACATCCAAGTAGCAATCTGTTTAGCCTCCTGTTCCTTCATACCGCGACGGGTAATTGAAGGAGTACCTACACGCAAGCCTGAGGTAACAAAAGGTTTGCGGGGATCGTTTGGCACGGCATTCTTGTTAACAGTGATGTTCGCCTTGCCTAGAGCTTCCTCGGCATCCTTACCTGATAATTCTCTGCCGATTAAATCAACAAGGAATAAATGGTTATGAGTACCGCCGGAAACAATCTTGTATCCGCGCTCAATAAATACATTAACCATTGTTTCAGCATTTTTCACAACCTGCTTCATCATTTCCTTGAATTCAGGAGACATGGCTTCCTTGAATGCCACAGCCTTGGCAGCAATAATATGCATCAAAGGACCGCCCTGACCTGTAGGGAAAATTGCTGAATTCAGTTTTTTGTGAAGATCCGGATCGTCAATAGCGGATAAAATCAGACCGCCGCGAGGACCTGCAAGAGTCTTGTGAGTGGTTGTGGTTACAACGTGAGCATATGGCAGAGGGCTTGGATAGCAACCTGCTGCAATCAGACCGGCAACGTGTGCCATATCAACGAAAAGGTACGCACCTACAGAATCAGCGATTTCACGCATTTTTTTCCAGTCAACCACACCGGAATAAGCGGAGAAACCTGCAACGATAACCTTTGGCTTACATTCATTTGCCAGTTTCTGAACTTCATTGTAGTCAATCACGCCGTCATCATTCACACCGTACTGTACAGAATTATAGAACTTGCCGGAGAAACTAACCTTTGCACCGTGAGTCAAATGACCGCCGTGAGCCAGGCTCATGCCCATGATGGTATCGCCAGGATTTGCCAAAGCCGCATAAACAGCAGCGTTTGCCTGTGATCCTGAGTGAGGCTGAACATTAGCATATACTGCACCGAACAATTCCTTGGCTCTTTCGATTGCCAGCGTTTCAACCTTGTCTACGTATTCGCAGCCGCCGTAATATCTCTTTCCAGGATATCCTTCGGCATACTTGTTGGTTAACTGAGAACCCTGAGCTTCCATTACACGAGGACTTGCATAGTTTTCTGAAGCAATAAGCTCGATATGTTCTTCCTGTCTTTTGTTTTCTTCCAAAATTGCTGCATAAAGATCTTTATCAAAAGACTCAATATTCATTTGGCTTTTATTCATCGCCATTTACTAGTTCTCCAAAATAATTCAAAATACTAAATATAGTTTGATTTTACCATTAATTAGTGTTCGATTTCACATTATTTAGTTCAAATCACATTGTTTTTGCATGATACCGGCAATTTATTGATTAAGAAATAAACAACATTTTAAAACACGATGCTGCGGCATATCAATTGTATATCCAGTATGTTTACAAGTGTACAATTTATATACAAATTATGATTAAATCCTACAAAAAATATCAATAATAATTCATATAAAAATTCCACTAAAAGTTACTTTTTTGCTATTTTTTGATAAAAAAAACGAAAATAATCATGTTTTTATTAAAAAACTATAGAAAATGCTCAATTAATACTTATAATAGAGAAAATCATTAAAAAAATAGCAATTTTCATCGATACGGAAGCGCGAATGAAAACAAAAAAAATTCTGGTATTAAACGGACCTAATCTTAATCTTCTAGGAAAAAGGGAACCAGAAATTTATGGTTATCAAACCCTTGACGATATTCTGAACAATCTGAAAAAAATTTCCGTGGAATTGAACGTATTGCTTGAAACTTTCCAGTCTAATGCCGAATTTCAGATTATAGATAAAATTCATGATGCCATGGGCAAAATCGATTTCATACTGATCAATCCTGCGGCATTTACTCACACAAGCGTTGCCATACGCGACGCACTTTTAGGTGTCCACATTCCTTTCATCGAAATTCATTTATCAAACGTTCATGCAAGAGAAAGCTTCAGGCATCATTCTTTTCTGTCTGACGTTGCAGTAGGCGTGATTTGTGGATTCGGCAGCGACGGTTATGAATTTGCACTGCGTAAGGCAGTCAGATTACTGAATAATAAATAATAATTAGGATGTAACAATGTTTGTTACAGGAAGTTTTACATTTTTTTAAGAGAGTAGCTATGAATATAGATATCCGCCAAATCAAACGTTTAATCGAAATAGTTGAAGAATCAACAATTGATGAATTGGAACTTAAAGAAGGCGAAGAAAGCATTCGAGTTAGTCGTAACAAAGCAGCTGTAGTGGCACCTGTAGCTCAGGCTCCTATTGCACAGACATTTATTCCTCAGAGCCAGCCTGCTCCTGCAGTTAATGCACCTACTCAGGAAACCCAGTCTGCTCCGCAGTCAGCTCCTATGGCAAGCGGTCACAAACTGCTGTCCCCTATGGTTGGAACCTTCTACCGTTCATCAAGCCCGGATGCAAAACCGTTTGTTGAAGAAGGTCAGAGTGTTAAAATTGGTGATCCGATGTGCATCGTAGAAGCCATGAAGATGATGAATCAGATCACTGCAGATAAAGCCGGTGTGGTAAAACAAATTCTTGTACAGAACGGAGATGCGGTTGAATTCGAACAACCATTATTCATTATAGAGTAGTAACGGAGATATTTCATGCTAAAGAAAGTATTAATCGCCAATCGTGGTGAAATAGCCTTAAGGATACTCCGTGCTTGTAAAGAAATGGGTATTAAAACTGTAGCGATTCATTCTACAGCTGATCGTAATCTTAAACATGTGATGCTGGCTGATGAAACCGTATGTATCGGTAAGCCGGCACCTAAAGATTCATATTTAAACGTTCCTGCAATTATTGCAGCAGCCGAGGTAACCGGTGCTGATGCAATACACCCAGGTTACGGTTTTTTGTCTGAAAACGCGGACTTCGCAGAACAGGTTGAACGTTCAGGATTTATTTTTATCGGACCTCGCGCACAGACCATCAGATTAATGGGTGACAAGGTATCTGCAATCAAGGCAATGAAAAAGGCCGGAGTTCCGACAGTACCGGGTTCAGACGGTCCTGTAGGAGAAGATCCTGAAAAAAATAAGGAAATAGCAAAGAAAATAGGCTATCCGATCATCATCAAAGCCTCAGGAGGAGGCGGCGGACGCGGTATGCACGTTGTCTATGAGGAATCCGAACTCGAAAATGCAATTGCACTTGCGAAATCAGAAGCCGGACAATTCTTTAACAACGATATGGTTTATATGGAAAAATATCTGGAAAATCCTCGTCATATCGAATTCCAGATATTATCCGACGGACAGGGTCATTCCGTTTATCTCGGAGAAAGAGACTGTTCAATGCAGCGTCGCAATCAGAAAGTAATTGAAGAAGCTCCTGCTCCGTTCATTACTGAAGAACAGAGACAGTATATCGGCTCACGCTGTTGCGAGGCTTGCAATGAGGTAGGATACCGAGGAGCCGGTACTTTCGAATTCCTGTACGAAAACGGTCAGTTCTATTTTATTGAAATGAACACCCGTGTTCAGGTGGAACATCCGGTTTCAGAAGCCATTACAGGTATAGATATCGTTAAACAGCAGCTGCTGGTTGCCGGGGGAAGTTTCCTAACGGTAAAACAGGAAGATATCAAAATCACAGGTCATGCAATTGAATGCCGTATCAACGCGGAGGATCCACGAACGTTCATACCGTCTCCGGGAAAAATTCAGCGCCTGCACGTTCCTGGCGGATTAGGCGTAAGATGGGACTCTCACGTATATGACGGATATACAGTTCCACCGTACTATGACTCAATGATTGGAAAATTAATATGTCACGCCGAAACCAGAAACAATGCCATCGCCCGCATGAGACAGGCTCTGGATGAAATTGTGGTTGAAGGTATAAAGACCAACATTCCGCTGCATAAAGAACTCATGAATGACAGCGTCTTTGTTCAGGGAGGTATGAATATCCACTATCTGGGCAAAAAGTTAGAACAATAAGGCTCGTCTTTTATAATTTAATAAAAGGTGTTATTATATGTAATAACACCTTTATTTTTTTGGGAAGTTAGCATGACGGACAACAAAAACGACCTCATAAATGAGTTTCATCACTACTGTTATCTGTACAAAAACTTAAGCGATAATACCTGCGCATCCTACATTTACGACTTGAGACATTTCAAAAAGTTTCTTGAAAAAGAACGCGATAACCAGACAATGGATAAATTTACAACTGAAGACGTAAAAGCTTATATCGGTTCTGAAAAAAGAAAAGAATGTTCCTCCAAAACGAACAGACGTCTAATCAGTTGTCTGCGTGCTTTCATTAAATTCTGTCATGGTAAAAATATTCGCGAAGATAACCCGATGATCGCTGTTCCAGAACCAAAAGTAGAATTAAAACTTCCTGAATATCTCACCGAACAGGAAATTGAACGTCTGCTGAATGTTTTTGATCTGCATGACCCCACTGAATTAAGAGATAAAACGATGATCGATCTCATGTATTCTTCAGGACTGAGAGTTTCTGAAATCATCAATTTGAAAATGGAAGATATTATACTGGATCCCGGTTTGGTTCGTGTTGTCGGTAAAGGAGGAAAAGAAAGGCTGGTCCCTTTTGCCAGTTCAACAGCAGAATATCTGCGTAAGTATCATGATCAGGTAAGAACAAAACTTCCTTATGTAAAAGACGCTGAATATTTCTTTATTTCACGAAAATTCACCAAAATGACCAGGCAGGCATTCTGGTACCGAATTAAATACTATGCTGAAAAAGCCAATATCACAAAGAATATTCATCCTCATACTATCAGGCATTCATTTGCGACTCATCTATTAAACCATGGAGCTGAACTAAGAAGTGTTCAGGAACTGCTTGGTCATGAAAGCATAAATACAACCCAGATATATACCCACATCGCAAATGAAGATTTAAAGGAAATTTATGATGAAAGTTTCCCAAGGGCAAAGAAAAACGACGATTAAAAAATTCAGAATTTACTCAATTCATAATTGAGAATTTTAAATGACCGGCAATTTATCGGTCATTTTATTTTTTTATATACCGCGACAGAGGATTTACAGCAAATAAAAAGCCCTCTCAAACGAAAGGGCCTTAAAAATCAGTAATAAATACTTTTAAACTATACTACCGGATTACTGTGGATCCTTAGCATAGGTAAAGAACTTGTCGCCTTGCTTCTCGAGGTAAATATCATAAACACCATCAGCTGGAGGTGTAATCTTAACTTCTTCAAACTTTGAACTTGGATTTAAAACGATTGGATTTCCACCCCATTCATAAACACCTGGAGCTGATTCTGAAGAATAACCGAAGTTGGTACCAGGAGTCCAAGAAGCGTCTGCAAATTTGTACTTATATGGAGCCCAGTCAACCTTTAATTCAGCTTTCGCTTTCCATACATTTTCAGAAACAGGCTGAATTAACATTTCAGGTAATGCAGCCCACTGTGGTTCGGTTAATTCGCCACGTAAGAAAATTGCTTTACCGAATACATCAGCAGCACCTGCACCAGCAGCAGCCGCTGATCCTGCACCTGCAGCATCACCGTCTGAAGCACAACCAGTTAAACCAAAAGCACCTGAAACTAAAGCTGCCAATAATAATTTCTTATACATTGATGAAATTCCTCTATCAAGAATTAATGATTAAATAAACAATTAAATTTTCAATATGCATATTAAACCAAAAAAACGATATTTAAAGTTTAATATACATCACAATTCAAATATATATTTACAATTTAAATGATTGATTTAATGATGCGAGTTGACAGAGGTACTGCAGAATAATATATTAAAAATTTTCACTGAAAAAACTTCAGATAAGAAAAGTCCGGTTGATATTTTCTTCGATCAGATAAGCGGTTTCATTGATATCGCAATGATACAATCCGGAAACCACACTTAATATTTTCATCATGCACTCCGGGATGGAATCTTTAAACTCCGGGGACAGCCTCGGATTCGGTGCATCGGTTTCCAGAACAATGTTTTCGATACCGATACTGCCGATCACTCTCCGCAGTCTGTCGCCACGGGCAGCTGCAGCAGCTGTACCGATTCCAAGCTTAAATCCCAGTTTAATCCATTCTCTTGCAGTTTCGCAGGAGCCTGTAAAACCGTGAACTATACCGCCACTGCGAAAATTCATCTTTTTTAAAATGCCCGTTGTCAAATCATGAGCATGAACACAATGCACGATCAGCGGCAGATTGAAATTTTTCGCTATATCCGCCTGCTCCTTAAATGCGTTGATCTGCAGCTCGACATCCGGCAATTCAGGAAGTTTCTTTCTTAAATCGATGCCGATTTCACCAACGGCAATGTACCTTCCTGCATCTACCAGCTGCTCGGTTAATCTGTCAGAACTGCATATAAAAAAAGGATGAACACCGATGGCGTAGTAAAATTTTGAAAAAGCGGAAGTATAATTCAGATTATGAGTTGATAAATTAACATCAGGAATGATGAAACGAAAGATATTCCGTTTTTCGCAGGAATCTATCAAATCCTGCCGAATACTGTCAAATTCAGCAGAATTCAAATGAATATGCGTATCTGTAAGCTGCAATGCTAGTGCTCTCTGGTCTTAAAGAATTTTACGCTCGGATAACGTTCCTGAGAAAGATTAAGATTAACCATGGTAGGAGCAATATATGTCAGATTATCACCGCCGTCCAAAGCCAGATTAACCTCGCACTTATGTTTGAATTCGTCAAATTTCTGAGGATCGTCGCATTCCACCCACCGTGCAGTTGAAACATTTACAGACTCGTAAAGAGCCTCCACATTGTATTCATGCAGCAATCTTGATACAACAACGTCGAACTGCAGAACACCGACTACGCCAACAATAAGATCGTTATTAATCAACGGTCTGAATACCTGTACCGCACCCTCTTCGGAAAGCTGAACCAAACCTTTAATCAGCTGCTTCTGCTTTAACGGATCCTTTAATCTGATCCTTTTGAACAATTCCGGAGCAAAATTAGGAATGCCGGTAAAATGTAAATTTTCACCCTCGGTAAATGTATCACCAATCTGAATGGTTCCGTGATTATGCAAACCAATAATATCTCCAGGATATGCCTCTTCAGCCTGTTCACGATCTCCTGCCATGAAAGTAACGGCATCGGAAATCAGGACATCCTTGCCGATACGGACATGATGAAGTTTCATTCCCTTGGTGTATTTGCCGGAAACAACACGCATAAAAGCAATACGGTCACGGTGCTTAGGATCCATATTGGCCTGGATTTTAAATATAAAGCCTGCGAACTTCTCTTCACTTGCAGTAACTTCCCTGGTTTCCGTCTGACGCGGCTGCGGCGAAGGAGCCCATTCTGTCAGTCCGTTAAGCATATGATCAACACCGAAATTTCCAAGAGCGGTACCCCAGAACACAGGTGTCAGCTTGCCCTGAATAAACAAATCATGATCAAATCTGGTGGCAACCTCGGATACAAGTTCCATATCCTCGCGTAATTTTGCAGCCAGAATTTCACCTACTGCTTCATCAATCTCAGGAGAATCAAGCCCCTTGATTGTTTTTCTTTCCTGAATTGTAGAACCGTATCCATGTTCATACAGAATCACCTGATCATCATAGAGGTTGTATACCCCCTTGAAATCCCTGCCGGAACCGATCGGCCACGTTATAGGTGCGCATGAAATATTCAGTTCATGTTCAATCTCATCCAGCAGTTCCATCGGATCGCGGATTTCACGGTCAAGCTTATTCATGAAAGTCAGAATAGGAGTATCACGCAAACGGGTTACTTCCATAAGTTTACGGGTACGCTCTTCAACACCTTTTGCGGCATCGATTACCATCAGACAGCAGTCTACCGCCGTTAAAGTACGGTAAGTATCCTCGGAGAAATCCTCATGGCCCGGAGTATCAAGCAGATTTACCAGACAGTCATTATAAGGAAACTGCATTACAGATGTGGTTACGGAAATACCACGTTCCTTTTCCATATCCATCCAGTCAGACTTTGCAAACTGTCCGGATCCTCTGCCCTTTACAGTTCCTGCTTTCTTGATGGCATTGCCGAACAGCAGAACCTTTTCTGTAATGGTTGTTTTACCGGCATCAGGGTGGGATATAATCGCAAATGTTCTTCTTTTGGAAATTTCTTCTTGAATACTCATTATCTAATTCTCAAACCTATCATTGAAATTTTAATTTGTGCGCATTATAGCGTTTTTTTCAACTTAAAAAAACTTTACCGCCTTATTCATAAATTTTATGGTTGCAAGGATAAAATGTGTTAAACACCCTTGGTATCGGGAGCCCAGATAAATTTATGGATCTGAAGCTGGACTCTGACTCCCGTCAGATTAAACTCCTGCATGAACTCCACGATTTCACGCGGAGCTATTCTGCCAAAAACCGGACTTACATAAATACTGGCGGAAATATGCTGATTACTGTTGAGAAAATCTCTCATTGCCAAAAGATCTTTTCTGCTCTGCACCACAAACTTAAGCACATCCCCTGACTGCAACTCCCTGAAATTACCGGGAGCCATCATTTTTTCCATTCCGGAATCCGGAAGTTTATAGTCAACTGTCAGAAACAGACGATCTGAAAGAGACTTTCTCTCTTCCCGAGTCCAGATCCTGCTATAGTCCACACTGCCGTTGGTTTCAATATTTACAAAATACCCATTATCAGCCAGTGTCTGAACCAGTTCCTTTATTCCTTCGGCCAGTAACGGTTCACCGCCGGTTATGGTTACATTATAGACATTGAATCCGTTTAATCTATCCAGTATCTGCCCGATCGACAAATCAGTATAACTGTTGTTTTCACAGGCATACCGAGTGTCACAATAACTGCAGTGTAAATTACAGCCGTACAAACGAACAAAGGAACAGAGAAAACCCTGTCTGATTCCCTCACCGTCTATACTGGTAAAGATTTCATTTACTTTCAAAGGTCCGCCTTTAAATTGTTTTAATCTCTTCGATAAATAACACAATTATTGTGTGATTCGTACAGTTCAACCTCAAAACAGGTTACGCGTTCATTGGTAAGACTGTCACTTATGTATTTGGCAATATTTTCAGCTGTAGGATTAAAAGGTAATATTTCATTCAGATACTTGTGATCGAGATTCTTATTGATAAAACGTTTAACCTCGGTAAAATCAATCACCATACCGTTTTTATCCAGTTCTTTGGCACTTAGTGAAATATAAGCCTTCCATTCATGACCATGCAGATTGGTGCATTTGCTCTCATAATCCAAATTTAATTTATGAGCAGCGGCAAAAGTTACTTCTTTCTTAATAATAAACATTTATATTGATCTCGGAAAATGTTGAAATGGAGATTTTCGTCAGCCTGACAAATCTGCTGACGAAGAGTATTTTAACGTTTTATCTGATTAAAACAAGACAAATCATCATGATCAGGAACGAATCAGATAATCACCTTCACAAATCCAGCGATAACTTGTCAATTCCACCAGCCCCATTGGTCCGTGAGCATGCAGTTTCTGTGTCGATATGGCAACTTCGGCTCCTAATCCAAACTGCCCGCCGTCGGTAAATCTGGTTGAAGCATTAATATATGCGGCTGCAGATCCTACACCGTTTACAAATTTCTCAGCGTTTCTGTAGTCATTGGTAAGAATGGAATCAGAATGAGTTGCATTATGAATATGGGTATGAACAAGAGCTTCATCAACATCTTTTACCAGACGTATGCCGACTGTCAGACCCAGCCATTCCTGATCAAAAGAATCATCCGCGGCAGCCTCAAGCATCTCGTATCCTGCCTTTTTAAACAGCTCATAAGCACTTTTTTCTGCAACCACTTTGATTTTGTATTTTACAAATTCTTCAGCCAGCATAGGAATAAACTTTTCCGCAACAGCTTCGTTGATCAGCAGTGTATCCAAAGCATTGCATGCAGCCGGACGCTGAACTTTTGAATTGATGATAACAGGAACAGAACGTTCCAGATCAGCATTGTAATCAACATAAATATGACTGATGCCGAAACCGCCGATAATCACTGGTATGGTGGATTGTTCGCGGCAAATCTTACTGAGTCTGGCTCCGCCGCGAGGTATAATCATATCAATGTACTGATCCATTTTCAGAAATTCCGAAACCAGTTCACGGTCAGTCTGATCGATAAACTGAACAGCATCCTCGCTTACACCGGCAGTTCTCATTCCTTCATGAATTGCGGAAATCAGAGCAATATTCGAATTTATTGTTTCACTGCCGCCGCGTAAAATACAGGCATTACCGGTTTTAATACATAATGACACAATATCAACGGTCACATTTGGTCTTGCTTCATAAATAACACCAAGAACTCCAATCGGAATTCTGCGTTTAGCCAGTTTCAAACCGTTAGGCAGAATTTTAGTGTCTATTTCACTTCCTACAGGATCATCAAGCGATACTACCTTGCGGACATCACTGATAATACCTGTCAATCTCTTTTCATCCAGTTTAAGGCGATCAAGCAATGCTTCGCTCATTCCCTTTTCTCTGGCCTGCGCAAGATCGGTGTTATTAGCGGCGATGATAATATCCTTCTGCCTCGTTAAAGTATCCGCAATTGATAACAGACACTGATTTTTCTTGGCTGTACTTAATACTGCCAGTTCAAATGATGCCTTTTTGGCTTTTTCGCCCTTTTCCTGTAAATAGTTATTCATTTTATCTATGCCACCACCACTAAATCGTCACGGTGAATTACCACCGAGCCATGTTCAAAACCTAATATATTTGCCACATCCTCGGATTTTACACCTTTGATTCTCTGCAAATCATCCGAGTCATAATGAGTTATGCCGCGTGCTATTTCCCTTGAATTCATATCACAAACCTTAATCACATCACCACGGGCAAATTTCCCATCAACAATCTTGATGCCGATAGGCAAAAGGCTTGAGCCCTTGTTAACCAGAGCATCAACCGCGCCATCATCTATGTTTACCATTCCTCTAGGCGCCTGTCCGGATAGAATCCAGCTCTTTCGACGCTCGATAGGATTTGATTTTGCTTTGAACCTGGTTCCATGATGCTGCGGAGAATCGAATTCGTTTATATATTCAGGATGTCTGCCTGAAACAATATTAACCTCTATACCTGACATTGTTGCGATCTGCGCCGCCTGTATCTTTGTAAACATACCGCCGGTTCCAAGACCGCTGATGCTGTCACCGGCTATGTTTTTAACCTCGTCGGTGATTTCCTCTACTTCCGATATCAGCTTTGCCTCGGGATCCTTGTTCGGATCCGCCGTATACAGACCATTCTGATCTGTTAGCAGAAACAGAACATCCGCATCGGCAAGCACTGCAACTCTGGCTGATAAATTATCATTGTCGCCGACTTTAATTTCTGCAACGACAAGAGCATCGTTTTCATTCACTACAGGTATAATTTTATTATCCAAGAGAGCATTGATTGTATCTCTTGCATTGAGATATCTTTCTCGATCCTGCAAGTCCGCACGCGTTAACAGAATCTGACCGATATTAATCCTGTAAATTGCAAACAGTTCAGCCCATAAATCTATCAGATAAGTCTGACCAACCGCAGCCAGCATCTGGCGATTTGCAATATTTTTTCCAAGTGACGTCAATCCGAGCGCATCACGACCTGCAGCCTGCGCACCTGATGTCACCACGACAATCCTGTGCCCCTCACTATGAAGTCTGGCAAGAACTCTTACAATCTCCAGTATATGCTCTTTGCTTAATGATTTTGTACCAGCGGTTAAGATACTTGTTCCCAGTTTAACCACTATGGTTTTTGTCTTACTGTGTGCTGTCATATTCTTTAATTCTACACTAAATATTTATCTAAACTTATTTTTAATTCTTTCAATATTGTTTCAATCAGCAACGCGAACTTGTCGTTTTTCAATTTAACCAGTTCACCCTTTGCACTTGAGCGGGCAATCAGTTTCGCATCATCCTCGTCGCAGAACATATCCTGTTCGGTATATATAACCTTGATCGGTGTTTTGGTAATGGTACCGAGCAATCCCTGTTTTTTAAGCGAAAACTGAGACAGAATCGGCAGACATGAATCCCAGTCTGCAGCATTTTTATCAATTTTGTTGCAGATAATCGCCCTCTGCATCTGCGTTAACTGATTAAGGTTGTTTTTATCCATAAATACCTTATTTACCGCTGGACCGACAAGCAGAGCGAATTTTATAACATTACTGCGCATAAAGGATAATCTTGTAACAATATTTCCTCCAAATCTTATTCCTATTGCTGCCACCCGGTTGCTGTCTATCAGAGGTTCGTTTGCCAGCAGGTAATCCAGTACATTTCTGTGCATAAAGGAACTGTCATGATCCAAAGGAATCGACGCATTCTGACCGGTTCTTGGATAATCCATGCAGACCACGGCAAATTCAAGTTTTTCAACCAGAAACTGATAAAGCTTATCATACTCGGTAAACAGATTTTCCAGAGATCCTGCAAAAATCACAAGAGGCACAGGCTCATTTTTATTCGGGTGCAGCATCCAGGCCTTGACTACATATTTCTGTCCGTTAACCTCGGTAGGGATCTCCATCTCCTTGAATCCGACTTTTTTCAGCTGCAGATATTCACGATAATTTTTTATATTGTAAACATGCGCCTGCGTTGCTTTTTTGTCTCCGTTAAGATTCGGATAGCTTGCAACGGAATAAACAACACCGGCCTCCTGATAAACCTTAAGAGCTTCATCAATTTTACCCGCTTCAACCAGCGGTTTCACTGAATTATGAAGTTCCGTTGCTTTATGCATGAATTCATAAGTCCAATTGCCTTCCCCGTAGGTTTCAACTGTATCAATATAATCTTCACGGCTGCGCTTGTTCCGCGATGCAGAAATTCTGGATATGCATTCATCCAGAGTTGATAATTTCATGCCGCAAAATATCCATGTAGCCTTGTGGAGCTGACGATACCACTTTTCGGAATAACCGCCAAGCGTAATGTAATGATTGGATAAATCCGGTTTGTGAAATTCCTTTACAGAATTTGAAATTAGTGATGTTTCAGGGCTGGACAGCTGTTTAACCAGCATTTTTTCGGTCAGATCACCTTCATACAAATCTTGCATTGAAACTCCTCGTCAAAAACAGGCTAATAGAAAGATATCAATATTTTATCACATATACATTGCCAAGTTGTGTAATGTTTTAAAACAACGGCTCGCTTTTAGATTAATTTCAAAAATCAGCCAACAGTTACAGCTCTCTGCAAAATTTACCGCCGATTGATAATATTGTTCAATTTATATCCATAATACGGCAATATTACATTGTTTTAGTCTATTAAAATACGTAAAATGAAAAAGTTAAACAAAGGATATTAAATTGGAAGAAAAGATCAAAATAGCAGTTCACAGCGGAAACTATCACGCTGATGATTGCATGGCCTACGCAATTCTTGCATATATTTTTCCCAAGCACGAACTTGTTAGAACACGCGATGAAAAGGAACTTTCTGCATGTGATTTCCTTGTTGATGTTGGAGGAAAATACGACAATGAAAAATATTTTGATCATCACCAGCGTGAATTTAAGGAATTCCGATCCGATGACGAACACATCAAATATGCATCAGCAGGATTAATCTGGAAAAAATTCGGGAAAGAATACATAAAAAAAGCCTACTGTGACCTGACTGATGAACAGATTGACAAAATTTACAAGGATGTGGATTATAAACTTATTCGTTACATAGATGCAAATGACAACGGCATGCTGCTGGGAGACGACGAGATGCCGACCTTGTCCAAAGCGGTATATATGTTTAACCAGAGCATAGGCTATATGGATACCGACAGTTTTTATCAGGCATCGAAATTTCTTGGCATCACTCTTCACGGCTATGTAACAGTATCCTATCGCTACTTCGAATCAGAAAAGATCGTTCTTGAAGCATTGGAAAACAGTTCGTCTGAAAAGATTCTGATTTTACCAAAAAAAGTAGGTTTCTTCGAAGTGGTTAACAACCATTGGGAAAAATTTAAAGACATAGAAGTAGCAGTCTATCCGAACTCCACTGAAGATGTATGGAGGATCCAGTCTCTCCCTCTCGTTCCCAACAACAGATTCAGCAACAGATGTTCTGCTCCGGAACAGTGGCGCGGACTGAGAGATGAAGAATTAGAAAAAGCTGTCGGAATTGAAGGTTTAACCTTTGTACATCCAAGCGGTTTTACTGGCGGAGCCAAAACCAGGGAAGCCGTCATAGAACTGGCGAAAAAATGGATAGCCTGCAGATAAATTTCATCACGATCTTTTTTCATATTTTTAATTTTATCTTTCTTTTTGACAGAATTGGGTAGGGAGAGTACTACTCACCCCTCCCACACCACCGTACATGCGGGACCGCATACGGCGGTTCAATACAGCTATGTCGGAATTACCCAATGTCGGCAATTCCTTCGAAATACGGCAGCTTC
>Ga0256407_10004851_pt1 | contig 22012 bp, 18 predicted proteins | sample RumenRJG_04DNA_FD_193489 | JGI IMG/M metagenome (GOLD analysis project Ga0256407, IMG submission 193489) | Bovine rumen microbial communities from Lethbridge, Alberta, Canada - RJG_04 | ecosystem: Host-associated > Mammals > Digestive system > Stomach > Rumen | place: Canada: Alberta... | reverse complement strand
GGGCAGGCGGCGTAGTTGGGGATTCTTTTGCTGCCGACGATTGTTGAGCATTTCGCGCATTGGTATATCAGTGTTCCGCACTCGCCCAAATCATGCCATTCATGAATGCCGCCTTTGGGGCATTCCGCGGAGGCGGGCATGCTTTTCATGCACACATGCGAAACGCATTTTTTGCACAAATAGTTCCTCGCGCCCTCGGCAAACCCGACACCCGCAAATGTAGTGTTTTGTTTTCCGCCCGACCACAGCGGACCGAGCGAAAAACTTAATATAATTATCGCGAATAAGAATCTCATTTTAAAAACCAATTTCTCCCAACGCATTGTTTTGCGCGTTGAGAAGAGCCTGCATCGACAACGCCGTTACAATCATATCCTTTGGAAACGGAACAAGCATTCCGCCGTCCTTGGTAAAAACCGCGTATTCAAGCTTGTTCTCGGGGCTGTATCTAAACTTTACAAATATTGGGGCGCTTCTTCCTTCGGAAACCATCTGCGCGGAAAATTGCAATACCGTACGCCCGGCGCTATTCTTTTCGCTGCTCCAGCCGACGTTTCTAAATAGCCGGTTTTTCCCGGAAAACAAATTCCCGACAGTCTCGCCCTCGACATCGGGAAATTTATCCTTCTTCAGATTTCTAAGCCGCCAAGAGTCGAGTTCCTTTTTCAGTTCGGGATAACTCTCTTCGACTTTATCAAAATCGGCGAATGTAAAGCCGGACAAGGCATTGGCGCGTTTTGCAAAATCGTAATATTTTTTATTCTCTACAATTTTCGCGACCCAGCCGTTTTTGTCCAATTTCGAGAGATCCTCTTTAACGCTTTCCTCTTCCGAATTTTTTGGCGCCGCCGCAAGCGCGCTTTGCGCGGCCGTTGACGGCTGAACGGCGCCTCTTTGCGCCTGTTTGGAGCTTTGCTCGCCGCAACCCGCCAGAGCAACGCTTATTAATGTCAATATTCCGATTGTTGTTTTTTTCATAATGTTCCTTTCTGTTGAAAAGAACACCTTAAACCCCCGTCGCGACAATATATGACGCAAACGGTTTATACCTAAAAAATCCGCCTTTCCCCACTCTAATCTATGCCACACCCAAAATATATATACTCTATGATAAAAATGAAAAAACTTTTAATAAAACTGACAATTGAGCGCCGATGTCTTATTCTGACGCGGAGACATGATAACCTTATCCCTTCGATAATAAAGAAGGGAAAAACTATTATGTCGGCAATTATAGAGGGTATTTGCGTTTGTGTGTTATATTGCGCTGTTTGGTTCGCGCAAGAATGCACCACATGGGATTTCGCCGGCGAAAAAAGCGGTTCCATCAAGCAAGAAACAACCCGCATAACAGAGCTTCAAGAGACCGCCCGCGATAAAGAGTAATATATTTTTCTTTTGCGAAATCACTATGTTCAAATTATTGAATGTTATATATATAATTTTTAAAATCTAAAAGCCGCATTCGATCAGCTGTTGGTTTTTGGGACGGGAGGCGAGGTTGTCAAGGAAGCGAAAGGTAAGTTTATCCGTTTGGTCGGCGTATCTTATTTTTAGAATTTTCTCAACGATTTTGGGGTTCAGCCGTTCAAGCAGTTTCAATTTGCGGCAAACCATTGATCTGCCCAAATTCTCCTTGGCGGCTATTTCCCCGAGCGTGGCGCCGCGTTCTATTTCATTGCGCCACGCCACCACCTTGTGCAGCCAATGTCGCTTTTGCTTGCGCCGCCCTTTTGTGGATTTCCTGCCGTAGGATTCGGAAGTTAAAATAAACGGCGACTTGATTTTCCACTCCGAAAATCCACGCCCCGTAAAGAGCTCAATTTCCAAATTCAAGATTCCGATCTGTCCCATATATTCGCCGCTTGGAACGATTGTAAGCTGAAATTCGCGCCGGCGACCCTTTGCCGATTTAACTTCAAGGGTGACTTTTTCAATGGCGGCCTCAACGACCGCCCTTTTTTCCTCGTCTGAAAGTTCCGCCTGGAGCGCGTCCATATTGTCCAAAAACGACTTTGTCTGAACCGTCCCAAAATCAACTTTATTTTCGCAGAGCATCTGGTCGGCGTCAATGTCGGCTATGCGTTTGTCCAAGCTTTCCACCTGATTTGACAATTTCTGCGTTTGGACGGCTATGGCGTCTTTCAGAACGTCGTTGCCCTCAAGTTCGGCATATTTTGCGACAATGTTTTTTAACTTTTCGTTCAACCGATGCCTTTTTTCCGCGAGCTCTTTGCGTTCTTTTGCCAATTTATCGCCGTAAGAGGCCGAGCTTGACTTGATCTCCCCCACAGTCAGCCCTTTGGTCGCTACATACCCCAACGCCGAAAATACGATTGCGTCCAAAGTTTTGGTTGAAATTGAACTTTGGCAACGATGGCCGATTCGCTTATGGTTTCGCGCCGAGCATATATAGTAATTAAATGAACCGTCCTTTTTGGGTTTTCCGCTGGCTCCGCAGGTCATTATTGAGCCGCAGCCGCAGAAAAGTTTACCCTTTAGGACATAAATATTTTTGCCGGCGCGGATTTCGGGAACCTTGGCTTTGCGCGGCGCCATGAGCATCTGCTGCACTTTTGCCCAATCATCGCGATTGACGATTGCCTCGTGCAATCCGTCGTAAAGTTCGGCTCCGCGATTGCGATGGACGTACCCCGCGTAAACCGGGTTCGCCAATATCTTGCGCACGAAATTTTCCGTGTAAACCCCGCCGCCGTATTCCCGACCGTTTCGGCTCTTGCGCGTCGGGACATTGCCGTATTTATTGTACATGTGCGACGCCACAGCCGACGGCTTCTCGCCTTTTAATATTAACGAGTACATTTCGCGCACATGCTTTGAGGCGACAGGGTCAATGACAATCGTATTTTTCTTTTCGCCGGGCAGGTATCCCAACGGCGAATAGCCGCCGGCGTGATACCCCTGTTTCAGCAGTGCAACGTGCTTGTCGTTTATGCGCTGGATCGTCTGGTTGCGCTCAAGCTGGGCGAGCGCCACCATCAATATGCGCATAAATTTGCCGAACGGACTGTTGTCCGGATTCATATCGTTTGTGTAGATAACCCGAACGCCATTATCTGTAATCAGCCGCTCAAACTCAAAATAATCGAACTGGTCGCGCGAAATGCGGTCCAAGCGATACGACAGCACGCAATCAATGTCGCCCTGCGAAATCCGCCGAAGCATTGCCTGCATTCCCGGCCGGTTCATATTTTTGCCGCTTTTGCCCGGATCGGTAAAAATTTCCACGAGTTTCATTTCAGGGTGTTTGTCAACGTACGCCCGAATGATGGTAGACTGCGCCTCAATACTGTCAAATTCCTTGCCGGCGATCTGCAGCATGGTGCTGACGCGGGCGTACCCGACGACCTTAAGCGTTTTCATTTTTGCGCCCCCTTTTAATGATTCTTTTGCGCGTAAAGTATTGCGTAGTGCGCGACCCGCCCAACGGGGGGCGGTCGCCTGCAAGTATTCGCGAGCATAGAGTTGCACGCCGGCGCTCTATCGCGCGCAAAAATGCCTCTTCAATTATATTACATGTGATATTTTTCATGTAATACAGTTTAGGAACGAGATTGAATTTTTTATTAGTGGTCACAAAAAAAGTATCCAAAATACAAAATTTACGCGAAATGTCCTATACTTAAGGGTTGGATTTTTATTCTCAGCGCGGCATCCTGATTTTTGCGTTTGGGCGCGCGGGCGGAGTTGTGTAGAGGCGTTCAAGCTCTATCGCGCCGTCGGAGCGGAAGCCGTTTGCGAGTTTGACAAACGCGCAGCCCGTCGGGAGGTTTTCGGGCTCTGCCAAAATTTCTTCAGCCGTTTCTTGCGCCGGCGCGAGAAACCCAATCTGCCGCCGGCAACATCTGCCGCGCATATTTTCCGCCATATGCGCGACCTCGGGCTCGTTTGAGCGGAAAAGAAAAAAGTTGTTGAAGTTTGCCATGAGCAACTCCCGCTCGCTTTCGCCAACCGCGATGTCAAGCCCGATTAGACCCTGAGTAGCGGCGACGACAAACCCGCGCTTTGAGCGGATTGTCTGCATGTTGTACGCGTCGCTCGCGATGTCGTCGCCGCCTGTCGCGCAGAGTTGGAATTCGTCCATGATAATACCGCAAAGGCGGTTGTTGTCGTTCGGCCTCCGCTTTTGCAAGCCCGCGTAAAATTGCGCCTTGCACATTTTGCCGATGGCGCCCGCCAAATTCCTGTTGGTCGCCGACGGTATTGTTGCGACGACGATCTTGCCTTTTAAAACATCGCCGATATCCAAAAACTTTTTACCCTCGCCCGGGGTGAAAAATTCCGATGCGGGCGGCGAATCAAACGCGTCGGTGAGGTTCGTCAATGTTGACAATTCGTTCGATTTTGTGCGCAGGTCGAGCAATACCCATTCGCGAATCAGCGATATAGTTTTGTCAATGGCCTCGTCCACGCAGTCGCAATCCGACGCCTGCTGTTTTATTTCACGCAGCGTTTGTTCCCACCCGCGAATGTCCGAATTGCAAAACTTGCGCATCAGCTTTGCGAAAGCCGCAAAACTCGCGGTTTCGCCCGAAAGCAGCATGTAGAAGATTGCCGTTTTGATGCGTTTTGTCAGCGAATATTCCCAGTAATTGCTTAGGTCTCCCTTTGGCGGTCGGATTGAAATTATCATTTCCGCGAGAGAGCCGACTTCCGTGATTGACTTGATGTTCGCCATCGGGTCGAAGTAGAATTTCCCGTTCAGCGAAAAGTCTATGACATCGCGGCTTCGCCCGCATTCCTTCGCCCATAGCTTGACTTTATATAGCGTGTCGTCGCCCTTGAAGTCGAATATCAGAAGCCCCATTTTTTTGGACTTATCGTTGGCGCTGTACCGAATTAAATCGCGCAAAAGGACATTCATTGAAGTCGTCTTGCCGCTGCCGGTGCTGCCGATGTAAAGAGTGTGCTTTGTCAGCATGTCGGCGGTCAGCGGGATTTTAATCCCGCCTCCGCTCACCGCCGTTACAATGCTATTCATTGTAGATTTCCTCCAAGCTTTTTTTCTCAAGCAGATTTTCTTTACCGATTACAACTATGTATTGCCGCAGCGACGCTCTCGCCTCTTCGTCTATGTTGCACCAGTCTATCGGGAATTCCCCCGAATAGACCACTTCGGGGTTCATTGCCGCGATGTCGTTAACCTGCTGGTTGTTCAGCTGCGCGATGATATTGTGCTTTTTCGCCACTGCAACGAAATCCGAATTTGACGCCATCAAGCTTGTCCAATCATCCAAGCTGAGATTTTTAAAGCCGCAATATTTGCCGCGATCGGGGTTCCTTAGCAAAACCTCCATTAAATCGCCCGACGCGAGCTTGTCGAACACGCCGAACTCATGCGCGATTTCGTCGGCGATTGAACTCTTAAGTAAAAGTTTTTTCCAATCGCTTAGGAAAAACTTGTCAAAAATTTTGTGCTTCTTCGCCAGCGTCAAAAATGATTTGAGATAGATAATGGCGTCAATCCAATCATCGGCTTCAAGGCGGTGAAATTCCGGTTGCCGTTCAAACACCGGTATCAATAGGTCGGTTGATTCCGCCATTTCAATCCACTCCGCTTTTGAGGGGTGGAACCCCGATTCATTAAGCAGATTTAGGGAAACGGGCGAAACTATCGCCAGAAGAATTTGGACACGCCGCGGGGCTTCCCCCAGCCGAAATTTTATGGCGTCTATGTGGTCCAAAACGTTTGGCAGCGAGAGAACTTCGTCCCACATGCAGGCCGTCATGTCCTTGACCGCGCCGTAGCTGTCCAGCAATTTGGGCAGGTACTCGTTTCGTGTCAGGACAAGCTCAACAAACTCGCCCGCCAAAGCCCGCGACAGCGCTTTTTTCTCGCACTTCGGCGGCAAATCGGTGCCCCCGGTAAGCGCGTTTAGCAAAGCTTTGTAGGGTATTTTATCAATCCACTCCTCGCTGTTTATGTACTCGAACATCGCCGGAATACGATTCGAAACCATCAACCAGAGGTCGTGGGAATTTATGTATTCGGCGACTTCATTCGGTGCGACGCAGTTGTCCGCCATTTCCAATATTTTATCTGTTTCTTTCATTTTTTACCTTTCTTTTTTGTTGTTTTGCGGGTCGGAAGTTCGTCTTCCCCCGCGCACAAAAAAGTTTTGCCGGGATAAAATTTCCCGACGGCAAAGAAGGTAAAAAAAGCCAGATCCCACCCCTCCAAAGACGCGGCAACATGCGGCATATTTTGGGATACCCCCCGGGGGGGCCTTTCGGCGAAAGCCGAAAGGAGTTAGTGTATCTTTTCGCGGTGCGTAGCACCGCCGCGTAAGCACAGCGTAGCTGTGTACCGCTGATACAAGATTTGAAATGGAATTACTATACTTGTATCATGGTAAATTTTGACGTAATCAAAAACATGAAGCAAGCGACCAAGTACTTCAACTTGGAACTCGTCACATACTATAACAACGCGCATTTTGGCGGCAAATTACGATCGCGACTAGGAATAAATTCTCAGCAGCCATTGCGTGACGTGTATATGGATATTTTACGTAACAAACATCCGCAAACAGGTGAAAAAATGCGGCCGAATAAAAGCGAGCGTCTATTAATATCATTCTGTTTTTCTGCACCCAAGCCACTTTCAATCATAGCAATATATACCGACGATGATCGTTTATATAATGCGCACAACGCGGCCGTGGCAGAAACGGCGGAATTTTTGGAGCGCTTTGCCGGCGTTCGCAAAAGACGCAACAATAGGACAGATACGGTTAAAACAGGAGAAACATTATACTTTATCTGCGATCACAAACTTAGCCGTTGTAACGATCCTCAAATTCACACGCACGTGGTTTTTTTCAATATGACATGGGATGACGAATTACAATCATATCGGGCGTTAGACCCAGGCGAAATGGGCACGGTCGTCCCGATCGCGATCCAAATCTACCGAAATATACTGGTGCGCAATTTGTGCGAAATTGGCGTCCCGGCCAAAATTGCCGCAAACGGGGAAGTTGAAATTGACGGCATCTCAAAGGAGCTGTGTGAAAAATATTCAAAACGTAAAAAAGAAATAGAGGAGATCGTGACGCAGTACGAAACCAAACACGCCGGCGATGGTAGAAAATGTGGAAAGAAGTTCAGGGCTAAAATTGCCAACATACATAAAGATCCCAAGTGCAGCCCAGCCATGGAAAACTATTATATAGACAAATTTAAGGATGAAATTATAGACTTAAATTATGCCGGCAAGCTTTGGAAGATCATGCAGCCCGAAAAGCCTTCATTGTTTGATTTGCTCTTTCACAAACGCCCCAAAACGCCCGCACGAACGCCCGAAGAAATACTAATAGCCACGGACAAAAAAGTACCAATGGACGACAAAATTGAATATTGGAAACAGGCGATTATTGAAGCCCGTGGTGAGGCAAGCTACAAAGAGTTATTTGCCGCACACCGACAGCGAATTAAAAATCGCGGAATTAAAAATACAACCCCTTCCGCGCCTGTCCAAAAACAAAAGGTACAAATTATAAATACGCCGAATAAACCGCAAGCCGCAACAAAAGCACCTAACACAAGGGAACAAATTGTCCAAGCAACGCCAATAAATGAACAACCACAAATACGAATTCAACCCAAAGCAATTCCCAAACCAGCCCAGTTTGGACAAATGCGCTGTTTGCCTCAAGTGAGGACTCCGCCCAAACCGATTGCGAAACCGCCGCCGCGTATTGAGCAGGAAAAGAAAGACATTTCAGACGACCGAAATACCAACTATATATCCTACGATTTTGACCGATGACGGCTGCCGACTAAAATTCGTCGGCGGCGCTAAAGGCGGAAGCGTAGCGGTCTTGCTCGGGCTGCGGTATGCCGCAATCTGCGGCAATGGCTCTCCAGCGGGCGGAAATTGTTTTTGCAAATTCGCGGGCGGTTTTCTTCGCCTCGCGCGAGGTCAGCTTGAAAAAGGGCGCGACCTCCAACGCCAAATTTAAATCCAAGGCATTGTCGGATTCCGTAATGTTTAGACTAAGCCCCAAGGCGTCGGGGTTGGGCGTGATGTCGTAAACGGGCGAGAGCCGCCAGCAGACTCCGTCCCACAAGAAGCCATGGTTGCGCAGGTGGTCGTCGGAATTCCCTATGCAAATGTTGAAGACTATGCGCGCCCACATTTCGCGCAAGTCGCGGAGATTTCCGAAGCGGGAGATAAATTCGGCAAGTTCGAGATAGCTCGCCCCCGCCGCGGCGTCCGCGCCGTCGGAATATCCCAACAACGTCATCGCCGACGCGAAGTGGACGCGCTTATTTTTGACCCTGTCAAAACGCTTTGTCAAAAACGTGTGGCGCTTTGACGCGAACTTTTTCAAATCAACCTTTGGAACGTCAAGCCGCAAGATTTTCGCCAGCGCGTTTGCGGACATCTCCCACGCCTCAACATCGTCGGAATCGCTTTTGCTTGGGAATTTCGCGATCCATAACGAGCCGTCGGGCGCGACGACATTCGCCTTGGGGCGCGCGCCGCCAAGCGACGACCCCGGGGCAATCAGCATATTGAGCCACTTCAATCTGAGCGCGTCAGAAGCCCCGTTTTCCTCGTCCTCGATTTTTAACGAGACGCCTTGCAGCTCCCTAAGAGACGCCATCGGCGGCGCCGACAGGCGCTTGTCGTCGTTTAAAAAATTGCCGCGCAGGTCTGTTTTAAATCGCAGCGCTCCGATGCGAAGCTCGTCAAAAACGCCAAGTAGATAGTCGGATTCGAGAAGCGTTTTCTTTTTGCGCTCCTCAATTTTTGCGGAAAGAGCCTCGCGCCGATTCATCAGAACGCGCCCCCAACGGTCGGGCGCGGAGTCGGTAAAAATGCCGAAATTCGGCTTTTCTTCCGCGTTGAACTGTCGCCCCTCAAACAGTTTTAACTGCGGGTCTATCGCAAATCCGCGGCGGTTTTCAAGCCAGTCTTTGGAATATTCAAACGAAAACACCTCTTTCCCGCGAACGGGCGCGGCGTTCAGAATCCCCAAGAAAAGCGGAGATTTAAATTCCTTTGTGTCGGCGTAAACGTAAATGTGTTTCTCGACGCTCATTGCTTTTTGACTTTCTTTGGCGCGCGTTTAGGGGTTAGCATTTTAGCGTCCTGAAGCTTTCTGCCGAGAACGTCGTCTTTCGCGAGCAAGAGGAAATCGTTTTCAAGCCCCAAGACAAAAAGCGTCTGCAGATAGCTTCCGATTGCGACCGTTGGAGCGCCCTTTTCAATCAGCAGCAGCGTAGAGCGCGATATGCCCGCGCGCTCGGCAAGCGCAACGGTTCCCAGCCCGCGGCGCAACCGCGCAAGCTTTATCTGCTCGCCAACCCGCCTCATTAGGCGCTCAAGGCGCGGAAAATAAACTTTTGTTTCTTTCATAATGCTTTATAAAACATGCATATAATCGCAATAATATCTATTTAATCAAGCATTATTTTTAGAAAAAAGATACTTTTTCAAATCGCGATTGCGGAGAAACGCCAATGGACTGACCTTTAAACGAAAGCTTAACGCGAACATTAAACGCAGGTTTGCGCATTTTCCCGAACCCCTAAAATTAACGCAAGATAGACACGTTGTTTCCGGCGAAGATTTTTAAAGAACCCTGGAGTATTCCACGCGCGCCTAATTCAAAGTGTTGCAACAAGTTTTATCTCCGCGTAAAAGCTTTTTAAACCGCGAATTCTTCGAATTCGCGGTTTTGTTATATAAATTTCGAAAAGAGAACGAAAGTTCTATTGGAGAAATTTATATAACAAAACAAGCAGCGCGCACAGCGCGATGCGCGGTTTAAAAAGCTTTTTCCACAAGGAGAATCAGAGGAAAGCGCCGCAGGCGCAATCCCCCCAAAAACAAGCAGCGCGCGAAGCGCGATGCGCGGTTTAAAAAGCTTTTTCCACAAGGAGAATCAGGGGAAAGCGCCGCAGGCGCAATCCCCCCCCAAAAAAACAAGCAGCGCGCACAGCGCGATGCCGATGATTTTTGTTGGCGGCATTTCTAAAAGTGGGTGTGAATGGCGGGCATTTTTCGTGGCGGATTGTTTAAAGGTTGCATCGCCAAAGGTTAGATTTGCTGCTTGGCTGCCTAAAGGCGGCATATTTTTGTTTACAAAAATTCATTTTAGTATTGTTTGGGATTGTTTTATGGGGAGAGAAAATAGAAATGGAACGAAGATGAAAAATATCGCAAAGCTTACGCTGTCGCTCGGAATCGCGCCGCTCCTGTGGGCGTGCAATTCGGCAAAAGTTGAATATTCGCAAATAAAAGTCGACGCCCCGTTTGACATGCCGGCGATCAAGGTGTGCAAATTCCCGCGGCAAGATTTTCCAATCACCGACTATGGCGCGAAAGCCGACGGTTCCGACTGCACGCAGGCAATCGCAAAGGCAGTCGACGAATGCAATCAAGCGGGCGGCGGGCGCGTCGTGGTTCCCGCCGGAACATGGTTTACAAAGGCTATCCACTTCAAAAGCAACGTGAATTTGCACTTGCAAGAAAACGCCGTTTTGGAATTTTCGGACAACCCCGCCGATTATCTGCCCGCGGTGATGACCTCGTGGGAGGGGCTTGAATGCTACAACTATTCTCCGCTTCTATACGCGTTTAAATGCGAAAATGTCGCAATAACGGGCGCGGGAAAAATCGCGCCGCGAATGGACACATGGAAAGAATGGTTCAAGCGCCCGCCGGAGCATTGTAAAGCGCTCGAGGAACTCTATATTAAGGCCTCGACAAACGCGCCTGTGATAGAGCGCCAAATGGCGTCCGGCAAAAATAATTTGCGCCCGCACCTGATTCAATTCAATCGCTGCAAAAACGTGCTGATCGAGGGCGTAAAGATTCGCGAAAGCCCGTTTTGGACTATCCATTTGTATATGTGCGAAAACGGCTACATCAACAATATCGACGTGAAAGCGCATGGGCACAACAACGACGGCGTCGACTTTGAGATGTCGAAAAATATCCTCGTCGAAAACAGCTCGTTCGACCAAGGCGACGACGCGTTTGTAGTCAAGTCGGGGCGCAACGCGGACGCTTGGAGGCTCGACTGCCCGAGCGAAAATATCGTTGTCAGAAATTGCAAAGTTTACAACGGGCACACGCTCTTGGGCATTGGCAGCGAGCTTTCTGGCGGCATCCGCAACGTGTATGTCCACGATTGCGAAGTTCCCAACAACGTCTGGCGCGTTCTCTACGTAAAGACAAACCACCGTCGCGGCGGATTTGTCGACAATATCAGCGTTGAAAATGTCGATATAATTTCGGCAAGGTTCAGCATATTGGAGGTCGCCACCGATGTCCTTTATCAGTGGAAAGACTTTCCCGACTACGAGACCCGCATAACGGGCATCAAAAATCTCGCGGTCAAAAATATTAAATGCGGAAAGACTAAATATATTTATAAAATCGCGGGCGACGCGCGCAGCCCCGTCGAGAACGTATCGCTCACAAACGTGCGGGTCGACAAAGTTGAAAAAGAGGCAAGATACTCCCAAAACGCCAAAAACATAAAAGAAATAAACGTTTCTTATTCCGAGTAAATTTGCCACGCGGCGAAAACGTTCTGCCCTAACCTGCCCCGCCCCGCGCGGGCGCGAAAAAGCGGCTTCCGAAAGGAAGCCGCTAAATTTATTTTTTCCTTTTTAGGCGTCTAAACTATGCCTGTTTTTTGAAAGGCGGGATATTTGTTACTTCAATGTAGCATTGCTGCTCATGACCTGCTTCCAGATTATCCACAGCGAAAAGCTGCCCGTCCAATTTGTGCGGTGCTTGACGTCCGAGATTTCCTTCGCGCCGATTTTTTCCGCCTCGCGGTCGATCATCTTGGCGTTGTTTTCAATTTTTACGGTGTCTTCAAAAAACGTCAGCGAGCAGTCGTTCATCTCCTCGGGATCGCCGCATATGATCGGCAGGAACCCGAAAAGATAGTAGCCGTAGTTTTCCGCGAATACGACGGCCTTCGCGTCCGAAACGCGGGCGGGCTCGATGCTCTTGACTTGCGTTGTGGCGCAGCCGCACAAGAGCAATGTCGAAATCAAACAAAATAAAATTTTCTTCATATAATTCTCCTATTCCTGGTTAAATTTATCAGAGTACAAAACCGCGGAAAGCTGGACATCTTTATACCAATATATGCCCAAGGTCGTGCCGATGCATTCCACCCAGCTGAAGAAGCATGTGGAATTTTCGTCGAACTGAATGTCGCTGACTTTTTTGACGTCCAGGCGCTCGCACTCGTCTTTCAAGATGTTCATGGCTTTTTCAAGCTTGATGTTTCGGCTGAACAAGCTGAACGATCCGTCCGTAGAGCCGCCGCTGAAAAGCGGCACGCAGTTGAAAAGATAGTAGCCGTAGTTTGTGATGAGAACCTGCTTCGCTTTCGGATTGACGCTTCCGTCTTCGGAACGCGCGTTTGTGTAGGTCACGCTGGTGCAGGAACACAAACCGAGCATGAGTACAGCAAAAATAATATTTAGAATTTTCATAGGACTCCAATAATACATATTTGACATAAAATTAAAAGTAAAAATGCGGTTTTCTCCGTTCCCGCAAAAAAAACGCCATTGTTTGAAAAACGCTTATTTTAAAATTGACAAGAAATGCCCGATGTTATTCAGGTTGTAGCTTCCAAACAAAAGGAAAAAATATGAAAAAAATATTCTCGATTCTCACCGTCTGCGCGGCTTCCGCGCTTTATTCATTCGCGGGCGGCGTCCCCGCCGATGCGTCCAAACTGCCCGAGCCCGCAAAGCAATTTATCGCGACAAACTTCCCGTCGGCGAAGATCGCGGCCGTCCTCATCGACTACGAGGGCATGGCGATTGAAGACTACAAAGCCATGCTTTCCGACGGCACTCAGCTTAAATTTTTCCCCACCGGCGACATGAAAGAAGTCAAGAACTTCACAGGCGTCCCCCCCGCGCTTGTCCCCGCGAAGATATCCGAGTATATCGCCAAGACCTACGCGGGCATGAAGGTCATAGAGCTTAAGAAAAAGTGGAGCGGTTTTGAGGTAAAAATTTCCAGCGGCATGGAGATGAAATTCTCCCCCGACGGCACTTTCATGGGCATCGACGACTAATTTTTGCCGAGCAAAACTTCTAAAAAAAAACGGCGCGAAAAACGCGCCGTTTTTTTATGAACAATGGCTCAGCGAAATATCGCGGCTTAAAAAATCATAAAGTGGCACAAGCCTGCGGGAGCAAAAAATAAAATACCCCGCCCCCAGTTTTGAATCCTCTCAGTTTTGGATTTTATAATATTGGCGGCTCGATTCCGCATGTGAAAAAATTCAACTGGCTTTGCACTTTTGAATTTTTTATGATTAAAAGATTGTAGCGGTTTACAAATGGCAATGCGGGATTTTTGTCTTTAAGTATAAGGAAATCTTTGTCTGTTTTTTTCATGACATCAAGCGTAAGCGTGGAAAAACTTACAATGCCGTTGTCTGTCATAACGCTCATTTTTTGCGGATTTACGCCACCAAGATTTGCGTATTTTTTTACCGCTTGGTCTATTGGCAACTCGCAATAATTATTTTCATTCGCATAGGACGCCAGCAGAAAATACGCGAACAATATCCCGCAAACAAACGAAACAAAAACAGATATAACATATTTCATAAATTGCCCTCCCATACAAACTATATTCAGCCTCTTTTACGCAACAAAAGAAGGCTTCGTTCTGAAATAAAAAAATACCCGGAGTGGGGGTCGAACCCACACGACCTTGCGGTCGTCAGATTTTGAGTCTGATGCGTCTGCCAATTCCGCCATCCGGGCTAAAGTATATGCGGGGGTTGCGTTTTTTTAGGAAAAATATCCCCGCAGCAACTGCCAGAACTTGTATGCGCGCCGCTCTTGGGTCTCGCGACCAAAATGCCGCAACGCGCCTTGTGAAAGCCCACTAAAAAGCCGTTTTTCGGGCGCGTTGTCAAGCCGTTTTTTGGAGGCTTTTTTAATCTTTCAGCAACGCGGTCAGATACGGTATGAGCTGCTTCTTGCGGCTGACGATTTTCGGAAGGTCGAAGATGTCGCGCTCGGTGTCCTTCGCGTAGTTTATGCGCGATCGGAAATCCTCCGCGCCGCACACCATAAGAAGCGAGTCCTGCGTCATAACGTTCGTGACAAAGAGCGCCGAGAAATACAAATTGTGCGCCTTGCGGTACGCCTCCAGCGCGCTTCGCAGTTCCTCCGCCTTGACGTCGAAATTCGAGAAGTCCAGCTCCTCGATCTGCGAGACCGAAAATTCGACGTCGCCCTCCTTGTATATTTTGCAGTCCGCCAAAATGACGTCCTCGGCGGAATTGGAGAGAATTATGCTGTCGCCGCTGAAGATGTAGTCGGCGAGCTCGCCGCCGCTCATTCCGATTATCTTTGAGAGCGCGGCGATTTCCTCGGCGTCTTCGGGCGTGGCGGTCGGGCTTTTCAAGTTGAGGGTGTCGCACACGATGCCGCTGCAAAGCAGCCCCGCGGTGCGTTTGTCGAGCTTGACGCCGCCGCGCCTAAACAGCGAGCTGATTATCGTGCAGGTCGAGCCGACCGGCTTGTTCAGGAAAAGAATCGGCGAGGGCGTCGCCGCGGAGCCGAGCCTGTGGTGGTCGATTATCTCGACGATTTCCGCCTCGTCCGCGCCGCGCACAGCCTGCGAAAGCTCGTTGTGGTCGACGAGCACGAGCTTGCGCTTTGGAATGTCGATAAGGTCGGTCGCCGAGAACAGCCCGAGCAGTTTGCCGTCGTCGGAGCAGACGTATATCGTCTTGCCGAAATACGATTTCGCGCGCGGGGAAATTTTCGAGAGCGGATAGCCGCTGTCGAGAACGGTGAGATCGGTGCGCATGAGCGGGAGCGCGCGGGTCGCCATTCTGACGAGAAGCGCGGTTGTGGCACTGTCGTAGGGGCAGGAGAGCACGCTTACTTTTTTCATTCGCGCCATTTCGAGAACGGCGGAGTCGATGCCGTAGCCGCCCGTTATGATTATCGCGCGCACTCCCATCTGCACCGCCTTTATTTGAATGTCGAAGCGGTCGCCCACGACGATCAAATTCTGCTCGGGGCGCAGCTGCTCCTCGTGGATAAACGATCCGAACGTCGTCACTTCCATCGCGCCGATGCGCACGTACATCTCTTCGGTTTTTTCGGCGTCGAACACGCAGTGCGTGGTGGCGTTCAAAGTTTTGATGACGTCGTTTAGCGTCGCTTTCAGGCGGCGCACTTCTTTGGCGGACTTCGGGTGCGGTATGAAGAACTCGCCCAAGTCGAAAACCGAGACCTCGCCGACGAGCCGCGAGTCGTCGCCGACAAGCGGTATCGAGCGCAGGTCGTGCTTGTCGATCGCGCCCATCACCGCGAAGCACGAGGCGTCGGTCGGCATTTTGATAATGTCGGTTTTCATCGCGTCGCTCGCCTTTAGGCGGACGTCGCCGACAAATTTCGGAAGCTGCGCGCCGAACTTTTCGAGAATTCTGTCGATGCGCGAATTCGAGTTGCCGCAGCGCGCCGCCTCGTAATTGTCCTCGCCCAGAAGCCGCTTGTATTCGGCGTAGGCGAGCGCCGAGCATACGGAGTCGGCGTCGGGATTTTTGTGCCCTATTATGTAAATCGTGTCAGTCATATCTTGTATTTTTTATCGTCGGAACCGCGAATGTTTTTTAGTTTTTTTCGCGCCGCGGCGGGAGCGGAGCCCCGCCCTACGCGCCGCCTACAAGCTCGCGCTGGATTTGCTCGAGCGACTTGTCTTTGGTCTCCGGAATTTTCAGCGCGAAGAAGAATGTCGCCACAGACATCAGCCCGAAGAAGCCGAAGAGCGCGCCCGAATAGTCTTCCGCGAACACCGGAAAAATCCACGTTATGCCCGCGCACCAAAACCAGTGCGTCATGCTTCCGAGAACCTGCCCTTTCGCGCGGATGCTCGTCGGGAACACCTCAGATATCACGACCCAAATCGTCGCCCCGAGCGACATCGCGAACGACGCGAGGAACCCCATCAGGCATATCATCATATAGAGCCCGCCGAGCGTCTCCGCGAGCTTGTACTTCGCGCCCCAAAGCTCCGGCAAATTCGGGCACTCGAAGCCGAGCGCGACCGCGAACAAAGAAAGCGTCATGAACACCGAGCCCGCGAACAGCAGAACGCGCCTGCCGAGCCTGTCGATTAGCGCCATGCCGAGCATCGTAAAGACGAGGTTCGTCATTCCGAGGGGAATCGACTGGAGCATCGCGGACTCCTGCAAAACGCCGGACGAGGCGATGATGCGCGGAGCGTAATAGTTTATCGCGTTTATGCCCGAAAGCTGGTTGAGCGTCGCGATGAGAAACGCGATCGCGATCGGCTTCCAATACTTGAACTGGAAGAGCCTCTCGCCGATGTTCGTGTCGGCGAGCGAAAGGCGGATTTCCTCGAGGTCGCGCCGGACGTCCTCGCCGCCGACCGCGCCGAGAACGCCCGTCGCCTCGTCCTCGCGGCCTTTCATCACGAGCCAGCGCGGAGACTCGGGTATCGTAAAGAGCAGAACCGCGAAGAGCAGCGCGGGAACGCCCTCGACCCCGAGCATTATCAGCCAATCATTTTCTATGCCAAAAATCATGTAGTTCGATATGTACGCGCTGACGAGCCCGAGGACGATGTTGAATTGGAAGAACGCCACAAACCTGCCGCGCCAAGCCGCGGGGGAGATTTCCGCGATATACATCGGCCCGACCACCGAGGACGCGCCGACCGCGAGCCCGCCGATAAAGCGGAAGAACACGAACGAGTGCCAGTTGACGATCAGCGCGCAGCCCATCGCCGAAACGAAGTAAAGATACGCGATCCACTTTAGGCTCGCCAAGCGCCCGAAGCGCTGCGCCGGCCTGCCGCAGAAGAGCGCGCCGATGAGCGTCCCGATGATCGCCGACGCCATCGTGAACCCGTGCATAAACCCGCCGAGCCCGTAAACTTCTTTTATGCTCTTTTCAGCGCCCGAAATCACGACGGTGTCGAACCCGAAAAGAAAGCCGCCAAGGGAGGCTACAAACGCCACCCAAAACATAAACCCCTTTATATTCGTCTTCATAAAATTCCCCTACAATCCAAAGTCTATGCGCGCGATGACGTGGTCTTGATAGCACTCGTCGAGCTCGACAAAATAGCCGCTCCAGCCCCACACTCTCACGATGAGGTTGCGGTAGTTTTCGGGGCGGACTTTCGCGTCGAGAAGCTTGTCGCGGTTTACGGTGTTGAGCTGAAGCTGGTGCCCGCCGAGAACGACGAATGTGCGCACAAGCATAGCGAGCTTGCGCACCGACTCCGCGTCGCGGAATACGGCGCTGTCGAATTCAAGCGTCAAGGGGCCGCCGTTCGCGACCCTCTCGAGATGCGGCTTTGCGAAAGACTTTACAACCGCCATCGGGCCCTTGCTCCCGAGGAAAAGGCTCGGCGAATAATTCGCGGGAATGACCTCGTCTTTGCGCCTGCCGTCGGGCGTAGCGGGGTGCCCCTTGCCGTGGAAAACGTAATACATCGCCGTTCCCGTCCCCGCGCGGTAAACGCCGCCGCGCTCGTTCTTGAGACCCTCGAACGCCGCGGCGTAGTCGTCGAGAAGCCGCACCGCGATGGAGTCGGCGTAGTCGTCGTCTTTGCCCATTTTCGGGGCTTCGCGGCGGAGCTTCGCGGCAAGAGCGGGAAAGCCGTCAAAGTCGGACTCGACAGCCTTCGCCATGTCGGAGCGCGAAACCTCGGAGGTGTCGAAGCAGAATTTTTTTATCGCCGCGAGCGAATCGACCGCCGTCGCGATGCCCGTGCCGTGGACGCCGTAATTGTTATACTTCATGCCCTCGGAAATGTCGCGCTTACGCTCGACGGCGCAGTCGCTCAAAACCGACATCATCGGCGCGGGCTTAATGTAAATGTTTCTGTGCCGCTCCGCCATCGCGGCGGCGCGCGATTTTATCTCGCCGACGACAAGCGCGTAATAGTCGTCGAAAGTTTTGCATGTGGGCAGATCCTTCAGCGTCGCGGAGACGCAGTCGGCGAGCGAGAGCGCGTCGATGTTTGGAATGTCGAGCGCGCATTTTGGAATGATGAACTCCCAGCAAGCCGCGACGACGTATTCGTGCGCGTCCTCCGGCGCGTAGCCCTTCGATATCAGACCCGGAATCACGACGTCGTCGTTGCTGTATTGCGGGAAGCCGAGCCCGATTTTCGTGAGCTCCGAGCCTTTCTCGTAAACCTCGAGCGGCGTCTTGGAATCGACGCGAATGTTGATCTTCGGGTCGATGAGCGCGAGCTCGTAGCTCGCCCGAAGCGACATTTCCGAAAGCTCGTTGAACATGTATTCGCCCGAGAGCGAGCGCCCGCCAAGCACGACGCTCTGGCCGTTGTCGCCCTGCTGCATGCCGACGTAAAGGTCGCTGTCCTTGTTGCACGCCAGGAAAAATTCCTCGAGCAAATCGAACGCCTCGTCTTTCGAGAGCCTGCCGGAATCGACGTCGGCGCGGTAGAACGGATAGAGATATTGGTCGATTCTGCCGAGAGTGTTGTGGTAGTTGCCCGCGACCCACAGCGCGAAGTGCACAACGCGCAAAAGCTGGAGAGCCTCCCTGAAAGACTTCGCCGCGCCGCCGCGAATGGAGCGCAAAACCTCGGCGGTGTCGGATTCGCCGATTTTTTCCGCCTCGTCGGCGTACCTGCCGACGAGCTTCTGGAGCGCGGAAACAGACCTTATGACGGACTCGAGGAAAATCCGCTCCTTTTCGTCGGCGCCGGCAAGAAGCTTCTCGGCGGCGGCTCTTCGCGAGTCGAGACCCTCGTTCAAAACGCGCTCGTAGTCGGCGGAAAGGTTGAACACCTCGCCGCGCTCGCAGATGAAATGCGACGATTTTATCTCGTCCCATTCGCGAGGGGTGAAGTAGTCGGGAATGTCGGCGACGGTGCGCGTAAAGACGATTTTCTCGTTCGGCAAAATTACGGGAGTCTCGGCGGCGAGGGCGGCTTCAAACATTCTGCCCGCGCGCTCCTGCGGCGCCATTCCCGCGGCGCGGAAGTCCTCGGCGAGGGCGTCCAAGCCCGCGCTCTTGCCGCTGACGCGGAACCCGCGCTGGACTTTATCCTCGACGATCGCCTTTTTCAAAGCTTTGATTTTTTCGTTCATAGCACTTTGTATTTTATGTTGTTTCTTGTAAATTCGTCCCAGACTTTCGGCTCGGCGTTAACGTCGAAGTCGGGCTTGTATTCCATGCCCGACATGCGGTATTTCGCGCCCGCCGTCTTGTGGTAGCGGAGAAGCTCCACCCGCTTAAGGCGCGGGGCGGAGCGCAGAAAATCGGAAAGCGCGCGCATATTTTCGCGCGAGTCGTTCACGCCCGGAATTAGCGGCACGCGCACGATAAAATCGGTCTCGCCCGAACAGAGCGTTTTCAAATTTTCCAAAATTTGCCCGTTTCCTACCCCCGTATATTTTTTGTGGGTTTCGGGGTCGAGCGATTTGCTGTCGATTAAAATCAGGTTCGCCGCGCGCGCGACTTTCGCGAACGTCTCGGCGGGCGCGTACGCGCTCGTTTCCACCGCCGCGTGCACGCGCGGAACAACGAGCGAAAGAACTTCGAGAAGAAAGTCCGCCTGCGCGAGAGGCTCGCCGCCCGTAAAGGTTACGCCGCCGCCGTTCATCGCGAAGATTTTTTCGTCGCGCAAAATTTTTTCAGCCAAGGCCGGCGCCGAGATTTTTTCGCCGCACAATGTTTCCTCGCCGTCCTTTCCGCGCAAAACCTGCGGCTCGAACGACTGCCCTTCGGGATTGTGGCACCATTGGCAGCGCAGCGGGCAGCCCTTGAGAAACACAGCGGTGCGTATCCCCGGGCCGTCGTTTATCGCGAAATCCTCGATGCTGAAAATCGTGCCGTACACAAGCTACCTTGCGGAGAAAACGTATTTGCAAACGTGCCTGTATTCCCCGCCCGCCTTGAGGACGGTCGTCGGGAAATTCGGCTGGTTTGGGCTGTCGGGGAAGTGCTGCGTTTCGAGCGCGAGCGCGCCGCGGTAAACGTAGGGCTTGCCGCCCTTGCCCGGGTTGCCCGAGAAAAAGTTTCCGCCGTAGAACTGCATTCCCGGCTCGGTCGTAAACACCGAAAGCGCCCTGCCCGACTTCGGCTCGTAAACCTCGGCGGCGAAGTCGAGCGCGCCCGGAGCGGACTTGTTCAAGACCCAGTTGTGGTCGTATCCGCGCGCTCGCTCGAACTGCTCGTTCTTCTCGCCAAGGCGCGAGCCGATTTGCGTGGGCTTGAGGAAGTCGAACGGCGTGCCGCGCACAGGCGCGATTTCGCCCGTCGGGATAAGGTTGGCGTCGACGGGAAGATAATGGTCGGCGTCGATCGTCATGATGTGGTCGTTGATGTCGCCGACGCCCGCGCCGTGCAGATTGAAGAACGAATGGTGGGTGAGGTTTACGATAGTGTCGGCGTCGGAACGCGCCTCGTGGGTGATTTCAAAAGCGTTGTCGGCGGTGAGGCGGTATGTCATCTTCACGTTCAGCTTCGCGGGGAAGCCCTCGTCGCCGTCGGGGGATTCGAGCGCGAATACGATTTCCGAACTATTCGCGGAGAGAACGTCCCAGACTTTCATGTCGAAGCCCTTGACGCCGCCATGCAGTGAGTTTTTGCCGTTGTTCAGCGCCAAGACATACTCTTTTCCGCCGAGCGAAAACCTGCCGCCCGCGATGCGGTTGCCGAAGCGCCCAATCGTCGCGCCGAGAAAACGCTCCGCCTTGTAGTGGACGTATTCGTCGAGCGTGTCGTGCCCGAGGGCGATGTCCTCAAAGACGCCGTTTCTGTCGGGCGTGAAAATCTCGACTACCCTGCCGCCAAAATTAGAAACCGATATCTCCAATCCGTTCGCGTTTTTCAAAATGAAAAGCGAAACCTTTTTGGAATCCACTACCCCCTCGAAATCTTTAGGGTTCAATTTAGAAAAAAACTTATCCATACCACTCACTATGCCCTCTCACGCCAAATAGTCAAGCCCGCAGGCGGCGGGGCGCGTGAAAATACCGCAGGCTAGCAGCCTGCACGGCATTGCGGGGGCTCGCGCCCCCAAGAACCGATTTTGCTCCCGCAAAATATCTCGGTTCTTCCCCCGTCATTTATCCGAACGTTCTTCAGCTGTCCGCACAAATTTACATCAAAAAAATAGAACTGCGCCCAACGCGAAGCGGCGCGTTCTATTTTTTTCTTGCGCGCAAAGCGCGCTGTAATTTTCCGCTTTAACCCGAAAGCAAATTTAAAAAGCTTCATGCGCGGGCGGGTGGAACGCCCGCCCGCGCTGACTAGGCGCGTCAAAATGCCCCTAGTACGAGTATTCGGGCGGCGTGGCGACGGGAGCGTACATCGGTACGTGACCGAGCCTAAGCCGCGCGAAGCGGAGTAATAGGGGTATTTTCACGCGCCCCCTACTAGCGATTCCTTTTACGCGGGCGCTTTACTTCTTCTACGAGGATGGGCTCGTTGCGATAGGCAAAACCCTCGAGCTTGCGGCGCTCAATGCGCGAGTCGATAAATTCTTCGATGCGCTTTAAGAACATCGTCTCGTCGGAGGAGAAAAACGTCACCGCGATTCCGTCTTTGTTCGCCCTGCCCGTTCTGCCGATTCTGTGGACGTAGTCCTCGGAGTGCTCGGGGACGTTGTAGTTTACCACATACTGAACGTCGTTGATGTCGAGCCCGCGCGAGGCGATGTCGGTCGCGACGAGAATGTTTGTCTTGCGCTCCTTGAAGTCGCCCAAGGCTTTGTCGCGCTCGCGCTGCGTGCGGTCGGAATGAAGCACCGACACTTTGTAGTCGTGACCGATGAGCCATTCGCCGATTCTGTCGGCGTCCATTCGAGTGCGGGTGAAAACGATGAGGCTGTCGAATTTAACGGACTTCAAAAATTCTATGAGAAGATCGTATTTTTGTATGCCGTCGACGGGATAGATGAAGTGCTCGATCGTGTCGGCAGGGCTGTGGACGATGCCGGTGTCGAGCCGCTGCGGGT
>Ga0256407_10004850_pt1 | contig 22015 bp, 5 predicted proteins | sample RumenRJG_04DNA_FD_193489 | JGI IMG/M metagenome (GOLD analysis project Ga0256407, IMG submission 193489) | Bovine rumen microbial communities from Lethbridge, Alberta, Canada - RJG_04 | ecosystem: Host-associated > Mammals > Digestive system > Stomach > Rumen | place: Canada: Alberta | collected... | reverse complement strand
CGGTATAAAAAAATTCAAATTAACATAACTTCACAAAACACTTGAAGTCTGAAATAAAATTTGATATATTAAGTATATACAAAGTATATATTCACACACTAAATTCAGTTACAAATCTTAATCAAATCAGTAGAGAATTTCCGACAAGTCGGCATGTTTAAGTTGCCGTGCTTGATTTTCCGGGTTTTGTTTGTCTTGCTGTCAATTTTGACGGTCAATTTTTTGTTGCTATTTTCAGGAGTTAACAGATAAAGAGGAGAGAATATGAAAAACATTGCGAAGGAAAATGAGTCATTGAAACTGTCCGAAAGTTCAGATTTTAATCTGAATACTTACACTAAAAAAATATCAAAATATGGGACTTTGAGTGCTGAAGAAGAAAAAAATCTTGCAAAACTTGCAAAAGAAGGTTCTTCCGAAGCAAAGAAAGCGCTTATAAAATGTAACCTTAAACTAGTTGTCAGCCTCGCAAAAAAGATGCTTCATACAGGAAATTTATCTCTTTCAGACCTTATTCAAGAAGGAAATATCGGATTAATTACCGCAATAGACAAATTTAATTATAAACTCGGATACAGATTTTCAACTTATGCTTCGTGGTGGATAAAACAAGCGATGTTCAAGGCAATATCAGAGCAGTCTCACGGAATGAAAATACCTGTTTATGTTCAGGAAACAATCTCTAAATATACTAAAATAAAAGCTGATATGGAAAAGACGCAAAATGAAGCTGTTTCGACCGAAAAAATTGCAAAGAAAATGAATATTGATGCAGAAAAAATAAATACTTATCTGAATGCATTTTGCAAAATGTTATCTTTAGACGGTGATTTTGAAAATCAAAATCAAGACAGTCTTTCTCTCAGCGAAGTTATAGAAGATACAAAAGCATCTGCACAGGAAGAAGCAGAGTATAAAGCCCTTTCTGATGACGTTAATACTATGTTAAAGACCTTAAAAGAGCGTGAATGTAAGGTTATTCAAATGAGATTCGGGCTCGGAGACGAACAACGTCAAACTCTTGAAGAAATAGGCCGTATATACGGAGTTACTAAAGAATGTATAAGACAAACCGAATCAAGAGCGCTTAAAAAACTTAAAAATAATGAGGTTTCAGAAATGTTGTTTTCTACTTACGTTAGTTAATTTATAGGAGAAATAAATAGCAAGTATCATAAATAACAACAGCTCCAAATAGGGGCTTTTTTATTAAATTCGGAAATTTATATTACAATTTGTGAAAATTTTTCACGAATTTGCAAAAAAATTCACTACTTTTGGGAAATATTTGATAGAATGATTAAAATAATTTTCATAACATAGGAGAGAAATTAATGGCTGAAGATAACTTTATGAACGATGATGAATTCGAATCATTGCTTTCAAAGTATGATTACAGATTTCAAAAGGGAGATTTAGTAAAAGGTATAGTCTGCGGATATGATAATACAGGTGTAACGGTTGATATAGGCGCAAAAACTGCAGCGTTCGTTCCTATAAAAGAGGCTAAAATTAATTTTGATGTTCCTGTTGAAGAAACTTTAAAAAAGAATGAACAATACGAATTTTTGATAATTAAAGAAGAAGATGAAGACGGTAAGTTTTTACTTTCATACAAAAGAGTTGCTACCGCTTATAATTGGAGAGAACTTGAAGATAAGAAAGCTGCTGACGAAACTGTTGAAGGTGTAGTAACAGGTGTTGTAAAAGGTGGTATTCTTGTTGAAGTTAACGGAGTAAAAGGTTTTGTTCCGTCAAGTCACTTGCGCGTTAAATCAATGGACGATATCGTAGGTCAAAAAATTGAACTTAAAATATTGTCAATGGATGCACAACAAGGCAACTTCATTTTATCAAACAAAAAAGTCTTTTCTGATGATAAAGAAGATTCAAGAAAAGATTTATTCGAAAAAATTGAAGTCGGCGAAAGAATTAAAGGTGAAGTTGTAAGAATTACCGATTTCGGTGCTTTCGTCAATATCGGCAGTGTTGACGGTTTAATTCCTCTTTCTCAAATTTCTTGGAAATGGATTGACCACCCGTCCGATATTTTGAACGTGAACGATGTTATTGAAGTAGAAGTTATAGGAATCGATTACGATAAACAAAGAGTAAGCCTTAGTTTAAAAAATCTTGAACCCGATCCGTGGATTGAAGCAAAAGAAAAAATTAAAGAAGGCGATGAAGTTGAAGGTGTTATCACAAGATTAAAACACTTTGGTGCTTTCGTAGAAGTAATTGACGGGGTTGAAGCTTTATTGCCGAGCAGCGATTTGGTTGAATGGCAAAATAAAAATAACAGAGAATTGCAAATTGGTGATAAAATAAAAACAACCATATTGAAATTCAATCCTGACGACAGAAGAATCAGTTTGAGTATAAAAGAATAAGAATTATGTCAAAAAAAATCATTATCCTTTCCGGAAAACAATTTTGCGGAAAGGATACGGTCGCAAAAATTTTACTTGAAAACCTTAGTGATTTCAGAAGAATTGGTCTTGCCGATGCTATAAAATTGGAATATTCAAATCGTACGGGTTTGACCGTTGAAGAAATCGAAAAAAACAAACCTGTTTACAGACAGGATTTGATTAATTTAGGAAATGAAGGTCGCTCAATAAGTCCTGATTATTGGATAAACGTAATTTTAAAACAAGATTGTAACGTCATAATACCTGATGTCAGAATGCCTCATGAAGTAGAAAAATTTAAAGAATTTAATGCTTTTGCAATAAGAGTTGAGGCCTCGGAAGAAGCACGCTCAAAAAGAGGAATATTATCTGCTAAAAATGACTACACTGAAAAGGCTTTAGACGAATATAATAATTGGGATTATGTAATTGAAAATAACGGAACTTATGAAGCTTTGAAAAAATCAACAAAAGAATTGTTATTGGCGATTTCTAAACATTTTGACATATAATTGACTTTTAAAAAGCAAACAAATAAAATACTAATATGATTAAGTCATTTAAACATAAGGGATTGGAAAAGTTTTTTAACGAAGGAAATGCAAAAGAAATAGATGGTGCAGATGAAAATAAATTAAAATATGCACTTTCCGTTATTGATGCTGCAGACGAACTTCGTGATTTTGCTATTCCTTCCTTAAAGTTTACAAAAGAAAATAATAAAGGCTTTTATTCCCTTTGTATAGGAAACGGTAAAAAAATTGTTTTCAGGCTTGTTCCAGAAAAAAAATAATGGAGTAAAAATATGGAAATGAAAAATCCTCCGCACCCAGGAGAAATATTAAATGAATTTTTTATTAAAGAAAACGGACTTTCAATATCTAAAACAGCAAGTCATATCGGTTTATCAAGGCAGTCTTTATCTGAATTGGTAAACGGTAAAAACGGTATTACGGCTCAAACTGCTTTAAAACTTGCAAAAGCCTTCAATACTTCTCCAAGATATTGGATGAATTTGCAGACTGCATACGACCTCACTAAAGCCGCTCAGTCGGTCAATACTGATGAGATAGAATCTTTGGTATAAAGAATATTTTAAATGCGAAGAGAGCCGTTTTAAGCGGCTCTCTTTATGTATTTATTTGGACTTATTTCCCGACGCTCCATCTTAAACCGAGGTTCAATCCGACACCGTTTCTTCCTATGTGTCTAGCAAGAACTTGTCCGTATCCTGTAAATCTGTCGCCCCAGCGTTTTTGTAAGCCGGCACCATATTCAATGTACGGTCTTGTGAAGGTTTCGGGTAATGCAATATCTCCAACTTTGTATTTTGCTTTATCACCTAAGTTCCAACGGAAATCAAATGTTAAGTATGGTTGCCATCCGTGAGGAAGGTTTCCGATTAATTTAAGTCCGGGAGCAATTTGAACTGCTTGCAGAGGAGTTGTATTCATTTTGATTCCTGTTGAAGGATCTTTCGGGTTAAATGCATTAACTAAAGTATATGATACTAAGAAGTTAGGTTGAACAATAAATCTGCCTCTTGCAAGTTCCCAGTTATAACCGGTTTTTGATGCAATACCTGTTGATAACATAAAGTTGTTATTTTTTCCTAAGTTAGTTGAAGTACTGTTCATACCAAGGTTAACATTGGCCGTTAAACCGCTGAAGAAGCCGCCTTTATATAATGCACCGGTTACACCTATCATACCGCCGTTTTGGTAATTTGAAACATTGGAGTATTTTTGATGTAAACCGTTATAGCCTACATATCCGCTTACAGTTCCCATGAAATCATTTTTCAACTCTTTAAGAGGTGAATCAAAACCTACTAAGAAACCGTATAATTGAGTATCTGTCTTAGGTCCGTTTTGGTAATTGTCTCTTTCAAAATGACCGTATGGTCTGAACCATATTCCTTTTTGAAGTTCAGGAATAAATAACGGTGAATATACGATAGTTTCATCTATATCTGATGCTGCATATCTGTTTTTGTTTTCTCTTGCGCCAAGAATAGGTAAATTCATTACAGTATCAAGGTTACTAAATGCAGTATCGTATGATTCTACTTGCGTTAAGAATGCACCTTGGCTGGCAACGGAGGTAGCCATTACATTAGGATTATAGTTTGTTCTGACAAGGTTGTATTTACCTCCTCCTGCAGAAACTAACATATAATCCGCTATGTTTGTACTCTTAACTTTATTTGTTGCTGTGAACGATACATCCTTATGTCCGTTATTAGAGAATACATCATAAGTTGTAACTTCACTTGGTGCATCAGACATAAGGTTGTAATCAGAAACCGTTAATGTTCTTGTTGTTCCTTCAGTATCTGAAGCTATTGTGCCATTGACAATGACTCTATCTGATGTGTATGCTGCAGGGTTAATATCGATTAAATAATTGCTATTACCTGTTAAAATCATATTTCCTGCAATAGATTGAGTATTAATGCTTCCTGCCATCATATTAACGGTTGAACCCATAGTGAAGTTTCCGCCAATACTTAAATTACCTCTTTGAAGCATCAAAGTTGATTCTTTCAACAAGAAATCATTTGCAACATTTGTCATCGGTGCATTAAGATTTAATAATGAAGAATCTTTTACGCTTGCAGAATTCATTGTGATTGTTCCGGGAGTATTAATTACTTCAGTCGATTGTGTATCTACCTTCAAATCATTTAATGTTACATCACCCTGTGTAGTAATTGATGAGGTTGAAATACCGACAACACTCATATCATCAAGAATTACATCACCTTGTGCTTCGATTGATGATTTGGAATTAGTATCAACAGTCCAATTATCCAATATTACTGCTCCGGTTGCAATAATCGGTAATTGAGAATTGTTTTTAACATCAACATTTCCAAGTTGAACATTTCCGACTTGAGCTTCACTTCCTGCCTTGATAGATGCAAGTGAATTATCCATTTCAACATTTTTAAGAGTTACATCTCCTTCTGAAAGTATGTATGAATTTGAATTGTTTTTAACTTCCATATCGTCGATGGTGACGGTTGAACCTATAGTTGATACAAATGAAGCATTATCAATATCTAAATTACCGAGTTTTGCATCACTTGTTGCAGTAATTGTTGATGTTGAAGTGTTCTTAACAACCGTATCTCCATATGTAACAGAAGCACCGGTAGTTGTTGATTTAGAATTATCTATATAAGTATTGCCGAGTTCTACATCTCCTGTTGCGGTAATAGTTGATATTGAAGAATTCTTGATATCAGTATCACCATAATTTACATCATGACCCGTAGTTGTTATTTCGGAATTATTGTCAACATCAACAGTTGCAATTGTTACATCTCCTGTTGCAATTATTGTTGAAGGTGAAGAATTCTTAACAGACATATTTCCATAAGTTACGTCTACACCTTTTGTTGATGCCAGAGAATTATCAATGTCAATATCTCCGATATTTACATTTCCTGTTGCAATAGTATTTAAGTTAGATACATTCTTAACAGTAGTATTACCATAAGTTACATCAACACCGGATATTTCTACGTTAGATTTGTCAATATCAGTAGCACCAAGTGTTACATTACCTGTTGCAGAGAGTACTGCTTCGGATTCATTAGTAACTTTTGTATCACCTTGTGTTATTGTAGTACCACTTGTTGTTAACTTAGATTTATCAATTTCTGTATCACCGAATGTTACATTACCTGTTGCGAGAACATATGCGGTAGATTCATTTTTGACGTTTGTTTTTCCAAAAGTTAAATTTCCACCATTTGCTTTGACATTTGTTTTAGAATTATCAATATTGACATCGTCAAGTTTTACAAGTCCTCCTGCAGTCAAGTTTGTAGTAGAAGAGTTAACAATCTCTGCATTATTGAGATTTATATCTCCTGCTACGTCAATAACAGCATCTTCTGAATTCTTAATGTATACATTGCTTGTGCTTGGTGTTGCATCTGATTTTATACCGCCAGTTGTATTTTTAATATTCAATTTATAAGATGTTATATCAGGATTTGCGATATCACCTGTTAAAATAATATCGTTATTCTTTGTTATGTTATTAACTTTAATATTTGCATCGTTAACAATTTTAGACAAGTCATATTCAACATTTTCTGCGAATTTATCTGTAGTAGGACTTAACTCAATTGTTCCGTCTTTGTATATCAAAGTTCCGTGGAAATCATCAACATCTCCATTTATTGTTAATGTTCCTTTACCGTCTTTTATGATATTTCCTCTTGTAGTAGCCCAATTATTTTCAATTGTGCTTGTGTAATCAGGAGCAGGACCATAACCTGAAATGGTGTTAATTTCTACGTTTCTTGTGATATCATCATCATCTTTGAAGGTTAATTTTGTATTATCCATCATATCGACAACAATGCTCGGTGCACCTGTTATAGTTACATTATTTCCTAATGTTAATTCGCCGACACCGTCTTCATTATCTTCATTATGTAAGATAAATCTGGGATCGTTATCGCCTACATTGATAGTAATTTGTTTGTCTGATTCAGAATCAGCATCAAGTTTTTCAAATGTTTCGTCCTTACCTATAATTAAAGGTCCGTTAGTTGTATCGATATCAATAGTTGATTCACCCTTAACATCAAGATCTATATTCTTTCCGATAAGATTTGCTCTTGCTGTTGATGAAGCATCGTCGTATATATCGACATAATTTCCTGCCGCATTTGCAATTATATGAACATCTGTCTTCATATCAGTTGATAATCCAGTATTGTCATTCATAGTTATGACAGTAGAGTTATCATCTTTGAAGGTTACATTGTCATTTAAAACAAGACTTCCGCCGTTCATTGTGTTTTTAGCACCGTTTCCGAAGAACTTAGAACCGTCTTTGAATTCAACTTTACCTCCGTTTTGAGTATATGTTCCAATAAAGCCTGATGCGTCAGAACCGTTTTCAAATGTTACAGTACCATTATTTGATTTTATAATGTTGGAGTTAGCAGCATCATTAGATGATATTGTACCTTTTATCTGAATTTCATCAGTATTATTTTCTAAATCTAATGTAGATTTATTATTTAATATAATATTGGTATCTGATGTTGTGGTAACTCCGTCACCTAGTTTTAATGTTATAGGATTATGTTCTGTATTAGTACTACCGTCAACTCTTATTTGTTTTTGAATATCTACACCATTACTTAAAGATAAGTTTCTAACTGCTTTATTGTAACCTATCTCAGCATTACTTGTTAATGTTGCAGTATCGTTTATTTCTACATCGGCACCAGACAATGCTAATTTTTTATCTCCGTATGTAAATGTGCCGTTTGCTGTTGATTGGTATAAAGCACTTAAATCAGTCAATTTTGCTTTTGAATTTTCTTCAAATACAACTTTTGCGGTTCCCGTATATTTATCAATAGCGTTTGTAATTATTAAATCATCAGAAGAAAGTTGAGAACCTTCTTTAAAGACTATAGTCCCGCCTCTGACACCTGTAAAGTCAGTTTGATTTTTGTCAACGTTTAAAAATTTGTTTGATACATTTACAATACCGCCTGATTGATTATAAGCACCTCTATAGTTACTTCCGTCAGATTCAAAGTTAACTACGGTATTTTCTCTAACGTCAATTATATTCATTGTATTTGGTGCGCTTGCAATTGTTTGCGCCTTAGAGTTTTCATCGTCAGGATTTTTATCACTGAAAGTAATGGTTGTTCCTTGACCATCTAAGTTTGTTATTATCAATTGACCGCCTACACCACCAAAGTAAATTGCATTTCCTGCAGCATCGCCATCTGTCGCTTCGTTGTTTTCAAATTTAATATTACCGTCCAAATATACAACGGCGTCATCTTCCGGTAATGTACTGGAAATACCTGCTATTGTTATAGCACCGCCATTAGTTGCTTGGTTATTTGCAAAGGTCATGTTTCCGTCAAGAAATACTAAGCCTTTTTGGTTATATATAGCACCGCCGGAATTAGCACTGTTTCTGTAGAATGCAGTTACCGGTGAATCAGAATTAATAACTAAATTACCTGTATTGAATATAGCACCACCGGAACCTGTCGTTGAACTGTTTCCTGCATGGTTGTAATTGAAAGCATTTTCTTTAGTTATTTCTATTCCTATATTACCGCCGGCATTATGTATAGCACCACCTTCATTTTGTGCAGTATTATTAGTGAAAGTAGTTGATCTGATATTGAAAGATGAAACATCGTTGTATATAGCACCACCGTTTGAAGCTTCATTATTTGAGAATAGTGCATTTGAAAGACCATCATATGAATCACTTCCATCTGTGTAATTCGTTGTTATTGATGCAGTAGGACCTGACATATATAATGCACCACCTTTATTTGTATATAAATTAGGTTCATATAGACCGCCCTGATGGTACATATTAATACTTGTAGAATTTTCATCTGAACTTGCTGCATTTAAAATCAATATGCCTTCATTTGCAATTGCACCACCTGCTTCTTTAGCAGAGTTATGGTATAAACCTGTTTCTATAGTTCCCATGGTGTAATTTTCAGCAAATTCAATTACTGCATTATCTCCTTTGTTATAAATAGCACCACCTTTTCCTGTTGCTGAGTTATTATAGAATCTTACATCATTATCTATATATATTTCGGATGTTTTTGAATCTTGATTTGTATTGTAAATAGCACCACCATCTATAGCAGATGTGTTTTGAGAAAATACGGTATTTTCTAAAGTGATTTTTTCAGTAGAATCATTGTAAATTGCCCCACCGTTTTTACCGTTATTTAATATAAAGACGCCATTCGTAATTTTATTATTGGTACCGTCAGTTTGTATTAATGAATCTCCTGTGCTATGAAGTGCAGCACCATCAACAGTACCGTCACCTGTATTATGTACATATAATGAATATTTATCTAAAAATTCGGTTTCGGTTACTTGAATATAATCACTAGGATTCGGTATATTATGTGTTGTTACAGATATTGTACCGTCGCCTGTATTCCAAAGAGCACCGGAGTTTTTATTGTCATTATTTCCGAATTCAAAACCATCTCCATTATTAATACCGAGAGTCAATGTTCCTTCGTTTCCAATAGCACTTGTTCCAGTATTATTTTCAAAAGTTGCAGCCTTTGCTATCGTCATTGTACCTGCGTTATAAATAGCAGCACCATAATCTGCCGAGTTTGCATCAAATACTGTTCCATTGCCAATTGTCATATTAGAATTTTCATCATTGTATATAGCACCGCCATATCCTTCAGAAGAAGAACTTGTTGTTTTATTTTTAATGAAGGAAGTGTTATTAATATTTAATGGTGTTGTTGATTTATTGAATATAGCACCACCTTGTTCTGATGCAGTATTTCCTACAAAATAAATTATTGTTGCTGTTGTAAGATCAAGGATACCTTCATTATAAACTGCACCACCTCTTAAGGCACTGTTTCCATTTGTAGTCGGGTCTTCCTCTTCAATACTGCCACCTATTACAGTGTCGCCATGAATTTCTAAAACACTGTCAGTTGAGTTATAAATTGCGCCGCCATATCCGTCAGAACTGTTTGATGTAAATTTTGTGTCGTTGATTATAACTTTGCCGGTACCTGCATTATAAATTGCACCACCTTTTGCAAATGAATTGTTGCTTGCTTCAGTTCCTATTACAGTATTGTTTGAAAAAGCAGTTTCTCCATCTAATGTTATAATTGCATTTTCATTGTAAATCGCACCACCTTGACCTGCAACGGGATTAGTTGGGTCTGTACTGCCTGCTTGGTTTGAATCAAAGTTCGTATATGTGGTAGTCATTGCATTATTGTTATAAATCGCACCACCTTTTGAAGTTGCTTTGTTTCCTACATAAGAAACTACATTGTTTTCAGAACCGTTGTTATTCAATGTACCAGTATTATAAATCGCACCACCAATATTTGCAGTATTTCCGTGATCTGTTTCTCCAAGTTTTGTTCCTGCGTTAATATTTACGATACCTGTTGCTATGTTGTAAATCGCACCGCCGTTTGTTGATGCACTATTATCGGTTAATAAAGTGGATTCAAATGTAACGGTTCCGTTATTATATATTGCACCACCATCAGTTGAATTGTTTCCTGTTAATCTTGATTCAACAATTCTTAATTCATTGGTTGTATTTGCATTGTATATACCACCACCGGCTTGAGTTGCCGAATTATTATCAATAATTGCTCTGTATATACCTGAATGTGTTGCTGTTCCGTTAAGAGAATTTGAAGTGAATTGACCGTTTTCGGTTATGTAAATTGCCCCACCGTTTTGTGTTACGGTATTATTGAATTTTCCGTTTCCGTTAAATTCTGTTCCGTAATAACCTTCTTGAGCAGGGGTGGTTTTTGTGGAATCATATGTAAATATTACATTTCCATCATTATAAATTGCACCACCATTTTGAGTTGCCACATTGTTTTCAAATTTTGTATTATTTGAAAATTCTGCAGTTGAACCTTCTTTTACATAAACAGCACCGCCGTCACTGGAATTATTCATCTTGGTCGTTCCGTGGTAGCCCGCTTTATTACCCTCTAAAACGGCTCCTGAGCCTATAGAAACTTTTCCTGCTTCGATATAAATAGCACCACCGTTTGTCTTTGTATTATTGCCTTCAAATTTTGAATTATTTCCTATTGTTGCAGTTCCTGATTTGTTGTAAATAGCACCACCCATATCGGTTGATTCATTGTTTTTAAATGTTGCACTGTCTCCAAGTAATAAGGTTCCTTCATTGTAAATAGCACCACCTGATGCGTGTTCGTTTTGTTGATTACCTGATAAATCATAACCCGCTTTGTTATTTTCAAAGTTTATATTACTTGCATATACATTGTTATTTTCATCAAAATAAGAAGTGAATGTACCCGCATTGTAAACAGCACCACCGTCTTTTGCTGCTATGTTATTTGTAAATGAAGTATTGTAACCGATTTCATATTTGTTATTAGCAGTATTTGCATTGTAAATCGCACCACCTTGAGAATTTACATTTTGTATTACTCCATCGTAATCATAACCTGCTTTATTATTTGTATAACTTGTATGTGAATCAGTTGTGTTTGCAGAATATGTTATTTTTCCTTCGTTATAAACTGCACCACCATTTTTTGTTGTTGTATTGCTGCCTTGGAAAGAATAATTTGCAGAATCTAATGTAACATTACCGTTTGGTCCGTTATATAATATTGCACCTCCGTTATCATCACCGTTATAATTTTTGTTTGAATAAGTTCCGCCGCTTGCAATCCATTTTGTATTATCAACACTATAATGAGCAGTTTCGGATTCTACATTACCTAAAAATTTAAGAATTGAACCTTCTTTTACATTAATTGTTGCATCAGAAACTTTAATTGCTCCGCTTCCGTTATTAGCGTTGATAACTGTGGTTCCACCACCTTTAATGTTTAAAGTTGATGTATCGGCAATAGTTACATTATTTCCTTTTAAAGTTGCATTATATGCATTCACTGTTGCATTGATATATAATTCTGTAGCAGATTCTATACTTGCACCGGAATTGAGTGTAATAGTTGTAGTATCCCAATTGTCTATTGAACCCAGATTTATATCATTTGTTGCAGATAATTTTTTACCTTCGGCAATTTCGGCAATTGTATTATCTATTTTTGCCGTACCTGTAAATGTTGCATTATCTTCGAAAGTAACTTCTCCTCCGGATACGTCCAAATTCTTTCCGTTTATTTTATCGTTGAAAGTTAATGTTCCTGAACCGTCTTTAGTTACATCACCTTTTTTATTTCCGGAACCGTTAATAGCTGTATTAAAAGTTGTATCTCCTGAACCGGTAATCTTTATTTCTCCTGTATTAAATACGGTAGAACCTGTCGCAAATTCAATAGAACCATTTGTTGAGTCTAATTTTAAAGTTCCCTCTACATTTGCCGTTGTTCCATTTTTAAAGGTTATTTTTCCGTTTTCTGTTTCTGTTGGTTTCTTTGCTCTAATACCAAGTGTTAAACCTGTTTCTGAATCTACGTTTAATATAGAACCATTTGTTCCTGTTTTATCAAATGTTGTTGTGTAAGCAATTATTTTATTGTTATCAACACCACCTTCAGTAATTTCTAAAGTACCTTCTTTTTGCTTGTATGTGTTTGTGTAAATTATACCGTTAACTTCTGTATTACTATCGGAAATTATGTCACCTGCGATGGAATTAGAACTATTAACATTTCCAAGTTTAACCGTTCCTGTTGCTGTCGAATTATTATTCTTTATATTTACTGTACCAGCGTTCTTAATTGTACCGTTCGCAAAATTAATGTCACCGTTTTGTGCTGTTAAATTTAATACAGAATCGTTATTTGCAAGAACAATTTGACCGCTAGATGAAACTCCGCCTACGCCTGCATCGATATTTAATGTAGCGTTATTTGTTGTATTTCCGATATTTATAACTCCGTTATTTTCTATTTTAATGTTACTAATATATTGAGGATCTGATGTCGTTCCAAATTTACCAAGATTGTTGTTTGTACCCATGTAGTTTATTGTAGCGGAAATATTTACTGCATCTTTTTCTGAAGGTAATGATGCAGGATCAGTTGTTGCTTCCATTGTTGTATTATATAAATTAACAGTTCCATCGGCTAATGAAATATTTTTTGTTGCTGAAAGAACAGAGTTTTGTGTTAAATCAATCTTATTACCGAGAGTTAAAGTTGAATCACTTCCGCTTTGCGTTATTGAATTTGAGTAAATTCCGTTAAGAATCTCAACATTTCCGTTTGTTGTTAATTCAAAATTACCTGTCGGAGAATCTTTTGAAGCGATTGAATTAGCGGTTAATTCACCATTACTGATTGAAAAATCACCGACTGATGTGATAGTGTCAACAAATACTTTGGAATTTGCGCCACTTTGTGTGTATTTTCCACCGGCATTAATATTTCCTCTTTTAGTTCCTGTTGCACTTGTCGTATCATAATTTACTAATCCCGCACCATCAATTGTTATATCGCCCGTTGTTGAATCTTGAGTTGATTTTATTCCTGTTAATGACACAGATCCAGCAGCTGTTGTGCCTAAGTTAATTTTTGTGTTACCAATGTGTATACTTCCTGCTTCAAAGCTACCATTATCTGCAATATCTAATGAACCGCTGTTGATATCTGCATGACCTTTGATATAAGCATTCTTTAAATTAACAGAGCTATTGTTTGCTTGAGAATATGAACCTGATTTTTCTGTATTGCTTTTTCCTATTTTATTTACTTCAAGAGTACCGTTTTCTATATTTACCCCACCTACTGCGTGCAGAGTATCAAGATATACTTTTGTATTGGCATTATTTTGTGTATAATTTCCTCCTGAATAAATAGTACCTTGTTTTGTCAATGGCGTGTTTACATAAGTAGCATAACTACTACCGATACTAATATCTCCATTTGTAGTTCCGGAAGGTATAGTCGTAATATTAGAATTTGCATTTGATAATGTCAAAGTTGCATTATCAACAGAGAAACTACCAGCTTCAAGAGATGTGCCTAGAGTAAAAGTTCCTCCGTTTATATCAGCGGCATTAGTAACGTAAACATTGTCAACAGTTACATTAGTATAATCACCTGTTTGGTTATAAGAACCTGATTTTACGGTGTTACTTTTTCCTATTTTATTTGCTTCAAAAGTACCACCGTTAATATTTATTTGACTTTGTGCGTGTAAAGTGTCAAGGTAAACGTTACTATTATTATTTTGAGTATAATTACCACCAGCAGTGATTGTACCTATTTTTGTTCCTGTTGATCCAGCGTAGTTTACGGAAGTAGGATTAGTTCCATTACCGATAACGATATTACCATCAGTAGTTGGTGATTTAATAGCAGTAATATTAGAATTTGCATTTGACAATGTCAAAGTTGCATTATCAACAGAGAAACTACCAGCCTCAAGAGATGTGCCTAGAGTAAAAGTTCCTCCGTTTATATCAGCGGCATTAGTAACGTAAACATTGTCAACAGTTACATTAGTATAATCACCTGTTTGGTTATAAGAACCTGATTTTACGGTGTTACTTTTTCCTATTTTATTTGCTTCAAAAGTACCACCGTTAATATTTATTTGACTTTGTGCGTGTAAAGTGTCAAGGTAAATGTTACTATTATTATTTTGAGTATAATTACCACCAGCAGTGATTGTACCTATTTTTGTTCCTGTTGATCCAGCGTAGTTTATAGAAGTAGGATTAGTTCCGTTACCGATAACGATATTACCATCAGTAATATAAGATTTAATAGCAGTAATATTAGAATTTGCATTTGACAATGTCAAAGCTGCATTAGCTAGAGAGAAACTACCGGCTGTAAGAGTTCCTAAATTGTTTGAACTTGTGCCGAGAGTGAAAGTTCCTCCTGTTATATCAACGGCATTAGTTATTTCTCCTTTTTTGTTCAGAATTACATTACCGCCATTTTGAGTATATGAACCTGATTTAGTTGTGATGTTGGTGCCATCATTAAGACCTATGTAGTTAGTATCTAGAGTACCATTATTAATACTTATCGTATCTGTGGCATGTAATGTATTAACATAAACTTTTGTTCCGGAATTTCCTTGCGTATAAGTTCCATTTGTAGAAATAGTACCAAAGTTATTGTGAGTTACAACAGGTGTATCAATATAGTTGATAAAAGATGCAGCTTCTGCACTTCCTCCGGATATAGAGATACTTTCTACCGAAGATAATTTAGAAGAGTTGTCTCCTAATGTAATTTTAGCATTTTTGATTGAAATAGATCCGTCAGAATTTATTTCTTTACCATTACCCAAAGATAAAGAACCGCCGTTCTGAGAATAACTTGTACTCAATGACATGCTTTCATTTACATTAACAGTTCCATCATTTACAACAAAATTATCTAAATATGATGCTTTGTTTAAAGTTAGTATTCCGCTTCCATTTTGTTGAATACTACCTATTTTGTTTGTTGAAGAATTTATTTGAGTATTAAATATTGTATTGCCATTTGTTTGATTTATGATTTCTCCGGAATTAGTAATGGTTGCCGTAGGTTTAAATTCGACAGTTTTGCTAGTATTTGTACCGTATAAACGAACAGTTCCTGCGTTTTTGAAAGTTCCTTCTATGTCAATGTCGCCATTTGTTTCATCTAAAGTTAAATATCCGACATCTTTTACATCAATTGTAGAAGTTGAATTGAATTGAATTTTATTGGTATCGGAACCTGTACTTGTATTCATTTTTATTGTCGCTATAGCATTATTATTTCCTGTTTCCCCGACCAATAAATTTGTATTATCACCAAATGTTATATTTTTTGCTTGAATTATATTATTAACATTTGGTAGGTTATTTGGATTAGTAATAGAAATTGTACCACCTTTTTTAACTTCTAAATTACCGGTTGCTGTAAGAGATGTTTTATCATCACTATTAAGTTCAAAATCTTCTACAATTAAATCGTCGTCAATTTGAATAAAGTGACCAGCAGTAATTGTTATTAAATCCATATTACCGGTAAAATCAGATGTATACATATTTGCGTCTAAAGTAGTATTTCCTGATGTTTGAGCAAATATTTCAGTATAAACGTCACCATTTAAGTATAGATTAGAACCATTTCCGCCATTCATTTCTATGGTTCCTGATTTAGTGCCTCCACTTGTAGTATTATAATTTATAAAACTATCAATAGTGGTTTTACCAGAATTTTTTATCAACAATGTTCCAGAATTGGTCAGTTCTGAATCAGTATTTGTAAAATTAACATCTTTTTTACCTTCTACTGTAATTAATCCTGCATTGCTAACTTTTGATGCAATATTAAAATTACCGTATGTAGCATCTAAAGTTAATTCACCATTTCCTTTAACATTAATATTAGATCCGCTTTCAAATTCTACTCCTGCATTAGAAGTATTATATGTTTCAATTGACAATTTTGCGACATTATTTGAAGTATCTCCAATTTCTAAAGATGAAGTTCCTTCAAAATCAATAATATTAGCTTTAATTAAATTTGTCGTTTCTAAGTTGTCAGGGTTCGTAACTTTAGTATTTTCGCTTGCAATCAATTTTTTAGCGACATCAATAGTATTACTACCAACTTTACTGTCTAAATCATATCCTTTGATAAATCTTATATCACTGGTGTCAATAAAGTGATTTCGATCTAAATTAACTAGAGATCTATCACCTATAAAACCGATTTCTGCAGTATTACCGATATACAAGTCTGCATCATTTAAATTAATCTTTCCTGAACCGCCTATATTAATTTTTCCTGTATGAACATCATCATTGAAGTTAAGAATGCCGCTACCATCTTTATTAATAATACCTTGTGCAGATGTATTGATTGCAGTATTAAAAGTTGTATTTCCTGTACCTTGAATATTTAAAGATCCGGCATTAGTTACCGTAGAGCCTTCTTCAAATTCAATAGAACCATTGGTTGCATCTAATGTCAATGTGCCATTGACATTGGTTGTTGAACCATCTTTAAATGTTATTGTACCAGTCGTAGGGGATTCTTTTATTCCTAATGTCAAATATTTCCCCGTATTAACTTTTAATTCCGAATTATCATCAAAATCAATTATATTTGCTATTATCTGATTATATTCATTTCCTTCTTTTATTTCAAGACTGCCTGCTTTTTGTTCGTAAATGTCTGTATAAACAGAACCACTAATCTCTGTTTTGCCGCTTGATTCTATTGTACCAACAACATTACCTGAGTCATTTATATTTTTAAGTTTGACAATATTTTCTCCGCCGTTATTTATTACTAAGGTTCCTGCGTTGTTTAATATTCCGTTTCTAAAATCGATATTGTTACCGTGTGCGGTTAAGTTTAAAGTAGAATGTTCTTTGTTATAAATTGTTCCGCCTGCTTTTAAAGAAATACCGTCAGTACCTGCATCCATATTGAGAGTTGTTGCTATAGCACCGTCTCCTATTTCAATAATACCTCCGTTTTTAATTTCCACTCCTTTTATATAAGAAGGCGTACTACCATATTTTCCCAAGTAGTTTTCATTTCCTGTATATATTAACTTCGCACCTATCGTGACATTATTCGGTGTTTGGAATTCAGTATTATTCAGATTAATTGTTCCGTCTGTAAGGTTGATATTGTCAGTAGCAGATATAATATGTTTAGTCGCTGAATTTTGACCGATATTAACAACAGTATTACTTCCGTTAGTAGAGAAAGAATTTGAATACAAGCTGTTATTGATGTTCAATGTACCGCCTGTTATTTCTGCGGCGCCTTCAAGGTAAACATTATCAACAGTAACATTTGTATCATTACCTGATTGAGAATAAGATCCGGATTTACCTGTTGTATTATTTAACCCTATTGTATTAGTATTAAGAGTACCGCCACTAATATTTATATTTCCTTTTGCGTGTAAAGTGTCAACATAAACATTACTATTGCTGTTTTGAGTGTAACTACCGCCTGCTGAGAGAGTGCCCTTTTTAGATCCTGTTAAACCATCGTAGTTTACAGAAGTAGGATTAGTTCCATCACCGATAGTGATATTACCACTAGTAGTAGAAGATTTAACAGCAGTTATGTTGGAATTTGTATTTGTCAAAGTTAAAGACGAATTAGACAAAGAGAAACTGCCGGCATTAAGAGATGTACCGAGAACAAAAGATCCGCCCGTTATTTCAGCATCACCGTTAATGTAAGCTTTGTCAACAGTAACATTAGCAGAACCTGATTGATGATAAGAACCGGATTTTTCTTCGCTACTAATTCCTATTTTATTTGTTTCAAGACTTCCACCGTAGATATAAATATTATCGTTAGCGTGTAAAGTGTCAACATAAACATTACTATTGTTGTTTTGAGTATAACTACCACCGGCTGAGAGAGTACCTTTTTTAGATCCTGTTAAACCATCGTAGTTTACAGAAGCAGGATTCGTTCCATTGCCGATAGTGATATTACCACTAGTAGTAGAAGATTTAACAGCAGTTATGTTAGAATTTGTATTTGATAATGTTATAGCTGCATTATCAACGGAGAAACTACCAGCCTCAAGGGATGTACCGAGAACAAAAGATCCGCCTGTTATTTCAGCATCACCGTTAATGTAAGCTTTGTCAACAGTAACATTAGCAGAACCTGATTGATGATAAGAACCGGATTTTTCTTCGCTACTAATTCCTATTTTATTTGTTTCAAGACTTCCACCGTAGATATAAATATTATCGTTAGCGTGTAAAGTGTCAACATAAACATTACTATTGTTGTTTTGAGCATAATTACCACCGGCTGAGAGAGTACCCTTTTTAGATCCTATTGAACCATCGTAGTTTACAGAAGTAGGATTAGTTCCTTTACCGATAGTGATATTACCACTAGTAGTAGAAGATTTAACAGCAGTTATGTTAGAATTTGTATTTGATAATGTTATAGTTGCATTATCAGCAGAGAAACTGCCAGCTTCAAGAGATGTACCAAGAGCGAAAGAAGATCCGCCTGCTATTTCAGCATCACCGTTAATGTAAGCTTTGTCAATAGTAACATTAGCAGAACCTGATTGATGATAAGAACCGGATTTTTCTTCGCTACTAATTCCTATTTTATTTGTTTCAAGACTTCCACCGTAGATATAAATATCATCGTTAGCGTGTAAAGTGTCAACATAAACATTACTATTGTTGTTTTGAGTATAACTACCGCCGGCTGAGAGAGTACCCTTTTTAGATCCTATTGAAGCATTGTAGTTTACGGAAGTAGGATTAGTTCCATTACCGATAGTGATATTACCACTAGTAGTAGAAGATTTAACAGCAGTAATGTTAGAATTTGTATTTGACAATGTCAAAGTTGCATTATCAACGGAGAAACTACCAGCCTCAAGAGATGTGCCAAGAGTGAAAAATCCGCCAATTATTTCAGCTGTATTAGTTATTCCTCCTTTTTTATTCAGAGTTACTGTACCGCCACTTTGAATATAAGAACCAACTTTAGCTGTAATATTATCATCACTATTAAGACCTATATAATTAGTATTGAGATTACCGTCATTAATTCTTATTTCATTTTGTGCGTATAAGGTGTCAAGGTAAACATTACTACTATTATCTTGAGTATAATTACCTGTTGTTGAGATAGAACCTTTATTATCGTGAACTGTTGATGAAACATAGTTTATATTAGTAGCATTATCACCAGAGGTTGTAGAAATATTTATATCCCCAGTAGCAGATAATGTAGAATTTGAATTAAGAGTTATATCAGATCCTTTAGTTAATATATAACCACCTGTACTTAAAGTTTTATTTGATGCTAAAGACATGGAGCCGCCAGTTTGTTTATAGTTTCCGGCCAATGTCATATTTTCATTTACATTAGTACTTCCTTCTGAAGCATTAAAGTTATTTCCATATAAGGTATTTCCAAATGTTAATACCCCATCTCCTGTTTTATTAACAGTTCCTGTTTTATTACTGGAATCATTAATTGAGTTATTAAATATTGTTGTACCTGAACCTTGAATTTCAATAGTACCTTGATTAGATAGGGTGGCACCTGTTTTAAATTCAATAGTACTATTATCAGTGGAGTTTAATATCAAAGTATTGTCAGGACCGATAGTTGTGTCTGAATTTGCAAAAAAAGTTATTTGTCCGTTTGGATTATTTGTACTTAATGTTAAACCTGATTTTACTCCTAATGAGGTAATATTCAAGCTAGAGTTAACAAAAGAAATAGTTTCTGCAATAATCTTATTACTATCATAACTACCGGAATTTATTAATGTACCATTTTTTTGATTGTAATAATTAGTATAAATAGTTCCATTTATGTAAGTTTTACCGTTGGATTCGATAGAACCTAAAATATGCTCGACATCATTAATATTTTTAATATAAACGAACCCGTTTCCGTCATTGATTACAATATCTCCACTATTTGATATAGTTCCGTTTCTTAAATCAATATCTCCATTAGCCGCAGTTAAATTTAATGTAGAACCGTTATTAATTGTGATATTTCCACCAGACTCTAATGATATGCCGTTTGTACCAGCACCCATATTAAGTGTTACGGCTTCACTTCCTCCTATTATAATTTGACCCTTGTTACCTATAACAATGCGCTTTATCCATTTATCTTCAGAACCATGTTTACCTAAATAGTTGTTTTCTCCAGTATAATTTATAAGCGTTCTTATAATAACAGTATCATCGACTGAATCTGACGCTTTAAGAATATTGTTATGTAAGTTAATAGTTCCACCAGTAAAAGAAATGGTATCAGCTAATATAGAAGATGTGTCTTGATTTTGTCCGACATTAACTATAGTGTTGCTACCACTAACAGAAAAAGAACCTACATACAAATTATTACTAATATTTAATTCACCGCCGGATATACTTGCTAAACCATCAATATAAGCATTATCAACAGTTACATAGGTATTATTGCCTGATTGAGAGAATGAGCCCGATTTACCTGTTGTATTATTTAACCCTATTGTATTAGTATTAAGATTACCGCCACTAATATTTATACTTCCTTTTGCGTGTAAAGTGTCAACATAAACATTACTATTGTCTTTTTGTGTATAACTACCATCGGCTGAGAGTGTACCATTTTTTGTAAAGGATGGGTTTACTTTGGCAGAATCACTTATAGTAATATTTCCAGTTGTAGATGGCGAAATAGATTCAACAGCTCTTATATTTGAAGAGTTATTCAAATTTATATAACTATCATTTTTTAAAGATAAACTTCCAACTTCAAAATTCGCTCCGTTTCCTATATTTAATATTCCACCGTTTATTACAGCAGTATCAGTTATTCCACCTTTTTTATTCAGAGTTACAGTGCCGCTATTTTGCGTATATTTTCCTGCCTTAGTTGTAATGTCTGTGCCATCATTAAGACCTATATAGTTAGTATTAAGATCTCCACCTTCAATCATTAGTTCGTCTTTTGCATATAAAGTATCTAAATATACGGAACTTGCTGATTTATTCTGAATATATTTACCATCTGCGGAAAGAACACCATTATTAGTTCCTTCATTTACATAAACCCAATTTTCATCATCAGCACCGATAGTAATATTTCCGTTAAGGTTTGTAGAGAGTTGAGCTCCTTCTTTCAAAATTAATTTTGTATCATCAGTACCAGTTTTTATTATAGAGAAATTTTTGGCCGAAAATGACCCAAGATTTTCTATAGTAAAAATACCACCTGTTATATCAGCGTTATTAGTTATTCCACCTTTTTTATTCAGAGTCACATTACCGCCGCTTTGGGTATATGAATTTATCTTTGTAGTAATGTCGGTACCATTATTAAGACCTATAAAATTAGTATTAAAGGTACCGCCACTAATATTCATATTTCCTGTTGCGTGTAAAGTGTCAACATAAACATTACTATTGCTGTTTTGAGTATAATTACCCCCTGCAGAGAGGGTACCCTTTTTATTTCCTGTTATACCATCGTAGTTTACGGAAGTAGGATTAGTACCATCACCGATAGCAATATTTCCGCTTCCCGTGGTTGAAATTTTTGAATTTTGATTTGATAATGTCAAAGATGCATTATACAAAGAGAAACTACCGGCCTC
>Ga0256407_10004848_pt1 | contig 22018 bp, 24 predicted proteins | sample RumenRJG_04DNA_FD_193489 | JGI IMG/M metagenome (GOLD analysis project Ga0256407, IMG submission 193489) | Bovine rumen microbial communities from Lethbridge, Alberta, Canada - RJG_04 | ecosystem: Host-associated > Mammals > Digestive system > Stomach > Rumen | place: Canada: Alberta... | reverse complement strand
CAATTATATAAAAAGTGAATAATTATTTGGTTAATAAAAATATTAGTTGTACCTTTGCAGCTGAAAAGAGGGAAATCGATTTCTAGTTTCACCCCCCTTTGGTTAGTATTAAGATGTTGATTTAAACTAACATATTGGCTTTCAGTGTATTATGCCTGTATGGTAGGAAGAAAAACTTTGCTTATGAACGAAAATAACAACAAAGTTGTGAGGTTGGAAGAAGAGGTTTTTATTTTCGATTTCAGACAATTTTGGCAATTATGCCTGTCCAATTGGTATTGGATTCTGGGCTCCATGGTCGCCTGTGTCCTGATCGCAGGCATTTGTCTGTGGTTTGCTTCCAGTACTGTTACTGTCACTGGTAAGATGGAGATCATCGACAAGTCCAAGAAAGGCTCTGCCATGTCAGCAGGCTTGGCCATGCTTAACAGTCTCCCTATGGGTTTGGGTAGCAGTCTGGGTGGTGCTGTGGCTGGTTCCATTGATTCCGAGAAAGAGATCATCCTCTCTAACAGCTTGGTTACTCATGTAGTAAAGGATCTTGCGCTTTACACCGAGTACCGTCTGAGCAAGTGGGGGAGAAAGACGTTGCTTTATCAGAATAATCCGGTTGAAGTAAGTTTGGATGAGGCCCATGTTGCCTGGCTCGATGCAGAGCTTCCACTGTATTTCCATCAGATTAAGCTTACCATCAGTAAGGATGATGAGGGCTATACTGTAGAACCTACGTTAGTTGAGAACAATGAAGAAACCGATCTCCCTGAGCAGACCTTCGCAACCCTCCCTGCCTCCATCAAGACAGAGGCGGGCACCTTGACCATCAAGGAAATCAAGCTCCCGGCCAGACTGGCCAAACCTTATGAGGGTAGCTATACTCTCAAGGTCACGATCACCCCTCCCTCGCAGGTGGCTAATGCCTTCATTGACCGTACAACTTTCGAGGCTCCAAACAAGAAGGTAACCAATATGGTCAATATCTCATTGAACGACGAGAACGTATTACGTGGTATCGACTATGTGAATGCTTTGGTTGGAGCCTATAACCAGCGTGCCAACGATGAGAAAAACGAGGAGGCTCGCAAGACTGATGAATTTGTCAATGCCCGTTTAGCCATGGTGGATGCCGAACTGGGTTCCAGCGATGCCGCTTGGGAGAACTCTAAGAAAAACTTCCAGATTACCACGCCAGAGGTGGATGCTCAGGAGGCTTTGACAAAGAAAAGCGAATACGAGGCTAAACTGGTGGCCATAGGCACAGAACTCCAGCTTCATGACTACCTAAGCGAATATGTCAATAATCCGGCTAATCTCTATGAGATCATCCCTGCGGGCATTTCTTCTGGTGCAGGTATGGGCGCCGAGACAGGCGCCAGTGCTTCTTCTGGCGGTTCTGCTGGTACAGCCTCTCTGTTAGCTCAGCATAACACCCTTGTCAACCAGCGCAGAGAACTTTTAAAGAGTGTCAGTGAGATGTCGCCGCAAATCCAGCGTGTCAACCAGTCTATCAAGGAACTCCAGCCTGTGCTGAAAACGGCTTTAAAGCGTGATCGCCAGTCCATTTTGATGCGTCAGAGCACCCTTCAGCGTGAGTATGGAAAATCCATGGGACGTATCGGCTCTGCCCCAAAGGTGGAGCGTGTCCTCACAGAGATTGGTCGTGAGCGTGAGATCAAACAGGCAGTCTTCCTCCTGATGCTGCAGAAGCGCGAGGAGACTGCCATGGAGCTGGCCAATATTACAGACAAGGGTAAACTCATCGATCCCCCGGCACCGGAACCTGGCAGCAATAAACCTAAGAAGAAAATTGTGCTGCTCGTAATCCTCTTCCTGGGAATTCTCATCCCCATAGCTATCCTCTACCTCCTTCAGATTTTCAAGACCAAGATTGACACGCGTCAGGAACTCGAGTCCGCTACCAAACTTCCCATTCTTGCGGATCTCGCCCATGCAAACGCTGAAGAAACTATCCGCACCCTCCGCACCAACCTCCTTTTAAATATCAAGGATGGCCAAAAGGTACTTTTGGTAGCATCTGCCAACAAGGGCGATGGCAAGACTTCTATAGCAAAGCGCCTGGAAGAGTCTTTCAATGCCATCGGCAAAAAGGCACTTCTGATCAACGGTGATTTGCGCAATAACGCATCATCCATGAAGGCTCATCCATCCGATATCCTGGCAGGCGAAGCCTTTTCCAAGGAAGTCGCTGAAGCCAAATCCGCCAATGACTTTGTCATTCTCGATTCTCCCGCATTGGGCGAGTATAACGATGCCCTCCAGCTCGCATCATACGCCGATGCCACGTTATACATCGTCAAAGTTGGCAAAACCCAAAAATCAGATGTGAAGTCACTCACTTCAAACAAAAACATTCCTACCCCATTCATCGTTTTAAATAAATAAGGTATTATGAAAAATAAGAGTTCTTATGTTATTTTGTCTCTATTCGTTATGCTGTCTTTGCTCACAAGTTGTGTATCAACGAAAAAAGTAACCTACTTTGAAAACAAAGACGAGATCAATACCGCCCTTTCAAAGACCCTCTATGATGCCAAGATCATGCCCAAGGACATACTCCAGATTCAGGTGTTTACCATGACTCCGGAGGCAGCGGCACCTTTTAATCTGATTAAGTCTAATAGTAGTACCACTACCACAACCAATACCAATGGCCAGGGTACCATCTACGACTATTTGGTAGATAACAATGGTAATATCGAATATCCCGTTTTGGGCACACTCCATATAGGTGGTATGAGTAAAACAGAGGCAGAGCAGTTAATAAAAAGTAAGATCCAACCCTATTTGGCAGAGAGTGAGAATGTGGTGGTTCATGTAGCTATGATGAACTACAAATATGCTGTATTGGGCGGCGTCAAGACACCAGGCCTCTATTCCACACGTAATGAGAAGGTGAGTATCCTCGAGGCGATTGCACAGGCAGGCGATCTCACCACTTTTGCCTATCGTGATCGAATATACCTGATTCGTGAGAACAGTGATGGTCAGAAAGAGTTCCACAAATTGGACATCAATGATGCCAATATCATCAATTCACCTTATTATTATTTGCAGCAGAATGATGTGGTCTATGTAGAGCCCCGTAAGATTGAGACGCGTAATGCTTTCATCTCTGCCAACACCTCTATCTGGATCAGCCTGGCCAGCGCCCTCATGTCAGTCGCCACCTTCATCATCGCCCTCTCAAAATAACCTATTGAGTAATCTCGAGCCAGTCGAGAAATCTATGATGACAAAAATAGATAAAAAGAACACATGAACATAATTAAAACCGCCATAGATGGCGCCCTGATCATCGAGCCACGCATATTCGAAGATGCGCGTGGTTATTTCTTTGAATCCTTCTCCCAACGGGAGTTCGACGAGAAGGTAGCCCCAATCCTCGGACATACAGTAACCTTCGTCCAGGACAATGAGAGTAAATCATCCTACGGCGTGATGCGAGGTCTTCATTTCCAGCGTCCACCCTTTACACAGAGCAAATTGGTCCGTTGTGTCAAAGGCGCTGTTTTAGATGTCGCTGTTGACATCCGAAAAGGCTCTCCAACCTACGGCCAGCATGTAGCCGTAGAGCTGACCGAAGAAAACCACCGTCAGTTCTTTATCTCCAAAGGCTTTGCCCACGGTTTTGCTGTTCTCTCAGAGACAGCAGTCTTCCAATACAAATGCGATGAATTCTATCATCCCGAATCCGAAGGTGGCATCAGCATTTTAGATGAAACCCTTAACATCGACTGGCGCATTCCAACGGATAAAGCCATCCTTAGCGAAAAAGATACCAAGCACCCCCTCCTCAAAGATTTCGATAGCCCTTTTATTCTTTAATGAATATCCTATAGGAATTCTGAATTTTGGCGAGATTAGGCGTAATGGCTATGCTTATGTCGATAAGACGGCACTGATGTACAAGTTGGTGTCAGAGGGTAAGTATTACTTTCTTTCACGTCCCCGTCGCTTTGGAAAATCATTACTCCTATCCACGCTTGAGAGCTATTTCTGTGGCGATAAGAAGTTGTTTGAATGTTTAGCTGTCGGTGAGTTAGAGCATGAGTGGAAATCGTATCCCATATTGCATTTGGATTTGAACAGTCGAGAATACAAAGATGAGTCCTCTTTAGAAGCAGAACTAAACCGGCACCTAGAGGCGTGGGAAAAACTCTATGGGGATGAGTATATTATAAAAAGCTTGCAAAAGATTACGATGGCTACCACTTCGATTATGACACGCCAGGCATTTATAATCCATTCAGTGTGCTGAACACATTGTCAAGTGGTCAATTTTGTGATTACTGGTTTGAGACGGGTACACCATCATTCTTGGTTTATCAACTTAAGAAAACAGAATATCCTTTGGAGAATATGACAGAGGAGGAACTCTCTACCGATACGCTAAACAGTATCGATATAATGGATGAGAACCCGTTGCCATTGCTTTATCAGAGTGGTTATCTGACAATAAAGAGCTATGATGCTCGTTTTGATTCTTATCAGTTGCGTTTTCCTAATCGCGAAGTAGAGCAGGCCTTTATTCGCTATCTGCTTCCATTCTCCAAATCTTAGGGTTCTATGTAGATGTAGAGCGCCATACCACCAATGGTCGTATTAAAATAGGTGTTAATTTCTCTACCGAAAAGAAATTGATTGATGATTGGGCTCTTGGATAATTGTATAAAGCTATTTTTTCCATACCCCTCAAACATCATACAAAAAAAATTATAAATTTCAATTTGTGAATTATTTTATTTTATAAGTTATGGCAAAAAAAGTTTATTTGGGTATGATAGGCGATATCATGCATCCAGGATTGATTAACATTATCAACGAGGGAGCCAAGTATGGCGATGTGATGATAGGGCTTTATACGGATAAGGCAATCGCGACGCATTCCCGACTTCCTTATTTGACTTACGAACAACGTAAAAATGTGATTGAGAATATCAAAGGTGTATCTTCTATAGTCCCACAGGATGAGTGGAGCTATGTGCCAAATCTATTAAAGTACAAGCCTGATTACATTATTCATGGTGATGACTGGCAATATAACTCAATGAAGTATATCCGAGATGAAGTTTTCAAAGTAATGGAATCGTTAGGTGGTGAGGTAATAGAGATACCATATACTAAAGGTATTTCATCTAGCAGTTTGAAAGGAGCTATTGATGCTCTTGGTGTTACTCCGCAAACTCGTTTGTCATCGCTTCGTCGCTTGATAACTGCAAAACCAATTGTACGTATTCTGGAGTCACATAATGGCCTTACAGGACTGATTGCGGAACATACTTCTGTAGAAGTAAATGGTCAGCATCGTGAGTTTGATGGTATGTGGGCCTCTTCATTGACTGATTCAACCTCTAAAGGGAAACCTGATATTGAGGCTGTTGACCTGACGACTCGTTTACATGATCTGAATGATACCTTGGAAGTTACTACTAAGCCAGTTATCTATGATGGTGATACTGGTGGTAAAGTTGAGCACTTTGTATTCACTGTTCGCACGTTGGAGCGCTTGGGTATTTCTGCCGTTATTATTGAGGATAAAGTCGGTTTGAAGCAGAATTCGCTTTTTGGTACGGATGCTATTCAGACGCAGGATACCATAGAAGGCTTCTGTAATAAGATCAAAGCAGGTAAAGAAGCTCAGATTACACGTGACTTTATGATTATCTCCCGTTGTGAGTCCCTGATTGCCGGCAAGCCTGTTGATGATGCCTTAGAGCGTTGTCATGCTTATGTGGCAGCTGGTGCTGATGGCGTGATGATACACTCCAAGAATAAGAGTGGCGAAGATATCAAGGAGTTTTGCAAGCGTTTCCGTGAGAAGGATTCTCATACGCCTATTGTGGCAGTACCGACCACATACAACCAGTTTACAGAAGAAGAACTGGCAGAATGGGGTATCAACATCGTGATTTATGCCAATCACATGCTGCGCAGTGCCTATCCTGCTATGGTGAAGTGTGCTGAGCGTATCCTTGAGACCTCTCGTAGCCTTGAGGCATCTGACGAGTTCTGCATGCCTATTAAACAAATCTTGAATTTGATTCCAGGAACAAAGAAAAAGTAAGTTATGATATCTCCAAAGTTTTTCTACGATAGACTTGCCAATTATGGTATAGATTTCTATGCTGGTGTTCCTGATTCTTTATTGAAGAATCTCTGTGCCTATATCACGGATCATGCTGATGCTGCCAATAATATTATAGCAGCCAATGAAGGTGGCGCGATGGGACTTGCTGCAGGTCATTATCTGGCTACTGGTCAGATCCCTGTAGTCTATATGCAGAACTCTGGCGAAGGTAATATTATCAACCCATTGGCATCCCTGACAGATCCTGATGTCTATAACATTCCTGTGCTTTTGGTGATTGGCTGGCGTGGTAAACCAGGTGTTCATGATGAACCTCAGCATGTGAAACAAGGTAAGGTTACAACAGGTTTACTCAATGTGATGGGCATTGATTATACGGTACTCTCTAGAGAAGAGAATAAGGCTGAAGCCCAGATTAAGAAAGCTGTAGCCTATATGCAGGCAACTAAACAGTGCTATGCTTTGGTCATCGAAAAGGATACTTTTGATGCCTACACGCTTCAGAATGTGGAGAAGAATGATTTGACAATGAGCCGTGAAGAGGCTATACAGACTGTTGCATCAGTTCTGGGCGATAAGGATGCCATCGTCTCTACCACAGGTATGATCAGCCGTGAACTATTTGAATATCGTACAGCGATGAATCAGGGACATGAGCGTGATTTCCTGACCGTAGGTTCGATGGGGCATGCCTCGCAAATTGCCCTTGGCATTGCCTTGGCAAAACAGGATCGCAGAGTTTGGTGTTTCGATGGTGATGGTGCCAGTATTATGCACATGGGTAGTATGGCTATTGTTGCTAATAAAGCACCAAAGAACTATATTCATGTTGTTTTCAATAATGGTGCACATGATTCTGTTGGTGGTCAGCCTACAGTTGGTCTGAAAATTGATCTGCCTGCCATTGCTAAGGCGGTAGGTTATAAGTCAGTCTATAGTGTCGCTACAAAGGAAGAATTGCAACAGCAACTCTCCAATCTTGGCGATGCCCCTGTATTCCTAGAGGTAAAGGTGAAGAAAGGCAATCGCAAGGATTTGGGCAGGCCAACGACCACTCCAATTCAGAATAAGGAAGCATTGATGGAGTTTTTGAAAAAATAAGGAATGCGATTAGTTCTTCTTTCAGATATCCATGCTAACGTAACGGCTTTTAGAGCTGTGCTCAACGATATTGGAACAATCGGTGATTTCGATGCTTATGCCATGCTCGGAGATTTGGTCAACTATGGTCCTCGACCCAATGAGATTATTGAGATGGTCAAGGGCTTGGATAAACCATTGCTTGTGAATCTGTGGGGAAACCATGAATATTCTATATTTGGTGGAAGTCTAGAACGTTTTGCCACAGATAGAGGCAGGACGGTTTTGAAATATACAAATTCGATATTAACTCCTGAGTCGCATGACTATTTGGATAAGGAGATGGAACATAGTGGTTTTCAGAAGTATCAGATAGGTGGAATGTCATTCCTGTTTATGCATGGTAATCTGGATGATCCGTACTGGGGTAAGTTTGGCATTGACAAGATGAATGATGAGCGTTTTGCAGAGTATGATTACGTAATTAGCGGGCATTCACACGTGCCTCATTATGTAGAACTTTTCTTTGCTTCGGATAATGCTGAGTTCCGAAATAAGAAACGGATAATCTTTATCAATCCAGGCTCTGTAGGGCAGCCTCGTAACCACAACCCATACGCCCAATACGGCATATTGGATGTTGAGAGTGGCAATTACGAACATCGTTGTGTGTGGTATGATGTAAAAGAAGAGCAGAAACTGTTTAGTGATAGTGTAGATAAGTTTTATAAAGATAGATTAACATTAGGGATATGAAAAGTCTATATGTATTAAGTGGCGCCTCTGGAATGACCGGTAGCGAGCTTGTAAGACAAATATTAGAGACGGAGAAGGATAGCCGTATTATCGGCTTTGATAACTTCTTTGCAAGTAGTATTGATACAGTAAAGGATTATCTTGATGATCCTCGATTCATTTTCAATGAATATGATATCAATGATGCCTCTCAGATGCGCATTATTGAAGAAGAGGTAGCTCGTGAGAAAATAGCATTCGATAGAGTAGTGTATATTAACTGCGCTGCTGTAGTTCATACAGAACACTTCTATGAAGTGGAACATACATGGGAAACCAATGTTATCTCTATGAAGTCATTTTTGGAACAGGCCATCCGTGTAGAGGCGGACACATATATCAACTGCTCCACCAGTGAGGTGTATTCCATGCAGTCATGGAACGAGAATGGTGGCGTTCGTGAGAGCGATTATTTGATGATGTCAACAGCAGAGCATAGTCAGCGTACTAGCTATGCATGTGGCAAACTGATGACTGAGTTTTTCATGAAAGATGCTGTTGATAAGGGAAAGATCAAGGGTTGTTCTATTCGTTTTGCTAATGTATATAGTAAACACGAGCGCTTTGCCAAGCATATCATTCCTCACATCATCAACGAGCTGTTGGAGAAGAAAAAAGTTACTCTACTTGAGAATTCAAAGAAGAATCGCAGAGCATTTCTGCACAACATTGACAGCTGTCGCTCAGTTCTGGCATTGATTAATTCAGATAAGGCTCTTGATGGTACAGTATATAATGTGGCTACTGATGAAGAAATCACCATTATTGATCTGACCTACAAGATTGCAGAGAAAATGGGACTGCCCAAACCTGAGATAAAGTTCGAAGGTTATCGTAGTTCAGATCCAGAGCGCAGGATCCTGAATACAGAGAAGATCCGTACTCGTACAGATTGGACTCCTATCATCAATTTAGATAAGGGGCTCGAAATGTGCGTGGCTTCAATCGAAAAGTAAATGAAGAGTCTTATTATTACAGTGGCTGGTATGTCTAGCCGATTCAATAAGGATACCGAAAAGGATGTCTTGAAGTGTCTTTATTATGAGGACAATCCAACCAATTCTTTACTCAGCATTCAGGTTCATAAGTGCTTTGATCTTGTGGATGAGATTGTTGTGGTAGGTGGTTATAAGTACGAAGATTTGGAGACCTTTATCCGTCAGGAGATGAAGGATGTTAATCATAAAATGAAACTGATATATAACGATCATTATCATGATTATGGTTCTGGATATAGCCTTCTGAAGGGTATTGATGTGGTATCCGATAAGGCCGATGAGATCATCTTTATCGAGGGCGATTTGTTTTTCGACTCTGTGAGTGTAACGAAAATTATCAATTCCCCAAAGGATGTTATATCTGTTAATAACGAACCTATTCTTTCAAACAAAGCAGTTGCCCTGTATTTCGATGCCAGCAACTATCCTCATTATATTTATGACACCTGTCACTCTTGTTTGGAAATCCATGAACCCTTCACGGCTATTTACAATTCCGGCCAGATGTGGAAGTTCATGAATCCTCGAAGAGTACGCGAAATATGTCAGTTCCTTACTCCTGAGCAGGAGCAGGGGACGAATCTTGAGATTATTCAGAAGTATTTCGGTGTATATAAGATATCCCAGTTAGATATTGTCAGGGTTGGTCTTTGGTTTAATTGTAATACGGTTGCTGACTACCGCGACTCTCTGAAAAGTTTGGATCTATGAGCAAAGAAATTGAATTATCAAAGGAAGACTTCAGGAAGATGCAGCTCATCGAACTCGATCTTTTAAAAGAGTTTGATAGGGTTTGCCGTCTTCATAATATCCCCTATGTCATCACCGATGGTACGATGCTCGGTGCTGTACGTCATCAGGGCTTTATTCCATGGGATGATGATGCGGATATCTGTATGTTGCGTGAGGATTATGAGCGATTCAAGAAAGAAGCCATGAAGGATCTTAATCCTGATATTTGTTTCTTTCAAGATAATACTACCGATCCGTATTACAGGTGGGGATATGCTAAACTTAGAAGAACGGGTACTGAACATATAAGGGTAGGTCAGGAGCATTTGAAATGCAAGACGGGTATATTCATTGATATTATGCCCTATGATGATATTCCTGATAATTTGTGTTTGCAGCTCATCCAGAACTTCTATTGTTTCTGCTGCCGTAAGGTTTTGTGGTCTGAGGTGGCAAAGAAAAATACTACAGGGCTTAAAAAATTGTGGTTCAGTCTGTTGTCTCATATATCAATAGATACTGTATATAAGTTCCTGAGTGTATATACTGGCAAAAGTCGTAATAGCTCTTCAAATCGTGTGCGTTTATTGCTGTTTATTCCCCCAGGCAGGGAATATACCAAGAAACCATTGAACGACCGTTATGGAATGACTAAAAAATGGATTACCGAAAGGGCAGAATTCTCTTTTGAAGGTGTGTCATTATACGGATCCCGTGATTATGATGGTTTCCTGACATGGAAATTCGGCGATTATATGCAATTGCCTCCTGAAGATAAACGTAGCGGACATGCTCAGGTGTCGTATATTAGTTTTGGAAATCAATAATTAACAGAATAAGATATGCAGGAAATGACATTGCGTGAACTCCAGCTCTTTGCCTTGGAGATTCTTAAAGATGTGAATGATTTTTGTAGTAATAATCATATTAAATATTCCTTGTATGGAGGTTCTATGCTTGGTGCAGTACGTCATCATGGCTTTATTCCCTGGGATGATGATATCGATCTTGTGATGCCAAGAGAAGACTACGAGAAGTTTTGTAGCATGTATCATTCCGATAAATATATCCTTACAAATAGAGCAAATGATCCCAGCTTTCAGCTTGCTTATGCTCGTGTCTGCGATGTTAATCGCACCCTGTATAAGGCCGTAGAGCCATGTAGTAAACATTCTACAGGAGTCTGGATTGATGTTTTCCCTGCTGATGGTTGTCCTCCTGCCGAGAAGGATATTCCCAGTTTCTATAAGTACAATTCAGAGTTATTCCACGAAACTGAAAAAGTCAGATGGACTCTGTTGCCATTGACATCTGTGTTCGGGCGTTATGATTTTGTAAAGACTATCAAGGAATTGCTTAGCCTGTCATACCGTAAAATGTATTACCAGTTGACAGGAAAGAAGCATTATTGGGTTAATAAACTGATCGAAACCAATAAGACCTATGCGTTCGGAAGTACCTCTCATTGGTCGTGCTTTACCTTTTTCTATAAGTATCCGGTTTATTTTCCTCAGGATACCTTTGCAAGGTGCGATATGATGCCGTTCGAAGATTCTTCGTTCCCGGTTATGTGCGGTTGGGATGCTGTCCTGTCAACGTTGTACGGCGATTATATGAAGTTTCCTCCTGCTGAACAGCAGAAGCCCCCGATGGGTCCCTGGTATACATTCTATTGGAAACAGAAATCTTGAATCCCCAGATAGTTATGGCAGAAGAGACAATTGTTTATGTCGGTATGTCGGCTGACATTATTCATCCTGGACATCTTAATATTATCCACGAAGCTCAGAAATACGGCAAAGTGATTGTCGGTGTATTAACCGATGAGGCTATTGCCAGTTATAAGCGCATGCCCTATCTCAATTACGAGCAGAGGGCAATGGTTGTAAAAGATCTGAAGGGCGTTTCAGAGGTTATTCCGCAGACCACATTGGATTATCGTCCTAATCTTGAAAAAATAAAACCCGACTTTGTCGTCCATGGTGATGATTGGAAACAAGGCGTACAGGCAAAAACCCGTCAGCAGATTATAGATAAGTTAGCAGAATGGGGCGGACGCGTCATCGATGTTCCTTACACTAAAGGCATTTCTTCCACAATGCTTAATCAGCGGTTAAAGGAAATCGGAACAACTCCCGATATTCGTCTGAAGCGTCTGCGCAGGTTAATCAATGCCAAGAAGATTGTCCGGATCTGTGAGGTACATAATGGCCTTTCCGGTCATATTGTCGAGAATACTTCGGTAACAGTCAATAACATGAAGCTGGAGTTCGATGGTATGTTGGCTAATGCCCAGACCGATTCCATTGCTAAGGGTAAGCCTGGTATTGATGCTATCGATCTTACTACGCGTCTCCATGAACTTAACGATGCGCTTGAAGTTACTACCAAACCTGTTATTTTTGATGTTGGTAATCCTCATAATTCAGAACAGTTCTTTTTTGCATTGCGCACTTTAGAGCGTTTGGGCGTATCGGCTATTGTTGTTCGCGATCGTCTCGATTCTCAGGAGTATTCCGATCAGTTCTGTTATACATTGTCATCAGGAAAAAAAGCCCAGATAACGGATGAGTTTATGGTAGTAGCCCAGACCGACAGTCTGGTTAAAGGCGAATCTGTTGCTGTAGTTGTCGATCGCTGTCATGCTTATGTTAAGGCTGGTGCCGATGGTATCTGGATTAATAGCAACGATCATACTGGTTCGGATGTCAGGGAGTTCTGTAAATCTTTCCGCGAGACTGATAGTGTGACTCCACTTTTTGTCACCCCTGTGGCATTTGATCAGATATCAGAGGACGAATTGTCGTCATGGGGCGTTAATGTGGTTGTTTATGCTAATCAGATGCTTCGCGCTGCCATCCCGGCTATGGAGAATTGCGTCAAGTCAATATTGACTTGTGGCCGGTGCTATGAATCTTCCGAGATGTGTATCTCTGTAGATGTACTGAATGATTTTATATCCAAATTGTCATCATGATGCAGCATATATTAAAAGGTATTGATCAACTTAAGCCAATAACAGCTAAGTACAAGAAGGTTCTTCTTGTATGTGATAGCTCGTTTCCGTATTTGAATATTAACGGTGAGATATTGGAGGCTTTGCCCTCCTATGTTGCTTTTAATGGCTTTTCTCCTAATCCCCTTTACGAAGATGTGCTTAAGGGAGTAAAAATCTTTAATTCAGAGCAGTGTGATGCTATTCTAGCAGTTGGCGGTGGCAGTTGTATTGATGTTGCCAAGTGTATAAAACTCTACCATCAAATGCCTGATGATAAGTTGTGCTTTGAGCAGCCATATCAAGATACTGGCGTCAGCCTTATTGCTATACCTACTACAGCAGGCACAGGTAGCGAATCCACCCGTTATGCTGTCATCTATTATCGAGGTAGTAAACAGAGCATCACCCACGATAGCATCATACCTAGCACTGCCATTCTTGAGCCAAAAGTTCTTTCAACCTTGCCTCTTTATCAGAAAAAGTGTACTATGCTTGATGCATTATGTCAGGGTGTTGAGTCTTGGTGGTCGGTAAATTCTAACGACGAGAGTAAGGAGTATAGCCGGAAGGCAATCGAAACGATTATCAAGTGCTGGCAGTCATATCTGTTTGATAATGATGCAGAGGCATCCGACAGGATTATGGAAGCAGCAAATTATGCTGGTAGAGCCATTTGTATCACACAGACAACCGCTCCCCATGCTTTCAGTTATAAGCTTACGTCACTATATGGCATACCCCATGGTCATGCTGTAGCAGTATGCCTGCCTGAAATATGGACATATATGAATGTTCATATTGATGGTTGCATAGACAACAGGGGGACTGCTTATCTTCGTGGTGTTTTTGACGATATCTCTCAAGCGATGAACTGCCTATCAGTACCCGATGCCATCAGTTGTTTCCGTACGATAATGGAAGAACTGGATATGAATAATCCGGTTTCTGCCAATCGTGATACTGACCTGGATGTTCTGTCTCATTCGGTTAATCCTATCCGATTGAAGAATAATCCGGTTGCGCTAACCGAAGATACGATATACCTATTATATAATGAAATAGTAAAATAAAACTAAACGATAATTCAAATGAAGTCATTGAACGAAAAGCTCAATCTGATACGTCAAAAGATTGAGGATAACGAAAAAATAACAATTGCAATATTCGGATTGGGCAGTGTTGGATGTTATCTGCTTGATTATCTTGTATCTTTGCACGATCCTCAACTTCGTCTAGTTGTTGTCGGTCGTAATGCCGAGAAGATGCAGCAGGATGTAAATATCATCCGTACAGCAGCAACTATTCGTAGGCAGTTGTGCAGCGAGATTGTAGTTGAGGGCAATTGCGATTTCAAGGATGTTAAGTCCATTGAGGCCGTTCTGCGTAGGATCCAGCCCGATTTTATTGTTAATAGCAGCCGTTTGTTCACAGGTCTTAAGTATGGCACTATCTCTTGGTCAAATCTTCGTGCTTACGGAATATGGACACCTATGTCGGTTCTTCTTGGTAAGAACATGATGGAGGCATATGCTGAGGCCGATTGTAGTGCTATTAGCATCAATACTTCTTACTCCGATGCAGTAATCCCTTGGCTTAAGAGTGCAGGTATGGCCTATTTCGACTTCGGTAGCGGTAATCTCAACCATCTTATTCCCCGCATGAAGTTCTATATCTCTGCGAAGTATGGCATCTCGAATCTCAACGATATTGATATCACACTTGTAGCCAGTCATTTCCACGATGTAGTAATTAGCAAGGAGGGCCATACCGAGGGTGTGAAACTTTTGCTTAGTGTTAAGTATCAGGGCAAGGAACTCGATGTTAACCCCGAAGAGGTATATAAAGCATGTAGTATCTCAATGCCAACCGATCAGAAACGCAATATGATGAATGCTTCAAGCAATTTTGATATCATCTATAGCATTCTCACAGCTATACGCACTAGATCTGCCATCGTTATCCATACACCAGGTGTCGAAGGTCATATAGGTGGATATCCTTATGTCATCGATGCTACAAGCGATGTTGTTAAAGGCTATCTTACTCCTCAGTATCCTGTTGAGCAGATGGATCAGGTCAATCGCAGTTCAATCTATTGCGATGGAATCGAGGATGTTTCTGATGGCTGTCTTGTTTATACCGATGAACTGATAGAAAAGGTAAAGAACAGATTCAGTGTGATCATTCCTAAGAGAATTCATCTTTCTGAGGCAGAAAAGGTTGCAGGTCTTTTAATTGAAAAAATCATAAAGAAGAATGTGAAAGCATAGTGTCCAGACCAAATGTCAAATAATACTTCAGATAATTTCCTGAAAGGTATCTCGGTACAGACTATCGTATACGGCTTTAGTGGCATACTGCAGGTCGTCGTTTTTGCCATTTTCTCGCGCATTCTTTCAAAGACAGATTTTGGTTATTATGCAGCGTTGAATGGTATCACAATGATTTTTATCGGCATATCCGATGCTGGCATTGGTTCTGCAGTTATACAGCAAAAGAATCTTACTAAGAAATACAGTGCAACTGCCTTTACGGTTAGTCTTATTCTTGGTGCTCTGATAGCTCTGCTATTTTTCTTAATCAGTCCGTGGCTGGCTACATTCATTATCGACGAGAAGCTGATATTACCGTTACAATTAATGTCCATTCCTCTGCTCCTTAACGGAATGTCGGGGTTTGCGGCTAGTTCTTTAAAACGCGATCTTAAGTTTGTAGTAGTTGGTAAGTGTCGTCTGTTGTCATATATAATTAGTGCTATTGTAGGTATCATATATGGTTTTTATGGCGGAGGCGTCTATGCACTTGTACTTCTGTTTATTCTCGATTCAGTACTATATACCATCTTTGTTTTCTCTAATATCCCCTTCCCCGGTTTCTCCATTGGACGTCAGGAGTCAAAGAGTGCTTTGTCTTTCGGAGGTTGGCTTACGTTGGGGGTCATTATGAGTACCATTGCCAATCAGTTAGACAAACTGGTGCTTGGTAAGTGGTTGTCGGTATCGAGATTGGGCGCATATAATCGTCCTTCTGGTTTTGTGATGCATCTTATCGGCCAGATGAATCTTATTTTTGATAGTGTTTTATTTCCTATACTATCAACATTCCAGGATTCAAAAGAAAAGTTCCGTTCCATTCTTTATTCTTCCTACAAGCTGTTGTCTACTTTTGGTGTCATGCTGGCCTTTATTCTGTTCTTTAATGCCAATCTGATTATTACTATCTTTTTCGGCAGTCAGTGGCAGGATATGGTTATTGTGTTGAAGATTATGTCACTCAGTGCAGTCTTTATGCTTAACAATACGCTGGCCGACTGCTTTTATAGGAGTTTCAATTTAGTAAAGGCCGGTTTCTTTATCCGTACGTTTGGCGTAATCTTAACATTGTCGTTTCTGTATATTGGTGTCCAGTATGATATCGTAGGTGTTGCAGTGTCTATCTTATTATCAAACTTCCTTGTGGTGATTATTAAGATTGTGTATCTCTGCATTAAGTCCGAAGCAAGTTTCCTAAAGATGTTGTCTATCAGTGCTAGGGCATGGATTCCTTCAGTTCCCATCATTCTTGTAGGGTTGACGTTCGTATTTCTCCCTTCCACTTTTATTGTTCAGATCGTATTATTAATAGCTATAGGTCTTGTTGCCTTATTTGAATTCGTGCAGACTCCGCAATTCATAGGTCAGGAATATGTCTCATTGATATATCCAAAAATCGCGTCATTAAAATCCAAGATATCTCATCGTTGAATCTTTATTTATGAATTATAAAACATTTAGAGAGCAAGCGCCGTTAGAGCCGTTGTCTCAGTATAGTATTATCGGTTATATATGTGCAGTGTTGTCTCCGTTCATTACAATTCCTTGTATGGCTCATCATTGGAAGCCCAACAAGCTTACTTTGGCTATGATTGTTACTGGTATACTTGCAGGTATTCTTTTGATGATGCCCTGGTTACCTTGTAAGATAGTCAGCATAGTACTCTATTTCTTATGGTTTGTTTGGGATTGTGCCGATGGTGAAGTTGCACGTTTCACTAGTACCTTCTCAAAATATGGCCGCCATCTTGATTGGATGTCGCATCTTTCTTGCCATTCATTATTTATCATAGCAGTCTGGATTTCCTTTCAACAGTCTTCACTGTTTTATCATGGATATGTGCTCTCTCTCGTTTCATTCGGCCTTTTGGCAGCTGAACTGATTAGCAGATCAATTAATACCATGATGTCGTTGTCGATGCAGGATGATGTGCAGAGCGTATGGAAGCCAAAAAGCATATTTTCTTTGGATTATATCAAAACACAGTTGCTCTATTTCCCTAATCTAGTGTGCTTCTATCCTATCATACTTGTAGCTGATTGGATATTGCAATATCATTTTGCCTTTTACGTTTGGTGTGTTTGGGCTGTCATTTATATCCTTGGTATCATCAAAACATATATCAGATTTGTAAACGTTATGTATAAGAACTAGGCTGGGTACTAATAAAGACAGAGTAGCCATATTGCTTGCTACTTATACTTTCGGTCAATACCTTGGAACGTAAGCGTCCAAGAAAAAGATAGTACTTTTGCGCTGTTAAACCAAAAAGCAACAAGGTATGATAAGTATGAGCCCCAAAACATTTCGACCATTGAATTATTAACAAATAAATGAGTTAAGCACGAAGAGCCGTGTGATGGGAGACTGTCAAGCACGGTTCCGTGAGAAGGGAGGGTAAAAGTCCGTCTCCTTACTCGACCATTCACATGAGAATTAAGATAAATAGAGAAACAATAGAATATACATGCTGGTCCTTAATCCTTCTTATACTTTTTTTCCAGAGTATATTACAGGAATTTAGCATTATTTCCAATGCTGCTCTTCTAATTATTGCAATTTTGCAAAATCAAAAAATGAATAAGGAGAAAAGTGAGTATTTGGGCTTGGTGATTGTTTGGATTCTTTTTTTGATCGGTTATTCTATCTTGCTTGATAATAGGGTTGACTTGGTCATCAGATTTGGGTTAATAATATTTTTTGTTATTTCAGCATATTTATGGAAGGTTGATTATTTCTGTTTTATAAAGCCTCTATTCTGGGTTAGTTTTTTTCTTGTCATAGGACTAATAGGACTTGAGATTTATATGTTCTCATTGTCAGAGTCTGAATATATGTTCTTACGTGATCATTTTTTCTTGGCAAACAATATGGGAGATGTGTTTTGGTGGGATGTTTATTATAAGCTAGAACTGCGTGGAACTCCGCTTGTTGTTTTTGTATATATGTTGTCTTATGTCACAAATGTTTTTCCATATAAATATAGAAAGTCAATAAGAGCGCTGTATTTTGTTGCAACCATTTTGGCCGGTAATTTTGCATATCAGCTAGCGCTTGTTCTTTTTCATTTGGTGTATTATATACAGAACTCATTACGTACTCCGCAATTATTTGTGAGACGTTTTTTCTGGCTTTTTTTATTTTCAATAATTATAGGTGGAGTTTTTATAACATATGTTTCTTCACAGATGGAAACTAAGAAAGAAGGATCTGCTCAAACACGAGTTGATCAGGCGGATGTATTGTTTGATGATGTGGCAAGAAAGCCTGTAACGCTATTTTGGGGCTCTGGCTTAGGTCACACTCTTGAAGTGAAAACTCCATGGCGAGATTACCGTGGTGCAACATATTTTGAATTACAAACGCTCTATGTTTTCAATCAGTTGGGCTTGATTAATTTTATGATTTTAGTATTGGCAAATTTGTTTTTGGCAATTAAATATATTAGAAAGAAAGAGTTGATAATGGTTTATGGAGTATATGTTGCTTATGCCTCTACAAATCCTTATATTTGGGACACAAATCATGTTGTGGTCATAACAGCGCTTCTTTGTGCAAAAACACATATAATAACCTATATGCGTCAACATCCAAATAGGGCCGAAATTATGGCTTAATTATTCTAATTTGATTATGAATACTTCAGTAGTTGTTGTTCTATTTCGACCAGACCAAGGAGATATTGCTAATATACAGGAGATGTCAAAGACAATTGAAGGAGTCGTGGTAGACAATTCTCCTGAGAAGAATTTTGAAGACGATACTATCGGAAACTTCCATTATATTTTTAATGGAGAAAATATTGGTATTGCGAAGGCTCAGAATATAGGAATTAGCTTTCTGTTCAACAAGAAGCATTGTGATTATATTGTCTTTTTAGATCAAGATTCTAGGATAGGGAAGGATTATATTGATAAAATAACAGATACTTATATCAAAATCAAATCTTTTGAGCCAAATTTGGCTTTATTAGGACCAACAGCTATAAATGCTCGTTCTCAAGAAGAATACAAATCTGTTTTTCATCCTAAGAAGACCATAGATAATATATTTATCCCTCAAAGAGAGATTATCTCATCTGGTACATGTGTCAGTGTTGATGTCCTAAAGGAAGTAGGTTCAAATCTTTCATGGTTGTTTATTGATTATGTAGATTTTGAATGGTGTTGGCGGGCTAATAGTAAGGGATATGTATGTGGAACGACTCCATGTGTGCATATACAACACAGCGTTGGGCAAAAAGAATATTATATTTGTAGCTATATAATAATAATATCGTCGCCTATAAGGTATTACTATCAGGGAAGGAATTATATCAGGCTACTATCTGTTTCTTATGTGCCTCTTCAATGGAAGTTGACTAATCTCGTAAAAACTCTTGCAAGGTTATTGTATCTCCCGTTTGTGCCAGATAGAGGCATAAAATGTTGGTTACAATTGGTTAAAGGTTTGTATTATGGTATTACATGTAAGGTATGAGAATCATAGCAATTGTCGTTTTATATAATTCCGAGGGCACAAAAGTCGTTGAGAATCTTAAAAAGATAGCTCTTCAAGTAGATACGCTTTGTCTTATAGATAATTCTTCTATATCAAATGACTCTATATGTAAGGAGATCCCACAGGCTCTTTATATGCCGCAATTTAAAAATAAAGGTATTGCTGCAGCTCAAAATGTGGGAATAAAATACGCTTTAGAGAATAAATTCGATTATGTATTGTTTTCTGACCCAGATAGTTCAATACCAGGTCTTGCTGTCGAGACTTTGTTGAATAAATTCCAAAAGCTGACACTTGCTGGATTTAATGTTGGAGCTGTGGGCTCAACTGCTTATAGCGAAACAACAAATTTGCCTTATCATATTAATGATTGTTTTGTTCAGAAAATTATGGAGCAAAACGTGACAGAAGTCACGTATACAATGAATTCTATTTCACTTATATCTTTAGATTTATTTCGAAAGATAGGTTTAATGGATGAGTCGTTGTTTATAGATGGCGTGGATGACGAATGGTGTTGGCGGGCTACCCACCTTGAAGGGTGTAGATTTTTTCTTGATGATGAGGTCATTATAAAACACAACCTAGGCAGGAGTGGGGGTAAGTTTGGGAAAAGAACTATTTCAATTTCATCCCCTAAAAGATTATATTACGAATACAGGAATTACTTATGGTTAAGAAGGCGAAATTATGTGCCACGACACTGGGTAAAGTACAACGGATGGAAGTATATTGTAAAACTGTTTTTTTATCCACTTTTTGTTACTCCAAGATTTGAAAATCTAAAAAATATTATAAAAGGGCTTAGGGACGGCTTTCGCATTGATAATAATATGGCAAAATATTAATTATGAACATTTTAGTAACACGCGGAGCTGGCTTTATTGACTCCCATTTGGATGATGCACTTATTGCAAGAGGTCATCGTGTAACGGAAGTTGATAATCTGCTATCGGGGCGGAAGGAGAACATCTCCCATTTGCTGGAACATCCGAACTTCGGCTTCGAGGAGGTGGCTATGCTTCTTTCGTCTTTGCATCTGAGGATATTATAAAATTTGTTTGAATGCCATTTTCTGTATTACTATCCTTGTATTACAAGGAAAATCCTTCGAATTTTACAAGAAGTTTGAATTCTATCTTTACACAGACTCTTCGTGCAGATGAGGTAATTCTCGTGGAAGATGGGCCGTTAACTCCTGAGTTGTACCAGGTAGTCGGTGCATTTAAGACAAAATATCCTGAATTAAAAATCGTTACACTTGAAACGAATTCTGGCTTGGGCGTTGCTCTTAATGAGGGCCTAAAGCATTGTAGTAATGAGTGGGTTGCTAGGATGGATACTGATGACATCTGTAAGCCCAACCGTTTCGAACGCCAATGGCAATTTATTCAGAACCATCCAGAGTTTGAAGTAGTAGGTTCTTGGATTGACGAGTTCGTAGGAGATATTGATCATATTACCACCATCAGGAAAGTTCCAGAGAAATCTGAAGAAATAATGGAATATTGTAAGGGCAGATGTCCTGTCAACCATCCTACTGTCATGTATAAAAAGAGCGCTGTTCTTGCTGTTGGTGGCTATCTGACTAAATATTTTCCAGAGGATTATTTCTTGTGGATTAGGATGCTGATGAATGGAGCCAAATTCTATAATATCCAAGAGTCATTATTATATTTTCGATATTCTCCAGAGACCATAAAAAAAAGAGGAGGATGGAAATATGCAATTGGCGAAGTCCATATCCAGAAGATGATATATAAATTAGGGTTTATTTCATTTCCCTTGTTTATAAAGAATAGTCTTGTTCGTTTTGTAACAAGGATTATGCCATTATCACTAAGGATGTGGATTTATAGTCGATTATTAAGGGAGCAGATAAGCACTTAGTTGTGGAGTATAAAGGCACTCGGACTGCCAAGAGTTCATGTATATTATAACAACAGCAGCTACAACATCATTTTGTTGTAGCTGCTGTTGTTGTTTTCTGTACTTGGTATTAATACCACGGGCACATAACAATTGTTAATTATGTAAACATGTCTTAATATTTGAGGGCCAAATGGGCAAAATGTGGCGTGCACGCAACATGCATTTGTTTTAGATGTTGTACCTTTGAAGGTGATTTCGGGATTGTACTTCCGAATAACAAATGACCAATTAATAAACAAAAAAACATGACAATTAAAAGAGAAATCGAAGCGTCAATGACCGAGGTTATCCTTGGCATCGTAAAGGCCCCTGCGTATGCAACCACTATCAAGGACTTCTGTGCCGAATACCAGATCGACATGGGGAAGTTGACAGCCAAAAAACTGTTCAGTATGAGCTCCCCTTCAGAAGCCTCCCCCAATATTGGAGACCTCCTATATAGGAGGTCGGAAATATATGGGGGTCGCGGCTTCGCAGAACGGCCCCATCGCCCTCTCGTCCTCTTAGAGCAAAAGTAATATACTTACGCCTCGTAACTTATATACTTACGCCTCGTAACTTATA
>Ga0256407_10004846_pt1 | contig 22021 bp, 16 predicted proteins | sample RumenRJG_04DNA_FD_193489 | JGI IMG/M metagenome (GOLD analysis project Ga0256407, IMG submission 193489) | Bovine rumen microbial communities from Lethbridge, Alberta, Canada - RJG_04 | ecosystem: Host-associated > Mammals > Digestive system > Stomach > Rumen | place: Canada: Alberta... | reverse complement strand
AGGGAGCGGACCTTCCTTATTGGTCCGGAAGGCAGAGCGGATGGCATTTATCGCATCAGGCCATTGTCCTGTCGTATTCCCGTATTGAAATGTCGGAGAAAAACAGCTTCCGCCTGCCCGACTATCTTCGATGGGATATCGCCTGGAACTGGACGTTTTACCGACCCAAGACCGTGCACGAACTAAGTTTGTCTGTGTATAACGTCACCAACCGGCACAACATCTTTGCCATATACAACGATAACGGTCGCTGGCGCCAGGTGAGCCTCCTGCCCATCCTCCCCGCCTTCCGCTGGTCAATGTCGTTCTGACCCTTGACTATCCAGACAATTCCTCGTATTCCTATCATACAGCACCCTGATTTACCTTCCCATGAAATCCTTTTTTCCTACTTTCCTTGCCGTTGTAATACCCCTGCTTGTCTTCGCGCTTCCTTCCTTCGGCCAAGGAGGCAGCGCAAAAGCCGTGAATGAATCTGCCCTGACGGTCAAAGTGACGGAAAAGGAGAATGGCAAGCCTGTCCTGATGGCCACGGTCTATATCGTTCCCGTGGGGGATACGGTGGCAACGGCATTTACGTTCAGCAACAAAAAAGGTATCGCTTCTTTTTCAAGTTTTCCTGCCGGGAAATATACGGTAAACGTCCAGCTTCTGGGATTCAAACCTTATAAACAGGATCTACTTTTTGAAGCAAGGCGCTATGTGAATCTTTCCGTTGAACTTGAAGAAGACGCACAACTGCTCGATGGCGCCAGTATAACGGCCATGGGCGATCTGGTCACGGTAAAAGGTGACACGCTTATTTAGGGACTATCGCGGAATAGTCAAAAATTTATAACAAATTGATTGTTAATGTGTTATAGAAATTATTTTTAATTTCCTGTTTATGAAACGTTTTATTCTATTGTTGGTTGTGGGAATCATTTCTGCTTCCTGTTCTAAAGAGAACTTCTATCTTACAATAGCCCATCTATTTGTTTTGAATTAAAATATTGATAATCAATTAATAGCATATTATTTCATAGCCCCTTATAAGAAATCAAAATCTTACAAGGGGCTATAACTTATTAATAGTCAATATATTAAACAAATCCTCAAGTAAGAAGTTTTTTTTGCAAGTTTACTAAAAATAATGCATATTTGCAGATAAATTATAACCAAATATACTAAATGACAAAAGAATTATGAAAATCAATTATTTAATACTAGTAGGAACCATCTTATGTTCGTGTGTCCGGGTCGATGATCATCCTGGCGTGGTGAGTGAACATATCGTCTCTCAGTTTATAAATGTTTCTTCTATTGAATTAAAGTATAATGAATATGAAGAAAACAACGGATTGTTCTATTTCGAGAACAAAGGAGAATATGCAGATAATGAAACCAGAGAACGTTTATGGAAAGAATATGATGACTACCACTATAACAAAGTTCAGGTAGAACCACTTCTTGTGAGCATGAACGACTTTATCAAAATAGACGTGACAAGTGATCGGGATTTTAACAATATCCCTGCAGGAGCCTCCCTTGCAACGAAAGTCCGATATATTGCGTATTCGCCATATAAGTGGCTGACAAGCGGATGTTCCCAAACCTATTCCTGGGATCAAATGCCGTCGGATTATACGAAGTTTGGAAATCGGCATTTCCAAATCCCTGAATTATTTCCAGTCAACGGCCTTCTCTCAGAAATAACGCCAGAAGATTTAAAACTACTCATTGTGTCACATATTTGTTTTTATTTCATTGAAACACCTGCCATAAAAGAACACAAGATCACTGTGACCTTCTACGAAAAAGAAAAATCAATTTCCTCTTCAGTGCAGTATGTATTCCAATAACTACTGCTATGTATACCTCTTTCTAGATTTGACAATCCGGGCAATTCTGCGTATTTTTGTAATGTATGAGAAGATGCGGTAGTGTTTTGATGGTTATTTGTATTATCTAACGCACACTTTTATGAAAAAGATTATTACCATTGTTGCGTCTTTGGTGCTTATGGGATCAATCTGTTATGGACAGATGGGCCTTGGGGCGGGATTCGTGAAACAGTCTTTGAATGAGAAAAGCTCCTATCCTCTTGCCGGATTCTATGTGAAGGCAGATTATACCCTCCCTGTCTGGAAGAATTTTGCCGTTTCAGTCGGGTTGGATTATTCTCGCCTCACAGCAACGCTTTCCGGCAAAGCGGGAGATGTATGGATATCTTCACCGACAGCGGGTTCAGAAGCCGAGGAAGAATATACGGAGCAATTTCTCACTCTGCCGGTACAACTGCGTTACGTGCCGTTTTCCGGCACAGGTTGGAAGGTCTTTATCTTTGGCGGACCTTCTTTGGTTTATGACCTTTCTTCAAGAGTCAAAACGAAGGAAGACGGAAAAGAGGTGGATTGGCTAACCGGTGACCTACACGACTTTTCTTTACCGGGTATATATAAAACAAAAGTTGTGGATTTCTCTAACTGGAGTATCGGAATTGGTGGAGGAATCGGCGTGGAATTCCTGGACCATTTCCGGGTTCTGGCCGGATACGATTATGGCCTGAACAACCGGTATAATAGCGGTAGTGAAACGATGCACCTCAAACGGTTCTATGTTGGCGCGTCGTATCTGTTCTAGTGTGGTTTTGCCACTGTTTCTGGCCGTTTCCTGCGTCGAGAAGATTGTTCTTGACCCGATGGAGGAGATGCCGGTGGTGGTGAATTGCGTCCTGATGACGGAACGTACGACGCAGGAGTTGGACCTGTACTATGCCAAAAGGCCCTCCGAAACGGCGTACGTTCCCATCACGGATGCGAAGGTCGTGGTGCGGGACGTTTCCGGGAACAGCCATGCGTTCCAATGGAACGGGGAGCGCTGGACCAGCGACTTCGTACCAGCCTACAAGACCCGGTATTTCCTGGAGATTGAGACCCGTGACGGGAAAAAGCTTTCCGCAGAGACGACCGTGCCGGATAATTTTTTGCTTGTCGGTACGCCGCTGTATGAGGAAGATATACCTAAATCCAAAAGTTCCGGGGGTCATTTTATACCGGTATATTCTACTAAGAACCTGTTCCTATTTGGTAAAAATGCGCCGGACAGGCTTTCCGGATTCGAGCCATATAATGGTGAATTATTTGCCTGGATTACTGCCGGTGCCCGCTTGTCTACGGATCATGTAGATGCGGATCCGTTTAACATCCTTTCCGGAACCTGGGACGATTTACAGCATCATCCCTCACCGTACGTGATTTATTTTGATCACCCGGGTAATTATATCAGCCACCTTCCCATCTATAAGGGTTTCATCCGTATTCATCAAATGTCGCCTTTCATTGGTACAATATGGGATGATTTTTTGTTTTTTCTTGATAGCGATCCTGAGAATCCCGGGATGAAAGAAGACGGTTCACCGGAGAAGAATGAATACCACGTCCGTTTTCTTTCCAAAGAGTACGATGCGTATTTCAAGGATATCGTAAACAATAAATACGTTCATTCCGACGAACTGGCACAGTTTTACTCAATGGAACCGGTCTCTTGCAATATCAACGGCGGCTTGGGCGTATTTGGAGCAGAAACCGTTTCAAGTGTGTCATTCTATAAGGAAGGATATTAGCATAATACCACTCTTGCCAATGCCTCGCTGGATATTCTTTATATTATTTCTGCTGGCCGGATTTTCCGTGAATGTCCGGGCCCAGGAACCGGTGCGGACGGACACACTGCCGGCGGCCATCAAGCGGGCGTCGCTGCTGGGCCGAAAGACGCTGAGCGAACGCGTGGTGATTCAGAAAGACCTGAATGTACTGGCATCGCCTACGGGTGATCCGGATTTCGTAAAGTTTATCCAGACGCTGCCCGGCGTGGCCACAGGCTCGGACGGGTCGTCCAGTTACTACGTCCGTGGCGGAAATATGGGCGGCAACGTACAGACCCTGGACGGCGTGACCATCTACGGCTCCCCGCACCTGGTCGGGCTCACCACGGCCTATCCCGCCGACATCGTTTCCGTGGCGGAATTCCAGGTTGGTGGTTTTACCTCCGAGGAGGGGAACCTCAGCGCCTCGCACATCAAACTGTCCTCCCGGGACGGCTCATTCGACACCTTCTCGGCCAAGGCCGATATAAGCAACTTTATGCTGGGCGGTTCCGTGAGCACCCCGCTCGTGAAGGACCGCCTGTCGCTGATGGCATCGTTCCGGGTGTCGCCGGCCCCGTTCGAATACAAAGCCATTTCCGGGATGATAGACCGGGAGGCCATCGACCTGTCAGATGCACACGCGGCCATCTACGATCTCTACGCCAAATTGAAATACCGTTTCGACGGGAAGCGAAGCCTGTCGGCGTCGTTTTTCCACAGCAGGGACAACTACAAGTTCCGGATGAACAGCGGCTCGGAAGACATGATGTCGTGGGATAACGCCATCGGCATCCTGCAGTATGAAGCCCCGTGGTTCGGAAAGGGCCGTTTCAGATTGACGGCTTCGTACAACCACTACGGCAATTCGCAGGGAATGGAAAAACAGATGAATACCACCTCGAATGACCTGATGATTCGGAGCCTCCTAGAGGAAGGGATGGTTCACGCACTGGTGGAGACTCCGTTCGGGAAAGACTGGCATACGCAGTTCGGCCTGAAGGGACGGATGGCCTGGTTCAACCCGGGATCGGCCCGTGTGCTGGAGACTACGGGCCTATTCCCCAAGACCAGTTCACCGCTGGTGGACAATACCCGGAAGAATGCAACCGGGACCTTGCACGGCCAGGTGTCCAAGGGGAGCCTGGATCGGAGCATGTTCCGCGTCGCAGGCCGGCTGAACTATAACTCGGCTACCGGCCTGGCTCCGGAAGCCAGTGCCTTGGGAAGGCTGCGCCTGACCCGGCATCTGGGCGTGGAAGTTACGGCTGATTACCTGGTTCAGTACTACCACAGCCTGGAGGGAATCCCGCTGGGATGGTCGCTGGAGATGATCATCCCGCCTTCGGAGCAGTTCAAGCCGGAAACGGCCGTGCAGGTCTATGCCGGCCTGTACGGGGATGCCGGCCTCCATCATTTCTCGGCCGGGGCCTACTACAAGGATATGGACAGACTGGTATATTTCTCCGATGCTTCCAAATTGTTTGATTCCGCCATCGTCGGGTGGGAGGAGAATATCCGCATCGGTTCCGGTACCTCGCGCGGCCTGGAGCTCCTGTACGAAAAGACGGGCGAGTTGCTGAACTGGCGCATCGCCTACACCCTGTCCCGGACGGACCGTCATTTCCCGGAACTGAATAAGGGCGTCACCTTCCCCGCAAAATTCGACCGGACGCATATCCTGAATGCATCGGCCACGGTGCGCGTGCTATCGCGCGAGCGAATGAACCTGAACGTGTCGGGTCTGTTTACCTGGCAGTCCGGGCACATGGAGACGGTCACTGCAGGCAGTTGGTGGATATCGGATCCCATTACGGGATACGTTGAGCAGGATTTCTATACCTCCTTCAACAATTACCGGATGCCGCCCTATTTCCGCTGCGACGTGAGCGCCGTCCTGGAACTGACCGGCCGGAGGCATCCACAGACCCTGCATGTGGGGGTGTACAACCTTCTGAACAGGCACAACCCCTTTTCGCTGTCCTATGATCCCGACACCGAAAAGTGGAAACAGATATCCCTGCTCCCCATCATGCCCAGCCTGAAATATTCCATTCAGTTCTGACTCTTGACAATCCGGGCAATTCTGCGTATCTTTGCCAATTATAAGATAATAATTGGTAAATATGGCAAAGATTTCTTCGAAAGCCCAGGCCATGCCGGCCTCCGCCATCCGTAAACTGGTCCCGCTGGCCGATGCCGCCAAGGCAAACGGCACCAAGGTGTATCACCTGAATGTCGGCCAACCCGACATCAAATCCCCGCAGTGCGCCCTGGAGGCAGTGCGCAACAACACGCTCGACCACGTTTCCTACACGAATTCGGCCGGAATGATCGAACTGCGGCAGGGGCTGGTGGAGAAATACTACAAGAAGATCGGCATCGACCTTACGGTCCCCGAGATCCTGGTGACCGTGGCGGGCAGCGAGGCAGTGGACGTGGCCCTGCAGGTAACCTGCGACGCGGGAGACGAACTGATCGTCATGGAACCGTATTACACGAATTACAATACGTTCTGCTTCATGAACGGCATTACCCTAAAGGCCGTCCATACCGATATCCGTGAGGGATTCAGCGTGCCGGACATGGCCCGATTCGAAGAGCTCATCACCCCGCGCACGAAAGCCATCCTCATCAGCAATCCCGGCAACCCGACCGGAACGCTGTACACGAAGGAGCAGATGCTGGCCCTGGGCGAGATTGCCCGCAAGCACGACCTCTTCCTCATTAGCGACGAGGTGTACCGCGAGTTCTGCTATACCGACGAGCCGCATTTCAGCGCCATGAACATCCCCGGACTGGAACAGAACGTTATCCTGATCGACTCCGTTTCCAAGCGCTACAACCTCTGCGGCTGCCGCGTGGGCTGCATCGCATCGCACAACAAAGAGGTCATGGCCGCCGTGCTGAAATATGCGCAGGCCCGCCTGTGCCCGCCGGTCTACGGCCAGCTGGCCGCCCTCGGCGCCCTGGATACCCCGGATTCCTATTTCGCCGCCGTACGGGAGGAGTATATCCGCCGTCGCGACGCCATGGTGGACGGGTTGAATGCTATTCCGGGCGTGTATTCCCCGCGTCCGATGGGCGCCTTCTACACCGTGGCCGAGATGCCGGTTGATGACGGGGAACGTTTTGCGCGCTGGATGCTGGAGGAATTCCGCATCGACGGCGAGACGGTGATGGTAACCCCGGCCGCCTCCTTCTACAAGACCCCCGGTTTCGGCCGCAACCACATGCGCATTGCCTATGTGCTGGAGGTCCCGAAGATCAAACGGGCCCTGCACATCCTGGAAGAAGGCTTGAAAGCCTATCCGGGTCGCATTTGATAGATAGACTGTTATGAGAAAATTCTTGCTTTTATTGGGCTTGGGCGCCGCCTTGTTCTCCTGCGAGCAGCGACCGGTGGTGACCTTTGTCCCGGTTCCCCTGGTTACCAGCCTCTTGGCCGACACGACGGTGACGGCCTGGTCGCCCCTGGCGGCGTATGATGCGGATGATTCGCGGGGAAGCATTGCCGTCATCGGTGCTCCGGAGCGCGTGAGCTGGATGATGGGATACCTGTTGCTGCAGGACAGTTTCGACAATATCGACGGTCGGCTGCTTTCCGACGGTCTGCCGGATTTCGCGGGCGAGACCTTCGCGGCCTATCGCGACAGCGCGTATGTCCCGTACGATGCCTGCCTGCAGGAAGGCCGCGAAGTGCAGCTGCGGGAGGCGGTGGTCCGGATGTCGCTGGCAGCCTTGGATACCGTGTATAACCGGAATGTCTTCGATCACGAGAACCTGCTGTCGAAGAAACGCGCCAAAATGCTGGTGCTGGCCTCGCCGTACCTGGCCCGTTATGGCGCCCGTGACCTGCAGGCCCTGTTCGATGCCGCCAAGGCCGATATCCCCGTCATTTCCGTTCCGGGCGCCCTGCGTGCCCACCTGAAACGTGCCCATGCCTATCCTTGCAACGTGGGCGTGCTGGCCGACCGCCAGATGGCTGTTTCCGGCGTTTTCCCGGAAGAACTGGATGGCTGTGCGGTGACCGTCCTGTCGCCCGCCGAGGAGAGCCCTGAAACCGAATTGCTGCGATTCCTGGATATGTATCGGGATGCCGGTAATACCTTGCCGCTCAATGCCTTGCTGGTAGACGAACGCACCGTCCCTTCGGATAGCCTGCGCGCGACGCTGGCCCGGATTCGCCGGTCCGACACCGAGGAGATGATGCAGTACGGCCGTCTCCTTGCCCCGGATTTCGAGGTGGTGGATGCCATTGCCTGCACGGCCGGGGAGTGCTACCGGATGCTTCGTCAGCGCAACCTCTTTACCCACGATATCGCGTATCCGCTTGCGGAGTTCTACGAAGTCCGGCTCGCTTCGGGCCAGCCGGAGGGCCGCCTGGTCCTGCTCCGTACCCAACGTTCGAATTCGGATTATGTACAGCAGTAGCATCTCTCCGCAGGAGCTGAATGCGCTCCCGAAGGCTGCCTTTACCGGTGAAATCGTGGTATTGGATAAGTTGGGAAAAACATTTGACGAGGCGGTAGCCTATCTGTCCGCCCAGAAAGTGCTGGGATTCGATACGGAATCGCGTCCGTGTTTTTCCAATGACGAGAAGCCTCATGGGGTATCGCTGTTGCAACTTTCTTCGGGTGAACGGGCTTTCCTGTTCCGAATCAAGAAAACCGGCATGCCCGCAAACCTTCTGGACGTATTGGCCAACGGAAAGATCATCAAGGTGGGGGCCGCAGTGCGGGACGATGTCCAGGGACTGGAGAAATACCATAAGTTTGAGGCCCGTTCCTTCCTGGACCTGCAGAAGATGGTCCATCAATACGGTATCCAGGATATCAGCGTCAAGAAAATGGCCGCTATCATCCTGGGCGTGAAGATTTCCAAGACCCAGCAGCTGTCCAACTGGGAGGCCCGTCAACTGACCGAGCCCCAGCAACGTTATGCGGCTACCGATGCCTGGATCTGCCGGGAGATGTATATGGAATTACAGAAAAAGGAGAGCGGAAAATGACGAAAATAATTTTGCGGAAGGGCAGGGAAGAATCGCTGCGCCGTTTCCATCCCTGGGTGTTTTCCGGCGCCGTGGCCCAGATTGTGGGCCAGCCGGCCGAAGGCGACCTGGTGGGCGTTTATGCGGCAGACGGCAGCTTCCTGGCCTGTGGCCATTATCAGATCGGGTCCATTGCCGTCCGGGTCCTCAGTTTTGATTCGGATGTCCTGGCCCCCGATTTCTGGGAGGTGATGCTCTCGCGCGCCTTGGAGGTGCGCCGCTCGGCCGGGCTGTTCGGCTCCGGACAGACCAACTGCTTCCGCCTGGTACACGGCGAAGGGGACAATCTGCCCGGTCTTATCATTGACTGGTATGCGGGCGTGGCGGTCCTGCAGGCCCATTCCGTGGGCATGTTCCGCTGCAAGAAACAGATTGCTGACGCCCTTAAAAAGGTGTTCGGAGATGCCTTGCTGGCCGTTTACGACAAGAGTTCCGGAACGGCGCCCTTCAAGGCGGGGCTGGACCTGGTGGACGGCTATCTATATCGGTCCGAAGCCTTCCGGGATGGCGAGCGCGAGGTGCTGGAGAATGGTAACCGTTTCCTGGTAGACTGGACCGAAGGACAGAAGACCGGCTTCTTCCTGGATCAGCGGGAAAACCGCGCCCTGGTGGCGAAACATGCCGCCGGACGCCGGGTGCTGAACCTGTTCTGCTACACGGGAGGCTTTTCCATCTATGCCCTGGCCGCCGGTGCGGCCCATGTGGATTCGGTGGACAGTTCGGCTAAGGCCATGTCCATGGTGGACAAGAATGTGGCCCTGAACGGGTTTACGCCGGAACAGCACACCAGTTACTGTGCCGATGCCATTGAATTCCTGCGAAAAGTACCGGAAGGGAAATACGACCTGATGATTGTGGATCCGCCGGCATTCGCCAAGCACCGTGGCGCTTTGAACAATGCCCTGCGGGCCTATCAGCGCCTGAATGCGGCCGCTATTTCCCGGGTGGCACCGGGCGGTCTGGTCTTTACGTTCAGCTGCTCGCAGGTGGTGGACAAGGAGGCCTTTGCCCTGGCCGTGTTCTCGGCTGCCGCCCAGACGCGCCGGAGCGTGCGCATCCTGGACCGCCTGAACCAGCCGGCCGACCATGCGGTGAACATCTATCATCCGGAAGGGGAATATCTGAAAGGCTTACTCCTGTACGTGGAGTAGGGGCGCAACCGAAAAATGAACGCTGACGGTCCGGGCCTGTTGGTCCACGGCCGTCAGTTCGTGTTTTCCGGGCTCGGGCGAGAGGACGAGCTGGTGCAGGAAGGTGGTTTTGCCCAGGTAATGGCCGTCCATGTGCCAGTATACGGTGGCGTTCCGTTCGCTATGGGCCAGTTGGAAGATAACGCCGGAGAGCGATCCGTCCAGTTGTCGCGGCAGGCGCAGAACACTGCCTTCAGACGGGTGGATGAATTCCATCACGGGGGCGTCATTCAGCGTAACGGTCTGATATTCAGGATGCCGTTCGCGGTAGTACCATTCCATGGCCGGGGGTAGTTTAAAGACGGTTTTCCCGTTGGAGAGGTGGTGATACGGGCACACGGGACTGTGGGTGGCGGCCGCGGGGATGGGACGGACCACCGTTTCCGGGCAGGAAGGGCCGGCCAGGTGGCCGGACAAGGGGCAGATACGAGCCGATACCCCCGCGCCATCCGGCGTATCGAACCATTCTTTCCCGCGCGGGAGCAGGTTGATGAGGCCGAAGAGGACCGGTCCGGCGGTGCGGGCGCCGGTAAGCGCGCTCACCCCGTGTCCGTCGGCGTTGCCCGCCCATACGCCCACGGCGTAATCGGGGGTGAGTCCGACAGCCCAGGCGTCCCGGAAACCGTAGCTGGTGCCTGTTTTCCAGGCGGCTAGACGCAGCGAGGGAAGGAGGTGGATGTCCAGCTCTTCCGGGCGGTTGACCTCTTTTAAGGCCTCGAATGTTTCCCAAAGGGCCACCCGGTCTTGCAGCGGGAAGGTCTCCCGGCCTTCGTAACTACGGGCCAGGCCGGCATAGGCTCGCGTAATTTCTTCCAGGGTCCCTTCCGCCCCGCCCAGGATGAGCGAGAGACCGTAGTGCTCCGGAGCGGCGGTGAGGGTGGTGAGCCCGCATTCCTGCAGGAGGGCCTGGAATTTGGGCACGCCATAATCGCGCAGCAAAAAGACGGAAGGAACGTTCAGGGATCGCTGCAGGGCTTCGCTGGCCGGCACGGCCCCGCTGTATTTCATGTCAAAGTTCTGCGGGGCGAATCCGTTGATATTCAATGGAATATCGGGGATCAACGTCCCGGACAACAGCAGGCCTTCCTGCCAGGCGGCACAAAAGAGGAAGGGCTTGAGGATGCTGCCGGTGCTGCGCGGTTTGGCGGCGATATCCACCTCCCGGCCCGGCCGGCTGCGCCAGGGTGACGCGTTCCCCACATAGGCGACCGGCAACCCGGAATGCAGGTCTATTACCACGGCGGCGAGGTCGGCCACCCCCTGGGCAGCCAGCCGGTCCGACCATCGGCCCGCCACCTCTTCTACCTGGGTTTGCAGGCCGGCATCCAAAGAGGTGCAGACGGCTTGTCCCCGTTGCGTTCTGTGGGCCCGCTCCACCAGGTGGAACGCCAGGGAAGGGAGGGGCTGGGGCGCATCGGGAAGGGGCTCCAGACAGGCATCCTGGTAGGTTTGTTCATCAATGTCTCCGTGGTCCAACAATCGCTTGAGCAGCCGGTTGCGCTTGGCAAGCAAGGCCTCGCGTCCTTTGCCCGGATGAATGGAGGCCGGGGCATTGGGCAGGACAGCCAGGGTAGCGGCTTCGGCCCAGGAAAGATCTTCCGGCGGAACCCCGAAGTAGCGCCATGCGGCAGCGTCCAGCCCCACGACGTTGCCCCCGAACGGGGCGTGCGAGGCATAGAGGGCCAGGATGCGTTTTTTGGAGTAGCGGCACTCCAGACGGGTAGCCAGAACCGCCTCGATGGCTTTCTGCCACAGGGTCCTTTCACGCTGACGGGACAGGCGGATGACCTGCATGGACAGGGTACTGCCGCCGCTGGTCACGTGGCCGCTGCGGAGGTTGTCTTTGATGGCCCGGCCGATGGCCAGGGGATCTACCCCCGGATGCCAGCGGAAATGTCTGTCTTCGAATTGGATAAGGGCCGTGGCATACCGGGATGGAACCTGCTTTCGGGGCGGGAAACGCCACTGGCCGTCATCGGCCGTCCGTGCGCCCAGGAGCACGCCGCTACGGTCCGTAACGACCGTGGAGTAGGGAAGCCCGCGGAAGAGGTCGCGGGGCAGGCAGCATAGCCAGGCCATCCCCACAACCCCCGCCGCCAGCAGCAGGATCCGCCTTCCGGTCATCGGACAACAGCCGTCTCGGCCGATGCGGTATTCGCGGCTACCGCCGGATCATACATGCCCTCGCAGGTGGTGGAAGGCAGGATGTAGGATCCTTCGAAGGCAGCGCGCAGTTTCACGGTAAAGGTCTTTTTTGTGCCCTTCGGCAGGTCGAAGAACCAGTTCACCCGGTCGTCCCGGATATCCAGGTGGTCGGCGCTGTCCGCACCGCTGCGAAGGCGTTCATTCACGGCTTCCCAGCCGGATGCGAGCGGGAAGGAGAGGGCCAGGTGGCAGCGGTCGTCCAGGGTGCTGGGATTGGTTACGCTCACGTGGGCGTAGAACTCGGTTCCCTGGGTAAGCTGTTCCCAGGCCACGGCCTGTCCCTTGGCGTTGGTGTACCGGACGTCCAGGCCGATGCCTTCGCTGCGGGCCGGGACCTGCATGCCCTCAGGCATCGGACGGCGGGATACGAGGGTCATGTCCAGCGGTCCGTCCACGCGGCTGGTCAGGCTGACGGGACCGGAAATTTCCCGTGTCAAGGCAGAGGCGGCCGTCACCCAGTCTTCTGTCTTGCTGTTGATAAGCGCTTGTACATCAATGGCTTTTGTGGGGAATTTCTCGTGCAGGCGGTCCAGGGCGATGGCAGCGAAAGCCGCCTCGGAAGTAGAATAACTGCCTTTGTCGATGGCTTCCGCAACGTCGCGTGCCAGTGGCAGGGCAGCACTCCAGTCTTCTACCAGGGTGCAGGCTTCCAGGGCCAGGGCTTTGTCGCGCAGGGCCGAACCAAAGGTGGGATGGTCGGACGGATAGTCCTCGAAGGAGGTAGCGGCCGAGGAAACCAGCTGGGCTGCGGCTTCCCGGTTGCCGGCCAGGGCATAGGCCGAGGCCAGGACCCAACGGGCCTGCGGGTGCACGGGATTCTCCTTCATACGGTTCATGGCGGCATAATCCGGATTGCCCGCCAGGGCCAGCGTATAGAGCCGGTAGGCCTGGTCTATGTCCGGGAAGAGTTTGCCGGGCGCCACGCGGTAGGCCTTGCAGAAGCCCTTCTGGGCGCGTTTCCAACGGGTAAGGACCTCGGCATTCACCGGGAAGCCTTTGGCGGCCGCCTCCGTGAGGAAGGCCCCGTCCATGGACGTGACCCACGTATCTACGCTGCCGTTGGACCAGTATGAGAAGCCGCCGCCTGTCTGTTGGCGGGAATAGAGCTGGGCAATGATATTGGAAATGGCGGCCGATGCCTTTGCTGCCTCTTCCTTGCCCAGCAGGGGCGTCAGGTGCAGCAGAGCAAAGCCTTTGGAGGCCAGTTGCTCGGAGCAGTTGTACGGATAGTCCAACATTGCTCCGGCCAGGGCACCGGCGTTGAAGGACGGATAGGCGGAAAGCGTCAGCTGTCCTTCTCCGGAAAGGTCCAGCTTTCCACCGGCAGGCAGGGTATGACGCTCTACCACAACGGTTTCCCGTTTATCTCCCTGAACCGTTACCGCCAGTTCTTCGGTGCTCTTGCGCGAACCGCTCACGGCCGTAACCGTCAGGTGGGCCGTCCCTTCTCCAGTGGTCTCCAGCCGGAACCGGGCCATCTGGTCGCCCGGCTGGGAGAAGTGCAGGCTCTGGCTGGTCTGGTCCAGGATACGGACGGGCCCATCGGCCTTCACGCTCAGTTGGACCTCGCGCGTTCCTTCTTCCATGGCAAAGACATTCACGGGCAGAATTACCTTCTCTCCGCTGCGCAGCGATGCCGGCAGGGAAGGCAAAATCATCAGCGGGGCAGTGACCGGTGCGGTTTTCCAGGCCGATCCCCAGGCATCCTCGCCGGCGGCTACCACCATCACGCGCACGCTTCCTACATACATCGGGAGGGTGATGCGGTGCTTGACACTCTTCCCTTTGGCAACGGAAACCGGGCCGATGAAGCGGACCACCGGGTTGAAGCGGTTGTCCTTGCGGGCGGCCACCAGGTTCTCCTTGTCGCCGCCGATGGCCGCCTGCGGCGCCATCAGGCCGTTCAGGGCACCGATAACGTCATCGAACATATCCCAGGTCTTTACACCCAGGGCTTCGTCGCCGTTCATCTGCGTCCAGGGGTCGGGCGTTTTGAAGGCGGTCAGATCCAGCAGGCCCTCGTCTACGATGGCCAGGGTATAGGTCATGGGCCGGCCCTGCTTCTCGCTGACCTGCAGGGTGAAAGCTTCCTGAGGATGCAGTTTGTCGGGCAGGGAAAGTACCGGCTCCAGGTGCGACTGCGGATCGGTCACGCGCACACGGCGGATGCCGTACAGGCGCAGCGGAAGGTCATTGGAAAGATGGCCGCAGGGTTGCAGGAGGGTCACTTGGATGAAGAAGCCGGGAGCTAGGTCGGAGGTGATGGGAATCTGCACGGGGGTATCCTTGTCGGCCGATGTGCTCACCCAATGGCGCGAGACCACCTTGTGGGCGTTTTCGACCGATACCAGGGCTTTTCCGCCGGCGGTGGCGGGCAGGTAAGCCGTGACCATCTCCCCGCTGCGGCAGCTTTCCTTGTCCAGCGAGAAGGTCAGCATGGAGAGCATCTCCGGGTCGCTTCGGTCGGCGCGGCCGTCCCAGTCGGGCCAGTCGATCAAAATCGTGTCCCCGGTTATGTGTCCGCTCTCCTCGTCATAGACCACGACGAGGTATCGGCCCCAGTCTTCGTTGGCAGCCTTGAACGTGAAGGTGGCGTCCGCACCGGCCGGGGTAACCAGTTTTCCTTCCGCTACTTTCTGGGTTCCGTTGCCCTGGATATATGCGCTCAGCCCCGAGCCCTGGTTCTCCCACCACCACGACCATTTGATCTTGAAAACGGCATAGCAGAGGGCCCTGCCGGCACAGCGGCGGCCCTGCTCGTCTACGCTGGCAACGCGGAACAGCAGGTCTTTTCCGGTTTCGGGCTTGTCCGGGAAGCGGATGCCCGCGTAATGGGTGAAGGGGGAGTAGGGATAGGACTCGGTGGTGAAACTTTCATCGCCGCCCGGTTCAATGACGGACGATACCACAAAGGCGTTCAGCATGCCGGCCGCCTCTTCGGCCGCCGGTAGGTCTACCTGGACGGAAGCCTCTCCGTTGGCATCCAGGGTGGTCTTGTATAGCGTATGCGAACTGACAGTGAAATCGGACATCGGTGCGGCAAAAACATAGTCTTCGAAGCCTTTGAAGGCCGTTTTTGCCGGGCGAAGGGTCATCTCGGCCTTGGCTTCCAGTCCGGCGGCGGCAGGTCCCGTGAGCCAGGAGGCTTTTACCTTCACCGGCAGCTTCCGGCCGGCGTGGAGCATTCCTTCGGGGAAGAGGGTGGCAATCTTCAGCCGGTTGGGCTTGATGGTTTCCAGGTGGAGCGATTTATGGAAACTGCTGCCGCCAACTTTTACGTGGGCGTCCCAGAACCCGGTGGGGTCATCGGAACGGGTGGGGATGCGAAAGCAGAACACCCCGTTCTCGCCCGTTTGGACAAAACGCGAATGGAACTGTCCCTCGGGGGTAAAGAGCTCCAGCGTGGCGGGATGACCGTTCGGGACGATATTTTCGCGGTCGTTCAGGATCATCGACACAAAGAGCGTGTCGCCGGGCCGCCAGACACCGCGTTCGCCGTAAAGATAGGCCTTGATGCCATCGGCGACCACCTTTCCGCCCACATCGAATCGGCTGGTGGAACGCTGGCTGCCCTCAATGAGTTTCAGGTAGGTTTTGCTGCTGCCTTTCGCCGCGACGGCTACGAAGGGTTTGCCTTCGGGTTTCAAGGTGAGCAGACCCTGGGAATCGGTTTTCCCGGAGGCCAGTTTCTGCAGCTGGAAGTCGTACAGCGTTATCTGGGCCCCGCCCAACGGGTTGGCGGTCGGCAGGTCGGTGGCGACCAGGGAAATCTTTCCGTCTGCGGTCGCAGAGGCCAGCAGGCCGATGTCGGATGTCATCAGGTTCACGGCCGGGAACCGGTCGGAATCCATATAATAGGACGGCTTTTCGGGGTCTTCCCGGTCATGCCAGTCGTATTCGTCCCAGTCCATCCAATTCTCCCAATACCATGCGGTAGGTTCATCCCATTCGGCTTGCTCCTGGGGAGAAGGCGTTCCGTCGGAGGGGACCAGGGAAACCTGGCGGTTGACGGCTTCTTTGCCGTAAAGGGAATACGCTTTCCGGAAACTCAGCCGGATGCGGTACAGGGCGCCCGGTTCGCGGTCGAACAGTTGGCTCAGGTCAATGGTGAAGTCGTTCCACTGTTGCAGGTCCCGGGAAGTGTCTCCGCCCAGGGGAATGCGGCTTTTGTATACCAGCCGGCCGCTGCGACGAAGGTCGTTGCTTCCATTCAACTGGTTGTCCTGCAGGAACATAAGCAGGTTGTTTTCATAAATGCGGATGACGCTTACATCTACCGCATCCAGGGCCACGGCGCGGAAGGGGAGCAGGAGACGGGAACGGTTGGGCAGGATGTTCCCTTTCAGCGGAATCTCCACGGCGGGTTTGGCTTTGACGGCATCGAAAGTTTGCTCAAAAACTTCCCCCAGGGAACGTCCGCGGATATCTTTGATACCGCTGTCCACCCGGAGCGTCATCTTGTCTGAGCGGCCGTCGAAATAGACCAGGGCCTGGCGTCCGTCCAGTTTGACGTAACTGCGGTTCACGCCTTCCAGTTCAATCATGCCGGCCAGGGCAGCGTTCCGGGACAGGGTGTCCGTAAAGGTAAGGACCAGCCGGTCGTCTCCCTCCCATACATCGCCCAGGCGGAAATCGCCTCCAGCGGGCACATCCGGCACGGAAACGGCCTTTTCGGGGACCTGGACGGCAAAGCGGAATGCGAAATCCCGGAGTCCCTTTTCCTTGACATCGGCCACCTTATATAGATGGAAGGTCGCATCGTAAGTGGTTCCGGGCTCCAGGGCGTCCTGGTCGGGAACGAATTCCACCGATGCGGGGGTGTCCCAAATCACCGTTCCCTTCAGCTCGGGCCGGAAAGAGAACAGTCCGTCGGAAACCTGCCGGTCTACGGAAATCTCGGAAACCAGCTCGATACGGATCGATGCCTGCGGGGTGACGATTCCGCCGGTATGCGCCTTGATATACTGCGCCGCTTCCGGTGCGGGGATTCCTTTTGTACCTTTCTGACCGCAGGAAAGGGCCAGGAAGGCTATGCCGGACAGGACAAGCAGGATGCGTAACTTCTTCATAATATTTTTGGCTTTTTCAGATTTTCCTTCTATCTTTGCATTCCCAAGGTGCCTTGGCCGAGTGGTTAGGCACAGGTCTGCAAAACCTGGTACAGCGGTCCGATTCCGCTAGGCACCTCTTCCTTTTACAAATAATCCTCGAAATACAGGGTAACCTTGTCCATCAGGTGGATACGGTCTTTCCCGCGTACGTTGTGCTTTTCACAAGGGTAGGGGAAATAATCTACCTGTTTCCCCACTTTGATGCAGGCCTGGACAAAGCTCAAGCTGTGCTCCCACACCACGGTGTCGTCAATGGCGCCCTGGCAGATGAGCAGCTTGCCTTTCAGGTCTTTGGCCCGGTTGATGAGCGACGTTTGCGCAAAGCCTTCCGGATTGGTCGCCTCGGTCTCCATATACCGCTCACCGTACATTACTTCGTACCATTTCCAATCGATGACCGGTCCGCCGGCCACGCCCACCTTGAACACGTCGGGGTAGTGCGTCATCAGCGAGATGGTCATAAAACCGCCGTAACTCCAGCCGTGCACGCCCACGCGGTCGCGATCGATCCAGGGCTGCTCCAGCAGCTGGCGGATGCCCACCATCTGGTCTTCCATTTCCACCTGACCGCAGTGGCGGTGAATGGCTTTCTCGTAGGCGGCTCCCTGGTTGGAGGTGCCGCGATTGTCCTGGACATAAACCACATAGCCGCGCTGGGCCATGTACATTTCCCACATCCGGATTCCGCCCAGCCACGTGTCGCGGACCATCTGGGAATGCGGGCCGCCATAGACATACACAATGAGCGGATACTTTTTCTGCGGGTCGAAGCCGGCAGGCAGGAACAGGCGGTAGGCGTTGTCGTACCGGCCGTCGGCACTTTTTACCGTGCCCAGCCTGGCCTGGCAGGGAAGATAATCTTTCAGGGGGTCTTCCGCGGAAAGGATATGCTCCTTGACGCTTCCGTCCGAGGCTTTGCACAGGTCAATTTCGCGGGGAACGTCGAACCGGCTCCAGGAATCCAGATAGCGGTCGCAGCCCGGTGCCATCCGGATACTGTGCCAGCCGCGCTCGCGGGTCAATTGCCGGGGAGCGCTCACCTTCGCGGGCAGCGTTCCTTTGCGGCCGGGTTTAACCGACACGCAGAAGAGGTGGTTTTCGATGGGGGAGATTTCGGCCGATGTGTACCAGACGGTTTTCCCGTTGTCGGCAAGGTAGGCCAGGTCGGCGTCGGTGTGCACGAGTCGTTGGACGGTGCCCAGCGTATCGCACAGATAGAGATTCTTCCAGCCGTCTCGGTTATCGGTCCGATACAGGAACAAGTAGCTGTCTTTCAGGAAGTAAAGCGGATCCTGCGGTTCTACGAAGGCGGAATTCTCCTCGGTGAGCAGGGTTCGCACATAGGAACCGTCGTCGGCACGATACATGTTCAGGTGCATGTGTTTCTGCGCGCGGTCAAGTACCTGAATGAAAAGGTATTTTCCCTCGGGCGACCAGGTGATGCCGGTGAGGTATCGTTCGGCATCGAAATCGTCCACCTGCGCCTGCACGGTGCTGCCATCGGCCGTGTTGTAAATATGCAGGCTGATGTGTTCCGATGCCATCCCGTTCATGGGATAGCGCAGCTGGATCAGCGAGCCGGTGCGGCTGGTGATGTCCAGCAGGGGAAAGAGGGTTACGGCCCGCTCGTCCTTGCGGTAATAGGCGATTTTGCTGCCATCGGGCGAGGGGAAGATGCCGCCGGTGATGCCGAACTCGTTGCGGCTCACCGAAGTGCCGTAGACGATGCCGTCTTCCTCGCTTTCGGCGAGGGTGCGCACGCTGCTGTCATCGACCCGCCAATACAGGCTATTCCCGTGCACATAGGCCCGCGGTTCCCGGGGTACGATGCCGAGCAGGCTGTCGGCCTTCGCGCGGCTGATGGAGGCGGGATAGACCCGCGACGAGAATACGGCCTCCTCCATGGTGAGGGGCCTGCGGTCTTCGCTGCGCAGGGGCAGGGCGAAAAACAATGTCGCCGCCATCAGCAGCGACATTTTTATCGGGCATTTCAACATATTTTAGTCCAGATTGTTCTGTACCTCGCGCACGCTGATGACCCGGTCTACGATGTGCTTGTCCATTCCCCGCCAGGGAAGGGCGCCGAGATACTGTTTGTAGTGCAGTTCGACCTGTTTGCCGCTACAGCGCATCAGCTGGTCGGCTACCTTGGGGTCGGTGACGGAAAAATCGAAGATGTACGAGCCATAGCTGCTCTTGGCGTCATCACTGTACTGGATGGCGCCGATGTTGGCTCCCTTGAATCCGGCCATGATGAGCCGGCCTTCATAGGTCTTGAATACATAGCCCTTTAGGGCAAACTGGTTCAGTTCTCCGGCCTTGACGCCGTCGCCGAATACATAGAAGAAACGGACGTAGATAAAGGCTGCAAGGGCCAGGATAAGGATGGTTACGCTCCATCCAATGACTTTACCGACTTTCATGGGTGCTTCTGTTAACGGACGGGTGCGCCGGTGAGCGGCCAGTCCATGATGGTGGAAATGTACGGGATAAGGGTGTAGGCCTTCTTCTGGTGCCCCACATAGTTGGGGTGGTTGGCGGCGCCCAGGTCGCCCTCGTGGTTGTGGACGCGGGCGCCAAGCGCCATCCAGTGCACGTTCGGATAGCCGCAGGCTTCAACTGCCGCCTGGATATAGGTAATCATCTGGGGGTCGTTCTTGCCGGCCACGCAGAGGATGGGGTGGTCCCCGCCGTAGAAGTCTTTGATTTCCTTGATGAGGGTGCAGTAGTTTTTCCTGAAGACCTCCAGCGAGGGTTGGCGGCTGCGCGAGAAATCGTTGGTGCAGAGATAGATAACGCTCAGCGAGGGCTTCGGCCCGTTCTCCGGTTTCCAGTCGGCCTCGTGGACCGTGTCGAAGGTCTGCAGGTAGCGTTCGGGCATATAATAGCCTTTGACATTGTCGTTATAGTTGCGGGCGATACCCATTCCGGAATGCGAGATCCAGATGCAATCGGCGCCGAAATAGCGGCTCACGATGGGGGCGTAGGATTTGTTGGCGTTCTCGGTTTCGGGCTTGAAAGGGTCGGTCTTGACGGAATTTTCGCTGCCGAAGCCGCAGGTATAGGAGTCGCCGATGAATTCAATGACGCGTTCCCGTACACCCTCTGCCTGGAGGAGCGGTTTCCGGGTCTCGAAGCAGGTAAAGGTGGCCGTTCCCTGTTCTCCTTCGGTGCGTTTCTGGAGGATCGCCGTATGCTTTTCCTTCGGACTTCCGCCCTGGAACAGGACGATGGTGGTATCCTTCCCGGTGAGGGTGACAATCCGGTCGGGTTCGGTGTCCATTTGCTTATCGATCCAGAGGTTGAAGTAGTCTTTTTTGCTATCGGAAGCCTTTACGCGGAGCAGATCTCCTTCGAAGGCGATGCGGGCGTAGACGCCGCTCCAGTCGAAAGATACCGTTTCGCCATCGGTCTTGGTCCGCCCGACCCAGGTTATGCGGGCGTCGGAGGCATCTGAAACCACTTCATCATACTTTTTTACCCGCTGCGCAGACAGGGGCAGGCACAGCAGCGTCACCGCTGCCAGAAAGGCAAATTTTCGCATCATATCCCTTTTGGTTATCATTCTTTACAAAGATACGAATAATTGTTATATTTGTACACTACTAAACGAGATTGATATGATTCTTGGCAACCGGACTGCAAAAGCGGTCTTTTTCCTGGCGCTCTTCCTGGGCGCGGCATGGAACCTTTGCGCGCAGCAAAGGCGCTATGTGCAAGCGTATGAATTAAACGTCATTGGCAAGGCCCTGCCCACGGGCGGCGTGTACCAGCGCTTCGACCCCAAACCCTATGGGATAGACGGTTTACGCGGCCAGCAGGCCGAAATGTCCACCGGTCTGGCCGTGTGCTTCAAGACGGATGCCCGCTCCATCGGTGTACGATGGAAGATCGGCGGTTTCCGCAGCCACACCAATATGACGCCCACCGTCGCCTGCGGCTTCGATCTGTACATCCGGCGCGATGGACGTTGGCTGTTTGCCGGTTCGGCGGGCCCCGGCCGCCTGGCCGATCAGTACGAGGCGACGCTGGTCCGCGACATGGCGGAAGGGGAGAAGGAGTGCGTCGTATATCTGCCGACCTTTGACCATCTGGACGAGATGGAACTTTCGGTTGAGGAAGGTGCGCGCATCGAACCGATGCCGAATCCCTTCCGGCACAAGATTGTGGTGAAGGGCTCCAGCATCACCCATGGGGCGTCGGCTTCGCGGCCGGGTGCCGTGTGGCCGGCCCGTCTGTGCCGTGAACTGGGGCTATACTGCGTGAATATGGGCTTTAGCGGCAACAGCAAGCTGCAGGAAGACTTCGCCCGGGTGCTTGCCGATATGGAGATGGATGCCATTGTTTTCGATGCTTTCTCGAATCCGTCGGCCGAAGAAATCCGTGCGCGATTCGATACTTTCGTGGACATCATCCGGCAGGCGCACCCCGATATCCCGCTCATTTTCCTCCAGACGCTCCGGCGCGACAGCGGAAACTTCAACGAGACGACACGTGCGTATGAGGCGGCCAAAAAAGAGGCGGCCCGCGAGGTGGCCCTTCGCCGCGCAAAGGTGGATAAAAACCTGTATTTCGTTGAGGTAGACGAGTGGATCGGAACGGATGGCTATGGCTCCGTGGACGGTATCCATCCCAACGATTTGGGGATAGACCGGATGCTGCGACAAGTGAGCCCCCGAGTGGCCCGCATCCTCCGAAAATACGGAATCAAATAAAAAAGAGGTCGACTAAAAAGGGTCGGCCTCTTTTTTTGTTGTGCCAGAGCTCCGCTGCTGCAGCAGCTTGCCTCTTCGAGGACTCCGCTCGCTTTGCTCGCTCCGGCCCCTCCCATCGTCATCTG
>Ga0256407_10004845_pt1 | contig 22022 bp, 10 predicted proteins | sample RumenRJG_04DNA_FD_193489 | JGI IMG/M metagenome (GOLD analysis project Ga0256407, IMG submission 193489) | Bovine rumen microbial communities from Lethbridge, Alberta, Canada - RJG_04 | ecosystem: Host-associated > Mammals > Digestive system > Stomach > Rumen | place: Canada: Alberta... | reverse complement strand
TTTGCTTGTTATAACATGATTATTGAATGTAATATCAGAGGTTATATCATCTGAAACTGTAGGATTTAAGGTATCGTAATAGTTATTTATCGTAATACCGATAACGGTTCTATCATTTACTTTATTATCTTCTGATATAAAATGAACACCTGTTGTTTCTGTCACATCATCGATAGCATTTTTCTTGTTTGAATTAACAATTTTTTCCTTATTCATAAAGTGAGTGTAATCTAAATTATCAATAGATAAAGATGTTGAAGCACCTTCCATATTAATTCCGTTGAATATCAAATCATAATTGGAATAATTATCAACGAGTAATCCTGAATTTGCACCAACAAAGTTTCTATTTCCTGTTATGTTTGTATTTTTAATACCTTTTATTTCTATACTTGTATCTGCATAAGCTTCCATATCATTAAAATTGTATGAAGGAGATAGAATATCAACATCCTCATAAGTTGTTTGTTCAACTACAGCTATTTGATTAATATAATCAAGAATTTTGCTTTGCAGGTTGGATTTTTCTGTATCTAAAACAGAAATCTGTTCATCTAAGTTAGTATTTTTATCTGTTAGTTCAGATATTTCTGATTTATATTCTGTAATCGGATTATTGTTACCTACGATATAAGTAACATCATCATTCGGGTTGTCCGGTGTACCGTTATTATTGTAATAAACATAGAAATTTCTGCTTGAATCTATGGTTTTTTCGGTAATATTATTGTGAACCGTATTGTAAGCATTTATCATTGATGTTTTTTGCTCATCAGACAAATCTGTTGTTTGGATATATTCTTCAAAAGAAGATGCTTGGGATGATGATGCATTTTCCATTATTTCATTGTATTTATCAACAGAAACAGTATCTTCCGGTACCAATTCTCTCATAATTTCCACTTCTGACTTGTTGACACAATCTTCATAACCTGCAATACCGTTACTTATAATTGTAATTTCACTCTGATTTTCATCTTTTTGATTTTGGTATTCGGTTATTTTACTGTCATCTTTATCATATTGGATTTCTAATTCAGTTTTTTTAGTGTTGAGTTTATTTAACTCTTGTTGTTTTATTTCTTCTCCGCTATAATGAGCTGTTTCTTCTATTTTATAATCATTGTCATAAAATCCGATACGCACTTCTTCATTACCATTACGGTCTATTTTTAAATATCTTTGATTGCCCTGTCCTGCCTTAATCTTACCATCAAGCAACATTGAATTCTGAATGGAGTTTTCAACTTTTGACCGTTTTTTCGAATCAGGAATAAACCAAAGCCACTTTCTTTCATAATAAATATCTGATTTTTCATAGTTGCTGCCTTCAGAATATTCAATACTTACGTTTTTGCCCGATGTAATATCAGCATTTTCAGGTATATTTAATTTGTTCTCATTTGTATAATAGACACCTCCACCGGCACCGCCTGTCGGCACAGCCCCATAAGAATAAGCTGTAGAATGTTGGTATAGAGAATTCTCAGAATTCCTGTTAAAGCCAATATCGACAAGATTACCGGCATTGATAGATCCGTTATTGTTCAATTCATTTGTTACATTGAGACGAACATACCCGTTTGAATTTGCATTACCTCCTAAATCTTTTGCATCTGATGTTGTATGAAGCCACAAATTATTGTTTGAATTCATATCTATAATGGTATTGTTGGCTCCTGTTAGCTTTGAATTTGAATCAATGTCTATTGTATTAGTATTGTTTACTTCTACTGTTCCGCTATTTCTCGCAACAGATATAACTGCACTGCGAGCTGAAGTTTCTATCTCTTGCTTGAATAGTGAATTTGTATTTGTACTAAGAGCTAAATTATTTGTAGCATTAAGCGTTGTATTATCAAAATCAATAATGCTTGTTTGTTCCAATGTGTTATTGGCTTTTGCCGTGCCTCCATCTACAAGCACTGCAAATCCTGCATCATTTTTATACTCCATCGTTTTATTTTTAGGCATACCGACAAATGATGTTGAATTGATGTTAATATTATTTGCTTTAATGCTTGAATCCTTAAAATTAATTCCTGCTGAAGAATTATATATATTACTTGCAGATAAATTATCCCAAACAACAGCACCGAAACCCTGATTATCGGTTATATAACTTGTAAGTTCATTATAATTATCGGATAACAATGTAAGATTGCCATTAGCGTTAATATTTGAATTATTTATATTGATAGTATTAGATGTATCAAAAACACTCTCTGATTTTGTACCATTCCCTGTAAATAACAAGCCGAGAGCACCTGTCGTTCCTATATGAACTATGTTGTAATTTTTGGATTGTGCATTTACGGATAATGTATTTTGCAAAACAGTATCTTGAACGGAATTTAAACTGTCAATATTTATTACCGTATTACCTTGAGTTTGATTATAAGCCTTTACACTTGAACCTTCTCCTATAATACTTACATTCGTAAACCTGTAATTAGTATTGGTTTCTCTTCTAACAGAAGAATTAATTGTGGTTGAATTTGCCAGATAATCTCCCGCAAGATTTATTTTATTATCATTATTAACTGTCGTTTCAAATCCGTTTGTTACACCTGACAAAAGACTTACTTTTACCCCTTTATATCGTGCACTTGCAGTCGAATTGTCATTAAGATTTATATTTGCATCAGTTGCGATTTTATTTTTACCACTAATATTAATTTCATTTTTACCTGTTATTTTGGATTGAGCATCAACAGAACCAAAGTCAAAAAGAACCGGGGCATCGGTTTCCGTCGGTCTGGAATCAGTTGTTTTCAATGAATATGAACCGATATTTAAAACATTTGCTTCGTGGTCAATTGCAGATAGCATTGTATGGTGAGTTATATTATTGATGGCATAATCAGTAAATGTATCTGTTTGAAATGCTGAAATACTGAAATTATACAATCTTGAATTTGCCTCTATTGTCTTTGCTGTAATATTATTAAGACTTTCTATTCCTGCATATATATTAGTTGCACCTGAATTTTTAATTTTTATACCGGCAGTCGAATTTGAATACTCTCCATTATTCTCGGTAACCTTTCCAATTCCTGCAATTAGTGCCGTATCAATTTTAGCCTGAGTTTTAACAGGATTTGCAAAAGAAACTCCTGAAATTTCTATGTTTCGCAGTTGTGCATCAGCAGTTATTCCGTTTGGTATAACAGAAGCTATATTTAACTGTTCACCAACATTTATTTCGCCGGAACTTGCATCAATAATTGCTTGAGATACATTAGAAAGATTTGCATAATTACGAACGATGTTTACCATTGATGCCAGAGACACATCAACATTTGTAATCATTGAAGACACATTAGATTTTGTTAAAGAAGAAATGATATTTAGTTTATTTGCGGTTATATCAACATTATCGCCTGTGATTGCAGCTGTCGTTTTTGAGGCATTTTCATTTTGAGAAATTATCATATTATAACTTGCACCATCAACAAGAACTGCCGCAACCGTAACATCTGATGTTAAATCAGTATCAGCATTTATATTGACATTTGTGGCAGATACAACAGCATTTTTAATTGCTGATGTTGTTTCTGTTTCATTTGTATAATATCCGAAGTTTCCGCTTATCATACCTGCAGCTACAGTGACTCCGACTAAGTTTATATCAGATGCCATCTTTGCTTTTGAAGATATATTTATATCTCCTTCATCAGAGATAACACGTCCACCGCTAATCGCTGAAGTTGTCTTTTCTTTAACATTATTAACAACGACACTCGCACCAATACCACCAAGAGCTGCATCAACTTTGACATTTGTCATGCTGAATTTATCACCGTCAGCACCCTTAACAATACTTTCAGAATTTATGTTAATATCATTTTTCGCAGTTATATTAGCATTTACATCAGAAATATTACCGGTCTGGTTACTTACTGTTCCTACAATTCCTATATTTGTATCTGTTACGGATTTATAGTCTTTCTCTGCTTCATCAATGACCTTTAATACTCCGACACTAGTGAGTTCATCATTTGAAATATTAAAGTTATCACCGATATTATTTAAGACAACTAAGCCTGCCGCACTACCGGCTCCGACAGCAATTCCGACATTTGTATTAGACAAACCGATATTCATTTCAGAATTAACATTAATATTATCGGCAGCTATTTGTCCGTTTATAGCTGACAAAATAGCAGAACTGACAAGTGAATTAAACGTATTAACATTTGCGTTAATCGTAACAGGTGCTCCTTCCCCCGCGACAGACACAATGCCCAATGTATTGCGAACAAGAGATGTCTCATCTGCATCTATTGCTATTGTCCCCGATGAATTAACCTTTGTTGAACCGGCATCGAGCTGAGCTATGGTTGTATCATTTAATTTGTTAACAATGACATTGGCCTGAAGATCTGCTCCTATACCCGTAAAACCTATACCTATATTAACGTTATTATAATCTTTAGAATTATTCGCACTTAATGTTATAGAGTTTGAATTTTCAATTTCCGTATTAACAATGGCAGCAGTTGACTTTCCTTTTGCATAATTATATGTTGTATTGGTCTCAGCAGAAACACCCTCTCCTTCAATAGATGCCGAACCTGCAACATTTAAGATTTTATCAGTTGTATTTTTATTGGTATTAAGAACAATATCATTAGCACTTTGTACATGAGAATTTGTAATACTTGATTCTGTTTCGGAATTTATATTATTAACAATTGCGTTAACAACCAAAGACAATCCCTGAGTAGAAAAAGCCCCTGAAATAATCCAATTATTACTCTTTATCAAAGCATTTGAATCGAGATTGATATTCCCCGCATCAGAAATTGTTGAACTATCAATATATGATTTAACTTTATTATCATATTTATTCCATATAGCAATTCCGATACCGCCTACTCCTTGAGATGTACCAGAAAAACCGACAGATATATCTCTTGTTTTAATATTGTTATCGGATGTCATGGAAATTATTGCATTTTCAACGGTTGACCCATTTAAAATACCTGCATATGTTTCAGCTCCATATGTATTTATCACGGGAGATAAACTGACAGCAACAGCTGTTCCTTCTCCTGCTGCAACAGCACCTGATACAAGAATATGTGAAGCATTCATATCTTCAAGAGCATTGATATTTAAATTTTGAGAATTTATGACGGAAGAATCTATATTCGCTTTTGTTACGTCACTTATATCATTGACTGCAATATTTGCAACTCCTGAGAATTTATCGGCAGAATAAGTCCCTGCAATAAGTATTTGGTTATTATCTTTATCATTTGTTGCTGTTACTGACGTTGTATCACTAACGGTTAAATTAGAATTCTTTCCGATAATTGCAGAGACATTACTTTTATCCGTTGTATTTAACCATTGAAGTCCGACAGCAATTTTGTTTGCAGCGGATATTTGTCCTGCAATAATATTTTTAACGGAATAATCATCAGCTACTACATTGACATTATTAGATGATAGTTCAGAATTTATAATTTGAGCCTGTGTATCATTTTCAATCAGTTTAACAATAATCGCACCGTTTATTGCACCTTTAGCTCCGGCTGAAATATTATAAAACATATTCCAGTTTTCAAAACTGTTACTCATATTGATATCGGAATATTCTCCTTTATCATTTTTAACCATCAATGTATCATTATATGTATCGGATGTTATATCATCTCTGTCGTATTCTCCTTGAGAATTTTTAGTTCCGCCTAAGGAATTTATTGAATCTGCTCTTACATCAACTGTTCCGCCTGATTCAATTTTGGGTTTTTCTGTATCGTTACCAATTTCTGCAACAACCGACTTCGATATAACATCAAAATTAATAGCACCGCCGATAACTGCTGTAGCTTCCTGACCTGCAAGTTCTAATGTTCCGCCTCTTGTGTATATTGTAGTTTCATCAAAAGCATTTACACTTAAATTTTCTGATGTACTAATATCACCTGATACACTTGATTTAACTTTATTTTTAACATTATTTACATTAACTGTTCCTGCAGCCATTGATGTTTGTGTGGCAATTCCCATAGATATAGGAATTATATTTGAATAATCAGTTACATTAGAATCTACAGCAATATTTTTTGCCTTCACTTTAGAACCGGAATCTATACTTGCATTTACATTATTATTATAAACATCAACTACTACTGTACCATTTACCCCAACACCTTTTTGAGAGCCCGAAAAATTAAGAACTCCACCGTACATTTTGCTTGTATTATTTGCAGATGCAGATAAATTAACATCATCACTTGCTGATATTGTTGAATTTATAATTTGAGATTTTATATCATTTTCAAAATAATCAACATCTACCGTACCGTTAAAGTTAAAAGAAGTTTGAGCGGATGTAACAAGATCACCGGCAACGCCAACAGTAATGTAATCATTTGTTGCTGCTGAAATTACATCTAAACTTTTTGCATTATTGATTTGAGAATCTTTTACGGTCGATACAATACTGCTTTTTGAACTATTTGCACTTGATGCTATTGCAGAACCGAGAGCCAAATTTGTACCTGCACTGACGGCAGAAATTCCGCCTGCGGCATCTAATATGTCAACATCTTCAGAAGCATTTACTTTTACCGTTGTTTTATCTATATCAGCATTAATTGTACTGTTTTCTATTTTTGCTTCAATTTCCGAATTAGTGGCATTTTTAACGAAAGTACCGCCGACTGCAGCATTTACACCGCTTGATTGATCATTCGCGGCACCTACACCTGCTGCGAGGTTATATATTTTATTTTTTGCGGATGCAATAATATTTGCAGAAGAAGTTACACCTGACGTGTAATTTATGGTGGAATTTTTAACTCCTGATTTTATTGCTCCTTTTTGCGAATATATATTAATACCGGCTCCTGCACCAATTTTGCCGGATTTGGCAATTCCGCCTGCACCCATAACAGCCATATTGTTTTGAATTGCCGATACATTCAGATCTTTTCCGACATTTAATGTTGAATCTGATATTTCGGATTTTAATTTGGTTTCATCAATGATAGCATTAACTGAACCTGCAACTGCTATAGAATAAGTTGTTGTTGATGCGTTTCCTGCACCATTAACACCGTTTTGTACATTTTCATCCTGACCTTCTGCCACATTTTCAATAACATTACCGTTATCATTATCTGCTTGGGCATTATCAATAATATTTTGCGCGCCACCTATATTTTGCAAGTTTTCAGCACCACCGCCACCAATCACAGAGGATTGCGAACCTGCAAAAGCCCCGCCTAAAGCTATTGCTATAGCCTTTGAATTTGAATTTGACAAAACATTAACATCAGAAGTTGCATTGAGAATAGAATCCTTAACGATTGAATTTATATTTCTGTCAATATCTTGAGCATTAACAGCAGCTCCAAATGCTAAACTTGCCGACATCGGATCGGATTTTTCTTGAGATTGCGTAGTGAGCATTCCGATAGCTGATACAACCGTCATATTATCGTGTACATCTCTTTTGTCCATATATTGCAAAACATAATTATCATTATATATTGGAGTGGGTACGGTATATTGTTCCTTTTCTTCTTCTGTTTGCGGTTCTGATTTTTTAACAAAAGCTACATTTGCTTTGCCGGCATTAATATTGATATTATTTGCTGACACAGTAGAAGCATTAATGTTATTTCCATCTGTATCATCTGCAATGATTTGAGAAGTAGTATCTCCAGTAATTTTTTGAACATTAACCGAACCGTTAAGGCCTAATTGATTAGCTTTAGCATTCATAACGCCTATGTTCAGATATGATTGCTCGCTTGCCGCATTGACATTCAAATCACCATCGTTTACGGAAACTTCAGACCCTATAATTTGTGCGGTTGCATCATTATTTAAATTTTGAATTAAAACAGAACCTCCTGTTCCGTTTGTTTTGTATGGTGAAAGTAGATTTGAAATTGTAAATATACTTGAAATACCTAAAAATCCTGCAGTATCTCTTGTAACGACTGAATTAACAGCATTAATATCAAAGCTATTGCTTGCACTAATTATAGAATCTTTTACTGTTGCTGTCGCATTATTGTTTGTTGAATTATAAAGAAATGATGCAGAAATCGCCGTTTTATCTCCGGTTGTTGCGGCTCCGACAAAGTTATTAAATAGTCCGAATAATCCTAATTGCGGAACCATAATAGATGTTTCAGGCTCGTTAAAATCATGCCAATTTATATCCCATATATCATCGGCATTACTTCCCAGTGCTATACCAAAAGTAAACCATCTGTTACTTAAGCCCAATGTACCTTCATTACCGGGGATTTCATTAATGGCACTCATATTAATCGTATTGGCAATTATACTTGAATTGTTTTGTACAAGTACATTGGTATTATTTGTCTGTTTATTAATGTCAACACCTATACCTGCACCTATAATTGCAGATTCGGCATCACTTGATGCCGCAGAAACACTCACTCTGTTAGCATAAGCGTCATATGTAATAGCATTCAAATCCAGATTATTTGACTTTATTGTTGAAGCATCAACAATGATATTGTTATTATTGTTTTGGGTATTAAACATAATTCCGCCTGCAGCCTGAAACATTGCTTTTTCAAAATTTTGTCCTGCTGCTTGATTTACATTATTTTCAACCAGATTTTCAGAAGAACCGAATAATTTTTTATAAACCTGAACATAATTTACTGTTCTGACACTGTTGTACTTGGTAAAATATTTGCCGAAATGCTCTTTTGACCAATTACCTACTTTTTGAAAACCATTTTGAATCCATCCTGACCATGTACTTGTGTCATAAATTTTATCAGGACTTACATAACCTGCGGGAATTGTATTAACCCATAAGTAATTATCATTTAAATTGATATTCTGAGCCTTCATATTTGTATCGGAAACTGAAGTCAGGGTACTTCCTTCAACATTAATTCCGGTATTCACATCTTTATTGATGAATTGAAGAATAAACGTAGCACCGCTTGCTCCTTTATCTTCCGAGGCAAAAACATTTTTGCCGATAGTAACAGTACTATATATATAAGTTGAATCAGTTACATCCGCTAATGCTGTTGAATTAATGGTATTAGCAGTTAAGTCAGAATTTTTTATATTAATTTGAGTATCCGCTATTGTACTGTTGTGAAATACGGCAAAATTATAGGCATCTTGCGCAGTCAACCTAATCATCATATTGTCATTTAAATAGTTCATCGAGAGATTATTTAATGAAAATGCATCCAGATTAAGATTTTGACCTGCATTCAATGTTGAATTTTCAATATTGATTTTTGAATCAGTTTGAGTCCCAAAAGCGTAAAATAGTTGAGGATACAGTTCCGCTGAAAGAATATTGGAATTTGCATTCATTTTGGCTATTGCTTTAGTATCTATATCAATATTATTTGTTGCATTAATTATAGAATTTTTTACGTTAACTTCAGAAAATGATCTTGTGCCGTCAAAATAAGTATATGGTTTTGAAGTGCTGAAATAATCGGAAAGACTGGGTATTTCAATTATATTTCCGTCTTCATCATAAGTTGCATTTTCAAAAAGCCAAGCCCATACAACAGGAGGTGTAAAGTTTATATTTGAAGCTGTATTTGCAGTTGTTTCTACACTCAAACTAACATTATCCGCAGAAATATTTGAATTTTCTATATCAACTTTTGCCTTTCCTATGTCATAATAAACAGTATCCATTGTTGTTTTTGCTGACATATTAACATCATTAGCCGCAATATTAGAATTTAATATTTTTATATTTGCACTTGCAATACCATCATCATCTGCCATATCCTGATTTGCTTTTGCAACAAGATTAATTTTCCCGTCAATTAAACTAAATTGATTTGCTTTTTTTATGTTGTTTGAAACAAGACTGTCAAAAAGAGTATTTGCCTGCGAATTTGAACTTATACGAGTATTCTGAATATTTGAACCTACGATAATCCCTGCTTTATTTGTTTGCGATCCTTCGACAGTAATATTTTTACCATATAAATTTACCTCATCTCTTGATAAAATTTTACCGTTCACAACAATATTACCTGTAGAATCCGTTATTAAAGCATTATATTTGTTTGCTCCAAATTCGTATGATGATAAACTGTCTAAATTGTAAGCCGATATAAAATCATTAAATTTGCTTTGTGATGGGGTAAGAAGTGATAAAGACCCGACATTCAAAACCCCTGATGAACCTATAACAATACCATTAGGAGAAACGAAAATGGCATGTCCATTATAAAAGTTATTACCCTTCATAGTATTGACAATGCCGTTGATGTTTACTTGATTATTTACCAAATTGACAAACTTTGAATAATTGTTTTTATAGATAAGATTTGCAATATCACCTTCTGTAAGGTTAAACTTGTCATAGTATCTGAAACCTGTACTGCCTGAAACTTTTGCAGCTTCAATATTATATGTATTGCCTGTTGGTGCAATGCCGGAAATCTCTGACGCTGTAGAAATTACAGGCATATTTAGTACAAACATGTTTGTACACAAAATAGAGGCAATAAGTTTATTTAGAGATTTCTTTTCCATTACTCTATTCTTTGAATTTTATTACAATATAATATATTGTTATAACATATTCTTGCTATGTTTATAATATTTTTTTAATAAATATTTACACCTATAAGCCAATAGAAACCTATATTTTTGAGGTAATATGAATTTAGTTGGATGAAAATTAAAAAGCAAATTTTATTAAGTTTGATATGTTGTGCAACGCTGCAAATTTCTACATTTGCAGCGCCTGATGGCATTCCTGATATTATTCCTCAAACCGGAACAATATATACTCACGATTTGGAAACACTAAGGCAACAACAAATAGAGCAGCAAGTTCAAGCAGATTTTAAAAATTTTGAAAAAATAAAAAAGATAAAAAAATAAAACCTGAAAAACAAAAAAAATAAAAGGTAAAGTTCAAAAAGCAAAAACCGAAGAATATGCAACAAAAGGTGTATATATTGAAAATATTGAAGTTTCACCCTCACAAATCTTAACAGAACAAGAAATAAAAGACATTATTGAAGATTTCACTCAAACAAACCTTACTTTTGAAAACCTACAAGAAATTGTTGATAGAATAAATAAACTTTATCTGAAAAAAGGTTATGTAACGGCACAAGCATATTTACCTGAGCAAACAGTTGAAAATGAAACCGTAAAAATAGAATTATTAGAAGGTAAAGTCGGTGATGTTACCATTAAAGGCAACAAATGGACTCGCACAAAATATATCAAAGACAGATTAAATCTCAAAAAAGGCAATATATTTAATATTCAAGCTTTAGAACAAGATTTGATGATATTTAACCGTTACAATGATGGTGTGGAATTAAGTGGGACATTACTTCCCGGACAAAGAGAATTGGGTGCAACGGATGTTGACATAAAAGTCAGAGAAAAGTTGCCGTTTCGTATAACAGGATTAATGGATAACGCGGGAAGATCAACCATTGGAGAATATCGTGGCGGTTTAATGCTTCAAGATGATAGTTTGTTCGGATTTAGAGATAAATTAACAATTGGTGCTTATGCTAATAAATATTCGGTTACTCCATTTGCAGATTACAATATTCCGGTAAACAAAAAAGATGGAAGAGTTGGCTTTTCTTTTTCTTCAAGTAATTCTAAAATTGGACATGGGCCTTATGAAATATTCAATATAAAGAGTCGTTCACAAAATTATTCATTGTATTATTCACAGACCTTATATCGTAAACCTTGGACAGAATTAACAAGCATAACATCTCTTGCTTACAAAAGATCTGCAACAAGTTTTGATGGCAGTGATTTGTACAAAAATGAAGTTACAACAGCTCAAACAGGTTTAGTTTTCAGATACGACACAAAACGAGGTATTTGGTATTTAAACCAAAATGTAAGTTATTCCGCACCTATTTTTGATAAAGATTCAAATTATGTAAAAATAGACGGCGGTATTTTAAGATTACACGATTTTGGTCATGGTTTTGTCGGAACTTTGAGAGGTAATTACCAAGTAATACCGGCAAAAAGAGTTGTACCATATATAGACCAAATGATTGCCGGGGGTACTGCAACCGTTAGAGGATATTCTGAAGGTTTACTTATCGGCAGAAGTGGTTATATAATGAGTGCAGAATTGATGTTTCCTATTGGACCGAGAGTAATTAGGGGAAGAAAAAATAAGGAAAAAGTGATTCCGTTTATCGGAAATTATATAAAAGGATTTGTATTCGCAGATCATGCGGGAATTTTCCCATACAAAGGAACAGGTGAAGGTTATCAGGGTTACAATATAAACGACTTTCTAATGAGTTTAGGTGTTGGATTAAAAATCAATTTACCAAAGGATATAAACTTAAAAATGGCTTGGGGGTTTCCTTTAATAAAAAATAGCCACGAGGAAGTGAACAGATGGGGAAGATTTCATATTGAATTAAGTGTAACCCCTGATTTCGATGCACTTGTTAAATTAAGAAGACCAAAAAATATTGAAAAAGTTAAAATTGATGATGATATAAAATTAGTAAAAAATCATAAAAAAGAGAAAACTATAACAACACAAAAACGTACAATTATTAAATCTTTAAGCCCCGAACAAAAAATGAAATTGAGTTATTATAAATAAAAAATAGAATGAATCTTAATCTCACAGTTATTTTAATCTTACACTAAGTGTTAAATTACAATAAAAGACCATTTTTAATATTTATACACAATCAAAACTATATTACTTCATCGGAATTAACAAAGTTTGCCCTGCATAAATAGAATGGGGACTTGAAAGATTGTTTGCATTTTGAAGTTTCAAAGTATTTTCGGGAGATGCTTTTCCATAGTATTTAACAGAAATTGCTTCTAAAGAATCCCCGCTTTTTACTTTATATTTATCCATTATTACTGTGGGTTGGTCTTGCATAATATCGTTGTGTTCTTCTTCCGCTTTAACTTCTACCGCTGCTGGAGCAGATTTTGCAAATGAGAAAGAACCGTGCTGTTTTTTCACTAATTTTCTTTCATTAACATTTTGGTTTCCGTCTAAATTTGAGAAAGTTGAGATGCTTAGCATAGCGGTCATAAGAAACATACTCAATGCACCTGCAATAAATCCTACAAGGATATAAATTCCGGGAGAACGGTCTTCTTTTTTGTTTATTTTAAAATTTCTCCAGAGATAATCGAGTTCTTCCTGTTTAGAACCTTCGTTGTGTTTTTGCTCAACTTCATTATTTTGCGCTTCTTGATTTTGAGATTGAAGTTCTGACAAAACCGCCATATTTTCGTCTGAAAGCATTGCTCTTTTTATTGTAGAATTATTCATAATTAACCATCCCTAGCATATAATCACTTAAAAACGTTTATAAGTCAAATTTTTAAAAAATATATTTACATTTTTATAACGAATTTACTTCTTTATAAACGGTTAATCTGCTATAATAGATAGAGGGAGTTTATAATTTATGGGAAAGAAAACCTTCGATTATTTTAGTGCAGAACCTGAATTTAAAGGAACAGAACTTTTTCATTACACATCGCCTAAAGCACTTAAGGGAATTTTGAAAAGTAACAGATTATGGTTTTCAAATATTTATTTTTTGAATGATAAGAGTGAAATGAAATACACTTATTTAATTCTTTTGGAATTGTTGGAAGAATTAAAAGATAAACTTGAAAAAGAGTTTTATGAAAAAATTTTAAGTCGTGCTGAATATATGACTTGTAACACTTATTACAAGGAAGAAAGTAATGTTTTTTCAAGACTTGAATATTATGTTCTTTGTTTATCGACAGAAAAAAATTGTTTAAGCCTTTGGAGTAATTATACAAAAACAAGTGACAAAACAGGTTACAATATTGCCTTTTCATATAAAAAATTAAAGGATTGTGTGGAATCAAAAGGGTATGAATTTTTTGCATTTGCAAAAGTTTGTTATGACACAGAAAAGCAAAAGAAAATGATAACCGATACTATCGTTAAATTTAACGATAAATACAAAAATTCAAAAAACAGTAAAGAAAAACAGCAAGTTTTTTGGGATTTGATTGATAATTTCAAAATATACAGTATTTTCTTAAAACACCCCGCTTTCCATATGGAAAACGAATACAGAATAGTTGTTGGAGTAAGAAGTCACAGTCATTGCGAAATATGCGAATTTGAGGTACAAAACGGAATTTTTGTTCCTCATATAGAACATGAACTTCCCGATCCTGATGAAATGAGTATTATAAATTCTGTCACGATTTCTCCGACATGTGAAAAAGATTTGGCTGTTTACAGCGTAAAAAAACTTTTAAATGCATATAATCAATATAATGTTAAAATTTTTACTTCGGATATTCCTTTAAGGTCTTTTGAAAATTAGTTTTACGATTAAGTTTTGTTATTTTTCTGACAAATCTTTTTTGTCATAATAAAATTAATTTACCGAAAGGAAATTTTTATGGCAAAAATATTGATAGTCCAAATGAGTTCAATATTGGGCGAAAAAGAGAAAAATTTTGAAAAAATACAAAAATTATTATCCGAATACAAAAATGAAAAAGCGGATTTAATAATTTTCCCTGAATTATTTGCAACAGGCTGGTATTGTGAAATATATGAAAAAGTTGCAGAAAGAGAAGAAAATTCCAAAACTTTAGAATTTATAAGAGGTATCTCAAAAGAGTTTAAATCAAATGTTATCGGCGGTTCTTTTGTAAGAAAAGATAACGACGGAAAAATTAAAAATACTTGTCCTGTTTTGGACAGAAACGGTAATTTAATAGCAAAATACGATAAAATGCACCTATATTCATATCTCGGAGATACGGAAAATTTACACTCAAAGGCAGGCACAAAACCTATAATTGCAAATACCGATATAGGTAAAATAGGGTTAACCATTTGTTATGACATAAGATTTCCCGAAATTTACAGATGTTACGCATATGGCGGAGCGGATTTACTTGTGAATGTCGCAGCTTGGCCAAAATCGCGAAAAGTACATTGGGAAACTCTGACAAGAGCAAGAGCAATAGAAAATCAATCGTTTATGGTTGCCGTTTCTCAAACGGGTGAAATTCAAAACGGAATATATAATCTCGGTCATTCTGCGGTTTATAATCCGCTTGGAGAAACTGTTGCCTCGGCACAAGAAGAAGAAACCGTTATATCTGCAGAAATTGATTTTACTGAAATGAAAAAGTTAAGAGAAAATGTAAAAACTCTTTCTGACAGACACGAAAAATATTTATTGGAGGAATAATGAAACAATTTATAAAATTATTTATTATATTTTTTGTATTTTTAATGAGTGCAAATTTGTCTTTCGGGGCACATTTGAGTTCAACCGTTCATTCATCACCGCTTAATCAAACATCAACAATAGCGATTTCTGTTAAAGAAGTTAATACGGGAAAATCAGTTTTTGAATATAACGAAAAGAAACTTCTTCACCCTGCATCAACATTGAAAGTATTTACGACAATTCCTGCGTTGGATACTCTTGAAAAGAGTTATAATTTCAATACCGATTTTTATATATACGGAAACAATTTGTATGTAAAACTTTCGGGAGACCCTCTTTTATCTTCGGAAAATCTTAAAAATGTTTTAAAAGATATTAAAACAGCGGGATACAAAAACTTTAACAATGTTTATGTTGATGATTCAGTAATGGATAACGTAGAATTCGGCGTAGGCTGGATGTGGGACGACGGAACAAATCCGAGTATAAGAAAATTCAGCGCATACAATCTTGACGATAATGTTGTAAATATCGGAGTAACCGTTAAAAACGGACAAATAAATATTGATAAAACAAGTATTTTTCCTGTTCCCGTTATAAATAACGTAATAACGGGAAATAAAAATTCTCTTACGGCAGTAAGGCACGATTGGGTTTCACCCGATATTATCTGTATAAAAGGAACTGCAAAAGATTCAACTTCAATTAAAGTTCCTGTAAATAATATGCAAAAATACTTTAATTACAGACTTTTAGCAACTTTAAAAAGATTAAATATAAAAGTCGGTAATGATATTGTTTTAAACGGAACTGTTCCCGCTCAAGCAAAGAAAATAGGCGGGATTTCACATCCGTTGGAATTAGTTCTTCCGACAATTTTTAAAGAAAGTAATAATAAAAACTGCGAAACGGTTGTAAAAGTAGCAGGCGGCGTAAGTGAAAATTCTACGGGAACTTTAGCAAATTCCTTAGATTTATTTTATGACTATTGGAATTCAAAAGGAATTGATACTTCCGATTTAATTATTGCGGATTTCAGCGGAGTAAGCAGAAATAATCTGGTAACGGTTGATTTTATGACAAATGCTCTTAATTCCGTTTATAAAACAAAAGGGGCTGAAGAAATGGAAGAATTATTGGCTCAACCCGGTGACGGAACCTTATCAAACAGATTATTAAATCTTAGAGGAAGCGTTTGGCTTAAAACAGGAACACTTGAAAATATAAGCGGTCTTGTGGGATATGTAAAAAATGACAAAGGAAAAGTTTATTCCGTTGCAATACTTATCCAAAATTTCAATTGTCCGGTAAAACAGATAAAAGAATTTGAAAATGAAATTATAACTTTAATCAAGAATTTATAATCTTTTCAATATATCCTTAGGGTAATGACAAAAATAAATAAAAATAATATATTCTCCCTTGTAGCAAAGGGAGAATTTTTATGCAGGAATTTAATCAATTATACAAATGTAATGTTTGTGGAAAAATGGTCGAAGTGGTTTTGGACGGAGCAGGGGAACTTGTTTGCTGCGGTCAGCCTATGGAAAAAATAAACTCTAAACAGACAGAGGGTGAATTTTCGGAAAAACATCTGCCCGTTATGGTGACAGAAGATAATAAAAAACTTGTAAAAATCGGTAGCGAACCGCACCCGATGAGTGAAGAACATTACATTATGTTTATCGAGGCTTTTTCTTTAGACGGAAAATATATGAAACGAACCTATTTAAATCCCGGTGAAAAACCGCAAATGGAACCCGAATGTTTATGCAGAACCGTTCAGGCTCGGGCATGGTGTAATTTACACGGACTTTGGGAAAACATAACTTCAATCAAATAATTTTTTAACGGACAGAAAATTCTGTCCGTTTTTTAATTTATTATTTTTATCTTAAAGTATCGTAATATTTTATAAATTCTCAAAACCTAAATGATAAAAGGATTTTTATGGTTTAAAAATATTTTTATCGAATTTAAAAAAAATAAAAAATGCCTTGATGACTTGTGTTTGGTACAATAATTTACAAGTAAGGGTGATATAGTTAGTTTATGACAGATAAGACATCAAGTGCATTAAAAAATTTAAATAAAAAAATTGACGGTCTTCAGATAGATAAAGCGTTATCTGAAGAATTAAAGGAAGAAATAAAAGTTTTATTGGAAAATACACCGTCAAATTCTGTTGAAAATCAACTTGAACAATTAAATTCAAGACTTGATTCCATAGACAGCAATAATGCTTCTTTGAAAGATTCTATTCATGATTTTGTAAAATCATCATCTAAAACCCTTGAAGCAATCGCAAAAGGCGGTTCTGAAGAAGTTCCGGACAGATTAAAAGAATATTTGCTTGAAATTGTCGGTAAAATAGAAGGATTAAAATCATCAATATCAAATTCTTCGGTTTCCGAAATATCGGAAGAAGGTCAATTAAAAGACTTAAAAAAAGAATTAAATTTCTTACAAAATGAAATTGAAACTACTTTAAATAAACAATTGACTGAAATAGGTGAAAATGTTGAAAAAATTGTTTCAGATATAAAAGATCAATTGGATACTTTTAAAGAAATTCTTGATAACGATTCTGAAAAACTGATAATGGAAGTTCTAAGTGACATTAAACAGTTGAAAACCGATACGTTAGAACTTTCGGGAAGTTTAAAAAGTATTGATGAAAAGTCTGAAAAAATTACTGAAGATACTTTAAACAAGATTATTGAACATTCTCAATCGGCAAATGAAAAAGTTTTAAACCAACTTACCGAAATTAAAAAAGTTACTGCAAAATCAGAGGAAGTAGAAAATACCAATAAAGAATCCGTGGAAGTTCTAAAACACGAACTTACAGTATTAAAAAATAATATTCACGGTCAAATCAGAGATGTTTTAAGCAAAATTTTAGTTCAAGACGAAATTAAATTCCTTTGCGAAGAAGCCATTTCAGGTATAAAAAGCGGTAATACCGAAATCAATGTTGTTAGAAAACACTTGAAAGATATGAAATCAGGTGATGAAAAACAATCAGTGATATTAGCAGAAACGAGAAATATTATTAGCGAACTCGGAAATTATGCATCTGAAAGCAGTGACAAAATTGATATGATTTACGACAATTTGTCAATGGTAAACACTTGGGCAAGTTCTTCCGATGCAATATCACACGGATTTGAAGATTTATGCCAAGATTTTGAACTGACATCTGACAAAGTCGACATTATTTATGAAAACCTTACTTTCATAAATGAATGGGTTAAGACACTAGATAAATTCTCAAAAGATATAGAAGAATTGAAAAATAGTTGCAGAGGTGAAATAGACCTTCCGCAAAAAGTAAATGAAATATATGAAAATATAAATGCCGTAAGAGAATGGAGTAAAAAAGCCGATGCACTTGCTTTGCAAGTAAAAGCACTCTCCGTTCAAATAAGCGAAACTGAAAGTTCCATAAATGCACAAAATTTGAATGAAATTAAAAAACTTTTTGTTCAAATGAACGACAATATCTCAAATATGAACACAAGAAATAACAAAATGATTATCGAATCCGATAAGTCTAACGAAATGATGAGAGAACAGCTTAAAGATTTGGAATCATTAATTTCTTCTTTTGCGGAAAAATCAGAAAGTTTAGGGATAGAAGATTTAAAACAAAAAATAGTAGAATTAAAAGAATGTTCTATACAAAATACAGAATTTGAAAATATCGTATCACAATCATTTACATATCTTGCAGAATGGATTGATGCGGCAGGTTCAACATTAAATTCAATAAAAAGTGATGTATTAAATCTTCAGGAAGCATCTAAGAATCAATTTGAAGCTATTGAAGAAGTGAAGAATGCACCTGTTCCCGAAAATCCGGCCGTTCCTGTTATATTACAGGAATTACAAAATATTTCGGCATATATTAACAAAAAAATTGAGGAAGAATCTCAAAAAACTCCTGAAATTGATTTTGATGGAATGAGAACTCTTATTGAATATATAGCCACACAAACAGGAGAGCAAAGTATAAAATCGGACGATATCGAAAAATATAATCAACTCTCTGCAAAAATTGAAAATCTTGAAACAAAACTTTCTTCTTGTGATGAAAAAATATCATCTTTTGAAACACAATTATCATCATTAGAATCAAAAGTATCATCTTTTGGAACACAAATATCATCAATAGAATCACAAGCGGCATCTTTGGGGGTACAAATGTCGTCATTTGAATCACAAATGAATTCTTTTAAAACGGCAATAACTTCTTTTGAAATACAAATTTCTTCTTTTGAAAAATATATGTCAAAATTGGTTGATTATTTAGAAGAAGATTAATCTAATTTTTCAAAAATTTTTCTTAAAATTCCGTTATTTTCTTTGAGTAATTGTTCCGATTTTTCAAAGTCGCAGCCGTATTTAATGTTTAATATTGCGTGTTTAATCTTGTAGTTATTGTTTTTTAGGACTTCTAAAGATTTTTCTTCCGCAACTTTACAAATATCGGCAACAATCCTTGCGGCTCTTAATTTTAGTTTTTCATTGGTTGGTTTAACGTCTATCATATAATTTTTATAGACTTTACCGATTTTTACCATTGAAGCAGTCGTTAACATGTTCAAAATTAATTTTTGAGAAGTTCCGGCTTTCATTCTTGTAGAACCGCTTATAACCTCAGCACCTGTTTCAGCGCAGATAAAAATATCTGCATATTGTTTAGTTTTGGCATCAGGGTTTGAAGTCACGGCAATAGTTTTGCAGCCTGTTTCTTTTGCAAGACGCAAAATTTCCACGACATAAGCGGCATTTCCGCTTGCGGAAATTGAAACTATTGTATCGTTTTTGCTTATATTTTGTTTTTTAAAATCTTCCTGTGCCAAATCGATTTTATCTTCCGCACCTTCAATTGCATGTCTTAAAGCCCTGTCACCGCCTGCGATAACTCCTAGAACCATTTCTTCGGGTACGGAAAATGTAGGGGGACATTCAGAAGCATCTAAAACTCCTAATCTGCCGCTTGTTCCTGCCCCAAAATATATTAATCTTCCGCCTTTTTGAAAATTTTCTGCAATTATATCGACTGCTTTTGCAATTTGAGGAAGAACTTTTTGAACGGATAAGACAGCATTAAAATCTTCTTTATTTATCATTCCGACAATTTCTTCAGTAGAGGAAATATCAATATCCAGAGTATTTTGATTAATTTTTTCGGTAGAAGATAAGGACATTATTTTATTTCCTCAACACCTTTTCCGATAGTCCTTAAATTTTCAACAAACCAAAATTCATCAGGCTCAAATTTTATATCAAAATGATTATTCAAAATAAAGAAAGTAGGTCCGCTTCCTGACATAAGAGAATTTTTAACAAATCTTTTCATATTGTTTATAGGGTGGTATTTTTCACGTAAAGGTAATTCTAAATCATTGTGTAATAAATTAATATCAAAACCGCCTCTAACAATTAATTGAGTTAATTCATTCGTATAATCTCTATATTCTTTTCCTTGATGTGAATCATATTCATCGTATGCTTCTTTTGCACTTATTTGAAAATTCTTTACTTTAACCAAAGAGATTGGAGATTCAACAAAGGGAATCGGTCTGATTTTTTCTCCTCTTGAAGTACATATTGCACAACCGCCTCTGTAACAAAAAAAGACATCAGAGCCTGTTTCGGCACATAAACCAGCCATTTCTTCGTAGGAAAATTTTTCATCAAACAATTTATTTAAAGCAAATAAAGTTGCGGCTGCATCGGAACTTCCGCCTGCAAGCCCTGCCGCTATGGGAATATTTTTTTCAATATAGCATTTTATTTTTACATTTGAAATTTCTGCTTTTTCAAGATATCTAGTTATTGCTTTATAAACAAGATTGCTTTCATTATAAGGAATTTCATCACTGTTTCCTGAAAGTTCTATTTGAATTTCTTCTGCTTCTTCAAGGGAAAAAGTAAGGAAATCGTATAAGTTTACCGTATGCATAATACTTTTTATATCGTGGAAACCGTCTTCTCTACGATTTAAGACTTCTAACGTCATATTAATTTTCGCAGGTGCTTTAACTTTTATTTCTTTCATAAATTTTCTTTCAATTTTTCGGATAATCTGCCTATTTGTTCTATTGAGAGGGTTTCACCTCTTACTGTTTCGGAAATTGACAATTCTGCTAAAGTTTTTTGTACGGCTTCTTTTGAAAATCCGCCATTTACGAGTGAATTTTTAATATTTTTTCTTCTTGTTCCAAAACAAGCTTTTGAAACTTTTTTAAAGAAGTTATAGTCACTTAATTTAAGCACAGGTTGTGTATGAACGTCAAATTTTACTACTGCCGAATTTACTTTCGGAGCGGGGAAAAAGCACTTTGCGTTAACAAATTCAACTATTTCGGTATCTGCATAAAAATTAGATAAAATTGTTAATAATCCGTATGCTTTTTCGGGAGAATTTTCGTTGGCAGTTATTCTGAGGGCTGCTTCATATTGAGTCATCATAACAATTTCAGATATAGAATTTCTGTTTTTGTTGTCTAAATCATCAACTTCACCCAATAAATGTGCAATAATCGGGCTTGTAATATAATACGGTATATTTGCCACAATTTTAATATTTTTACCGAATTGAGACAAATCAGTTTTTAAAATATCCGCATGAACTATTTTTAGATTATCTGCCCTTATTTTTTGAAGTTCTTTTATCATGTCTTCATCAAGTTCAATGGCGACAACTTCTTTTGCATATTTAACAAGTTGTTCCGTCACAAAACCAAGACCTGCACCTATTTCAACTACTATATCATCAGAAGTTATATCAGCAGTTTC
>Ga0256407_10004844_pt1 | contig 22023 bp, 26 predicted proteins | sample RumenRJG_04DNA_FD_193489 | JGI IMG/M metagenome (GOLD analysis project Ga0256407, IMG submission 193489) | Bovine rumen microbial communities from Lethbridge, Alberta, Canada - RJG_04 | ecosystem: Host-associated > Mammals > Digestive system > Stomach > Rumen | place: Canada: Alberta... | reverse complement strand
TGGCCATAGCGCGCAGTCCGTCGAACACGCTCTTGAGGAACGTGCGCGTCTCCGTCTTGTATTTCTCGCTCTTGTAGAGCTCTTCCACGTGGGCCATGTACTTCTGCTCCAGCTGGGCGATCACGTGCACGGCGCCTTCGATGTTGTTTTTGTAAAGGTAGTCGCTGATCTCCACCAGTGAGTTGGTGGTGCCGCTCATGGCTGAGAGCACGACGAGTTTCTCTTTGCCGTCGGCCGTCACGAGGCGGCTGACTTCTTTCATGCGTTGCGGAGTGCCTACGCTGGTACCCCCGAATTTCAGAACTTGCATATTTCTTCTTGTTGTTGTATTTCTTTTATTCCTGTGTCTTTTCCTCTTTTTCCTCGTCTGCGCTGCCGATTCGGGTGAGGTGTCCGCCCTTACATTCCCAGGTGGTGCCGGGGAAGTCCACGGGCCACTGTGTGTTGTGTGTGGCCAGCACGATGGTGCAGTGGTTTTTGCGGCGCACTTCGTCGAGCAGCGCCATCACGCGTTCGCCGTTCTCCTGATCGAGATGTCCCGTGGGCTCGTCGGCCAGGATGAGCTGCGGGCTGTTGAGTATGGCCCTGCAGATGCAGATGCACTGCTGCTGTCCGCCCGAGAGTTCGTGGGGATAGCGGTTGGCGCAGTCGCTCAGCTCCACCCATTCCAGCAGCTCTTTGATGCGCTCGTTGCGCTGCTCTTTGTCTTTCCAGTCGGTGGCGCGCAGCACGAAGTCCAGATTGTGGTGTATGGTGCGGTCGGGCAGCAGCCTGAGGTCCTGGTGCACGATGCCGATGCGGCGGCGCAGAGCGGGCAGCTTGCTGGTCTTTATGCGCAGCATGTCTTCGCCCAGCACGCGGGCGTGTCCGTCTTCGATGGCCAGAGCGCCGTAGAGGGTCTTGATGAACGAGGTCTTGCCGCTGCCCACGGGGCCGAGCAGATAGACCATTTCCTCCTCCTCGGCGGAGAAGTCTATGTCCTCGAGCACTCTGAGGTCGTCCTGCAGGATGCTCACGTTGTGGTAGTCAATCGTCTTCATCCGATCAGTGTTTCTTCCATCCCGGGTTGTGTCGTTCGGCGAGTTCGGAGGCCAGCTGTTCGATGCGCAGTCCTTTGCTGGTGAGCAGCACGATGAGGTGGTAGAGCATGTCGCTGCCTTCGTAGATGAGTCGGTCGTCGGTGCCGTTGGTGGCTTCGATGACCAGCTCGAGGGCTTCTTCGCCCACCTTTTGTGCCATGCGGTTGAGTCCGTCCTTGAAGAGGCTGGTGGTGTACGAGCCTTCCGGCATTTCCTCGTGGCGCTTCTCGATGAAGTCCTGCAGTTCGCTCAGGAAGAGCAGGGGATTTTTCTCTGTCATTTGCTTATATGTGTTTATGAGTGTTGTCTTTATTTCTCGTTTTTCTCGTTCCAGCAGGTGTCGGCGCCGGTGTGACACACGGGCCCTACGGGGTGCACCTTGATGAGCAGCGTGTCCCGGTCGCAGTCGAGCAGGATGTCCACCACGTTGAGGAAGTTGCCCGAGGTCTCGCCTTTGGTCCAGTAGCACTTGCGCGTGCGGCTCCAGAAGCACACTTTGCCCGTCTCGAGGGTGCGGCGGTATGATTCTTCGTTCATGAAGCCCAGCATCAGCACCACGCGTGTGTCGGCGTCCTGTATGATGGCGGGCACCAGCCCGTTGAGCTTCTCAAAGTCTATCTTTCTTTCATCCATAATTGTCAATTGTCAATTATCAATTATCAATTATCACCTCACGCAGATGCCTTCCTGCCTCAGGTAGCTCTTGAGCTCCTGCACTCCGATCTCGCCGAAGTGAAACACCGAGGCTGCCAGTGCGGCGTCGGCGCGCCCTTCTTTGAACACGTCGCGGAAGTGCTCCATCGAGCCCGCTCCGCCCGAGGCGATGATGGGGATGGAGAGGTTTTCCGAGAGCATGGCGAGGGCCTCGTTGGCAAATCCGGCCTTCACGCCGTCGTGGTTCATTGAGGTGAAGAGTATCTCTCCTGCGCCTCGCTCCTGTGCTTCTCGGGCCCATTCCAGCAGGCCTTTGCCGAAGGGGATGCGTCCGCCGTTGATGTAGGTTTCCCATTGTCCGTCGGTCTCTTTGGCGTCGATGGCGCACACGATTACCTGACTGCCGAAGCGCGAGGCTATTTCGTCGATGAGCTCCGGGCGCCGGAGTGCGGCGCTGTTGACGCTCACTTTATCGGCGCCGGCCGAGAGCATGCGATCCACGTCGTCCACGCTGCCGATGCCGCCGCCTACGGTGAAGGGGATGGAGAGCGTCTCGGCCACGCGTGTCACCATGTCGGTGAAGGTCTTGCGTCCTTCGTGCGAGGCGGTGATGTCGAGAAACACCAGTTCGTCGGCGCCGGCCTCGGAGTAGGCTCTTCCCAGCTCCACGGGGTCTCCGGCCTGGCGGAGGTTCACGAAGTTGGTGCCTTTGACGGTCTGTCCGTCTTTCACGTCGAGGCAGGGTATGATGCGTTTGGCTAACATGCTTGGTATTCTTTGATGAGTGATGCGAGGTCGATGCGGCCCTCGTAGATGGCTTTGCCGAACACTACGGCCGGGATGCCGGCTTCGTCCAGCGCCCTGATGTCTTCTTTGGAGCTCACGCCGCCCGAGGCGATCAGCCTGCAGTCGGGCCACTGGGCCATGATGCTCTGGTAGAGCGCCGTGTTGGGTCCCTGCAGCATGCCGTCCTTCGAGATGTCGGTGCAGAGCACGTGGCGGAGTCCCTGCTTGCGGTAGCCTTCGAGGAAGGGCATCAGCTCCAGGGCGCTGTCTTCCTTCCAGCCGTTGATGCTGATTTTGCCGTCGCGCACGTCGGCGCCCAGCACGATGCGTTCGGCGCCGTATTTTTCAATCCACAGCCCCACGCTGTCGGGGTCCGTCACGGCGATGCTGCCGGCCGTTGCCATTGCGGCGCCGGCGTCGAACACCTTCTCCAGGTCGTCCTCCGTCTTGATGCCGCCGCCGAAGTCCACCGTCAGCGAGGTCCTGCGGCAGATGTCGCGCAAGACGCGGTCGTTGACCACGTGGCGGCTTTTGGCGCCGTCCAGATCGACCAGATGCAGACGCCTGACGCCCATGTCCTCCATGCGCAGCGCCATCTCCACGGGGTCGCCGTATTCCTTCTTCGTGTCGTAGTCGCCCTGCGAGAGACGCACGCAGCGTCCGTCGATCAGGTCTATGGCGGGGATGAGCTGTATCATAGTTCGAGGAAGTTTTTCAGGATTTGTTCGCCCACGCGGCCGCTCTTTTCGGGGTGAAACTGTGTGGCCCAGAAGTTGTCTTTGTGCAGCGCGGCCGAGAAGGGCTGTATGAAGTCCGTCACGGCAGCCGTCTCGGGGCAGAGGGGCACGTAGTAGCTGTGGACGAAATACACGTAGTCCTCTTCTTTGAGTCCCTTGAAGAGCCCGCCGTCCGCGAGGCGCCGGCCGTCGGCATCGGTGAAGGAGAGACTGTTCCAGCCCATGTGGGGCACTTTGTCTTCGTGCCTTTGGGGGTGAAACAGGCGCACGTCGGTGTCAAACAGGCCCAGACACTCGGTGTCGCCCTCTTCGGAGTGGCGGCACATGAGCTGCTGTCCGATGCAGATGCCCAGCATGGGGGCTTTCAGGTCGCGGATGACGCGGTCGAGCCCTCTCTCGCGCAGATAGCTCATGGCGTGCGAGGCTTCTCCCTGTCCGGGGAAGAGCACGCGGTCGGCCCGGAGCAACGTCTCGGCGTCGTCGGTCAGGGTGGGGCAGACGCCCAGCCTCTTCAGCGCGCCGAGCACGGAGAAGATGTTCCCTGCATTATATTTTACTACAGCTACATTCATAGTCGGGCGCAAAGATACGAAATTTTTTCCACTCTCGCACCCTTGCGCCCGACTTAGTTTTCCTTCTTTTGCTATTTCCGTCCGAATTAACTAATTTTCAATTGCCAATTGTCAATTGTCAATTATCAATTATCAATTATCAATTGTCAATTACCAAATGTGCAGTCGTTCGTCGGGCTCCAGATACAGTTTTCCGTCCGTGATGCCGAAGGCTTCGTAGAATTCGTCCATCTCTCTCACGGTGCCGTTGACGCGCAGCGAGTTGGCAGCGTGTTTGTCCGTGAGGTATTTCCGGTAGTAATCGGGCGTGCCCTTTTCCATCCATCCGTAGGCGAAGGCGCGATAGTATTCGCGGGCCACGTAGAGTTTCTCCGCCGCGCTGCCCTGGTGCTGATTCATGAGGGCCTCGTAGGCGATGCAGAGTCCGCCCATGTCGGCGGTGTTCTCCCTCTGGGTCATTTCGCCGTCGCATTGGAGTCCGGGGTAGTATTCCCATCCGTCGAAGTGCTTCACCACCTTACCCGTCAGGCTGTTGAAGGTCGCTCTGGACTGCGGACTCATCCATTCGCGAAGGGCGCCGGTGGCGTCGTGCTTCGATCCTCTGGCGTCGAATCCGTGAGTGATCTCGTGTCCCAGCGTCGGCGCACCCATCAGGGCGTAGTTGTAGATGAGGTCCCTCGTGGGGTCGTAGATGGGGGGCACCAGGTTGCTGGCGCACACAATCACCTCGTTGTCCCCGGGGGCGTAGAATGCATTGGCTTCCCATGCCGGCGTATCGGTCATCTCGGTCATGAAGATGTGGTCGGCGTCCGTCTTGCCCGCTAGGGTGGCCACCGTCCTGCTCGCGCGCTGGCTGAAGAGGTCGCAGATGAGGTCGTAGGTGTTCATCCCGGCGTCGTCCTTCACCTTCACTTCGGCCTTTTCGTCCCACTGGTCGGGCCAGCCCACCTGGATCATCATCTTCTTCAGCTTGTCCTTGGCGCCGGCTTTGCTCACGTCGTCCAGCCATTTGTTGCGCTCTATGCGCATGATGAAGGTGTTGCGCAGTGTTTCGCCCATCTCCTTCACGGCCGCCCTGTTTTTCGGATCGATGCTCTCGCAGAAGAAGCGACTCAAGCTGAGTTTCAGGGGCGTGTTGTCGTAGTCCACCAGGTTTCTCACGATGGTCTTGGCCGGATCGGTGCCGGCGATGAAGTGGCGGTCGCGGCTGATGACGCAGTATTTCATGAAGTTCACGATGTCTTCCAGCGATGCCCCCTGCAGGTTCCTGTTGAGGTTCTGCAGCGTACCTTGCGTGACCATCACGTCGTCGGCATTGACGCCCAGCTCCATGAGGATCTGCCCGACGGGGGTGTTGTCCGCACCGCCTCCGGCACGGGTGCCTGTCAGACAGACGCTCACAGGCATCAGGGGCTCTTTGACGCAGCGGCGGCGTTTGGCGCTGCGCTTCTCGTCATCGTCATCATCGCCGCCGCCTATGGCGGGCCACACTTTCTTCGCGCCGGCCATGATCTCCCGGCGTTCCTCCGGCGAGGCGAATTGTTTCAGGTCGTTCTCTCCGGCGAGAATCACCGTCTCGTTCGCCCTCAGGGAGGGGTATATCTTGCGCCCGTTGGAGGCCGCGCAGTAGTCGAAGGGCATGGCATAGCCCTCTTTCATCAGCTGGGCTATCTTCTGCCAGGCCTGCGCCCGGGTGGTGACGCTGCTGGTGATGTCGGCCAGCTTGTCCTTCACCTTCTTTCTGTCGGCGTTGTTGTCTTCCGCGCCTTTGTATTGCGTGAAGAGCTTTTGGAGCAGGGGGCATCCGCCTTCGCTGACTTTCTTGGGGAACTCATTCTCCGCGTTGTCCTGCTTTTGCTGCGTGCCTTTCGATCTGCGGTCGCCCAGATCGGTGGCGTCCTGCCATGCGCCTGTGGCGTAGCGGTAGAAGTCGTCGCCGGCATAGGTCTGCCAGTCGATGTAGGAGGCGTATTGTGTCTTTTCCTCGATGTTTCGCGTCACGCCCCGCTTGGGTATGGCGGGTGTGGGGATGCTGCTGTTGTTGCTGTCGCTGCAGGCGCTGATGAGGCTCACCGCTGCGATGGCCACGCTGAGGTTTTTCCAGAGGATTTTCATGGTTTTGTATATGATTTGTTCGTTTGATATTGCATTATCAGGGACAAAGTTATAAACTTTTTTTAACATAAACCCAATTTTATCCGTTTTTAAACATCTAAAATTATATTTTAACATCGAAAAACTCGGAAGGCTCTAAAATGTCTCACATCTCAGCCTCTTTATAGAGTCTCACATACAGTCAAGAGAAAAACATTAAAAACCGTCTCGTGTGGCATTATACTGCCCCAACGGGGCGACTGGGGTCTTTAGAGTAGCCACTTAATGTGGCTACGGCCCCACAAAGGGCGAAGAAGGCCTTCAGAGGAAAGACTGAATGTCTTTCCGTGCCTGATGAGGGGAGCCATATCTCCTATGGCGACGGAGGGCAAGGCGAGTCCCCACTCGCGACGGAGGGAAAAGCCCCTGTGTAATCGTTTCGCCCTCTATTCCCCAACGCCTCTGTAAGGGGCTCATAATTATAAATTGTCAATTATCAATTATCAATTATGGAACGGATTTCAAGAAAATCTGCCACGATTATTTGTCGTTTCAAAGAAAAAGTGTATTTTTGCAGTTGGAAACATTTAAAAGTGTCGTTATGAGTACTGTCGCATTAAACGGTTTGCTGGACTATCTTTTCAGCACACTTTCCACCACCAACATGCGTTGGGTGGGAGAACATCTGTTGGAGCGTGCCAAGAAACAGGAAAGTGAACAGTTGCGTACTTTCACTATGAAAGAGATTGACAGCATGCTTGACGAGGCTGAAGCAGCTTTTGAAGCCGGTGACTATCTGACCCAAGAAGAAGTCTTTCGTCACTGATAAACCATACATATTGCTGCGATGTGGGACACCAGGCGTGAGCCGCAGCAGCAGGCTGACGGAGTGAAGTAGACGCGGCTTTGTCAAGATTTCGGATTTTGAAACACGTATAAACGCGCCGATTTTGTAAAAGCTAAATGCCTGATAATCAATATCGGACTGCTCGCTCAACCCCCAATCAGATACCCTGCAGAGATCGAGCAGAGACCGACCAGAGGCGCTAAATGCGGGTTCGAATGTCAAGTTTTACGTGTACTCTGACTGGTCGAACACGAATCTCTTTAATCTACACAAATCTTTTTTAAAGAAAACCGAGAAAAACCGTTCATTAATGAAATCGATGCAATTCATTAATGAAAACGATTGAATTCATTAATGAGTGGGATAAAAGTCGTTAATGAAACGGATTCCGTGCATTAGTGCGCAGGGCTTTTTCCTAAGAAAGTTGACACAAGGGGAAATGTCGTACTGGATTTGTTGACAACATTTTTGCATTTTTGCATTTTCGCATTTTTGAAAAATATGGAACGGATTTCAAGAAAATTTTCGCCGATTGTTTGTCGGTTAAAGAAAAAGTCGTATCTTTGCCCCGTAAACGATAAAGAGGGAAACTATGAGCTCTACTGCATTAAACGGTTTGCGTGACTATTTGTTTGGTACGCTTTCTGCGGACGACATGATGTGGCTTGCAGAAGAGTTGAAACAGCATTTGCACAAGGGAACTGCCTCGAAGCCTTATTCGATGGAAGAGATTGACGGATGGATTGATGAAAGCGAACGCCAGATGGCGGCCAACCTGTGTGAAGATGAAGAAGACGTTTACCGCGAGTTGAAGGAAGAACTTGCTCACGGTGACGACAAAGATCTGGGTCAGGCTGTATGAGGGTAGTTTGGACTCCTCTGGCCAAGTCTCAGAGGCGCAAAACGGCTTTGTATATCTATCGTGAATTCGGCCGAAAGTCCGGTGATGTTTTCATGGATCAGATTCACCATTGTGCCGTACTTTTGGCAGATTCTCCCTATATGGGGCATCCTGAACCTCTTTTGTCCAACAGAACTGTGCCATATCGAAGCATCGTTGTCAACAGATTAAATAAGATTGTGTATCGCATTGACGGTGATGTGTTGACTGTAGTTGCTTTGTGGGACACACGTCGTGAGCCGCAGCAGCAAGCGGACGGAGTGAAGTAGTCGCAGAGCTTTTTCCTGAAAGAGTTGACACAAATGACGAAATCGTACTGAATAAGTGGACACATTATTTTGAGTTTCGTTGTTTTTGTGTTATCTTTGCATGTAGAATTTGTGATTATGACAGACAAATTGTATGCAAAATACATGTGGTTAATTTCCACTATTAAAGATGCGGGCAAGATTTCTTTTGAGAAAATCGCGCGCAAGTGGGATACTGCCTATGTCAATGATCTGCATCAGCCGTTGAGGCTGCGTACTTTCCATAATCATAAAAGGGAAATCCTGAAGCAGTTTGGCATCGTAATAGAATGTCAGAAAGGTACGAACCTTTATTATATCGACAATCCGGATGTGATAGAAGGCGATTCTATCAATAAATGGTTGATTGATTCGTTTGCTGTGAATAGTCTGTTGATGGAAAACCGCTCCATCAGTGACAGAATCGTTTTGGAAGAGATTCCGTCAGGAAGGAATTTCCTTGAGACAATAACTGGCGCTGTTCGGGAGAATCGACAGATAACGATAGATTATGAGGACTTCTTCGGCAACATGAAACAGGGACTAAAAATCAATCCCTATTTCGTCAGGTTGTTCAAGCGACGCTGGTACGTGATAGGTTATGTCCTTCAGGAGAAGGATATTTGCCGATTCGGACTTGACCGCATCCAGCGTATTGAAGTCTTGGATACAAGATTCAAATACCCCAAAGATTTTTCTCCAAAAGAATATTATAGAGACTTTTATGGCGTCTTTCATGTTGACGAACCCATGACAATTCGCCTGAAAGCCTACGAAGAGAAACCCAATTACCTTCGTTCTCTGCCTTTGCATCACAGTCAGCGGGAAGTAGAATCGAATGGTGATTATACGGTGTTTGAATACAAGATTGTCCCGACAGACGATTTCATTCAGGAGATTTTGAGTCATGGGAAGCAGCTGGAAGTTTTGTCCCCAGAGCCTTTCCGCAGAAAAATAATAGACACAATTCATAAAATGCTCAATTTTTATGAATAATTTTTAGCGGTGTGCAATTATGTTGCATATTGCCCCCATAACTTTGCCGCAAAAATAAACAAAACAGGCAGAGTTATGGACCATTCAAAAGAACTAATAAAATTGGGCGAAAGGTTCCCCAATAAGAATGTCGGTTGTGGCAACCCTGATGCCAAGATACTGGTTGTTACGCAGAAAGAAGGAAATGAAGATGTAGATTTTGAGTATCTGGCAGAACTCTTTAGAGATCTGCCGAGCGTCCTGGGAAAGAATGCGGACGTTCTAGAACATTGCTATTATGTAGTATTTGATAATGAATTGTTGAAGGATTCTTTCTTTGAGCATTTCCAGATTATCCAATACGTGTTTACAGACGGAAATCATTTGGAAGAGTATAATCCTGCCCGGATTTTTGGGATGGAATGGGTTTCTGGATGTTCCGTTGCAGATGGCGTCCATCGTATGTTTGTAGCCCATTCAAATCCTCAAGACAGCCAAGAGGAAAGGGTGATGTTTTGCACATATCCATTGGATATGGTAACCCCAACCGTCTTCTGCTGCAATAAGTTGCTGCTGAATTGGTTCATGCGTAATGAAACAAAGATTCTTTAGCATGTGCAATGAACTTATTTGAGATAATTTCACTATATTTGCAGTTGAATTATTTAAACCGATAAAAATGAACAATTATGATGACGTCGGAAGAACTTATGGAAATCTACAAAAAGATTCGTGAAGAAGAGAATATTCATGAAGGACTTGGACTTATAACAAATCCTGATGCAAAAGATGGGGGAATACTATTAGTGGGATTAAATCCTTCTGGAGAAGGAGATAAGATTGATAATTATCTTAACTGCAAAAGTGATTTTTGGGATCCGAAACACTCGATGATGGGAGGGTACGATAACAAATGTGGTTATATCGATATCTTACCTGTAAGAAACGGAAGGCAGTTTAAAGTTCAAATAGATAATGATTTGAACAATAGGTATCATGGCAGGCTACTTGCACATACAAGAGATTATATTGAAGATTTAAAGCCTCGCTTAATTATATATGCTAATTCTTCAAATTATTATTGGGGGTTTGGAAAAGGATGGATGGGCTATACTTTTCAGAGGATCAAAACACCTTTGGATGGGGAAAGAAAATGCTGGCAGTTGTTCCGAATAACAGGAATAGAACCAACAGGTGTAAATCGATTTGTTAATGATACTAATCTTGTTGGAACTTTCTTTCTTCAGTATCGCCAACATAAAGATATGTTTGGGAAACCTGTTCCAGAAGAAAAAGAACTTAGGTTTGTTGATATCCAAACGATAGCCAAGTCCATTGATATTGATTGGGAAAAAACACTATATTGACATCCATTAGCAAATCGATGTATTGAGTTTATAAACAACTACAACATTTCACTTATATAAAGATGAACATACGTCAGTACGCAATCAAAAATTGTAATGATCTCATTACTCTTTCCGATATGGTGGAACACACCGATAATACGGACGAGCAAATTGAGATATATCAGAGGTTGGTAGAGGTAAGTGAGGAAATAGTGTTGGATTTAGAAGAAGAAGGAGGGTTTGAAGATACGGCTTTTTGTGATGACATTGATTGGTATGCTGGCTCCATGGACAACCTTGCAGTTTTGTATTTGGAGAAGAGAGAGTATGCAAAGGCGGTGCCGCTTTTGGAAAGAGCCTTGCAGCTGTATAGGATACAGGAGGAGTTTTGCGATACTATTTTTGTTTGGCAGCGATATTATGCCTTGAAGCGATTGGTTCAATGCCATACTGAACTGGGCAATAAAACTATGGCCAACATTTACAGATATGAACAGGTTTGGTTAGAGAGGAAATATAAGATGTTGACTCACGATGACGCTTCTGAAGAAACACTGGATGCAGTGAAATGAGCCTTTGATAAAACGGTTATAGCGTTATACATTTCGCGCCTGCAGAAACTCCTCTGCGGGCGCTTTTCGTTCCTGTCTTGTTCTTCTGTGAGTTAATGTTCAATAGATTATTTTGCCGGTTTAAGAAAAAATAGTATCTTTGCAGACAAAAATCGTCAGGATGAGTGAAAGTTGTCAGACACGCCGCATGTTTGGGCACAACTATGCCGTGCCGGGCACGTACGAAGTGACGCTGGTGGTGGCAGCCAGGCATCAGGTTTTCGGCGAGATTGTCGGCACGACAAAGCCTGGCGGCGAGAGACCACATCTCAAACCATCTGCGCTTGGGCAAGCTCTTCTCAACGAGGAACTTCCGAAGATTCACCGCTTTTACCCGATGGTCGACATCTGGCAGGTGTGTCTCATGCCAGATCACCTGCACATGATTGTCCGCATCAACGAACCATTACCTCCGGGCAAACATCTCGGCATCATCATCGGGGCGTTTAAGGGCGGCGTGAGTCGTGCGTGGTGGCAACAGAACTCCACTGTGTCTTCGGCATTCGCCGGAGAGGAAAAACCTTCTCTCTTCGAGCCCAACTACAACGACCATATCCTCATGCGTGACGGCCAATTGGAGAATTGGAAGCAATACCTTCGCGACAATCCTCTCCGCTATATGATGAGGCGTGAGTATCCCGATTTGTTCCAGCGCGCCCTGTGTATCACTATCGACGGCGTGCGCTACAGTGCTTTCGGCAACATGCTCCTCCTTCGTCAGCCTGAGAAGCATCAGGTGTTCTTTCATCGTCGCACTGATGGTGTGCCGACGGAAGAGACTGATTTCTGGAAGTCGGAATGCCATCGTTTAACATCTGCTGCCAACAGCGGAGACGTTTTGGTCACTCCTGGCATCTCGGAGTGTGAAAAGCGCATTAAAAACATGGCATTGAAACAGGGGATGCGTTTGATTCATCTGCAAACAGACCCCATTGGCCGTTACTGGAAGCCGGAACGCAGCCGTTTCGATGCTTGTGCTCGCGGTTCGCTGCTCATTCTCGCTCCATGGCCGGAAGATATTCCTGACTTTGTCGGCAACTACGATCGTTTCCATTTTCTCAACCGTCTGACGGAGGCCATATGTGCCGTCAGTCATAGCACCGATGTGGTTGTGCAAGGCTTATGCCGTGCAAACTGTGGCTAAAAACGATGTTTGTTGCTTCGATCGATCGTTTGAGTTAACTCAGGTTTTTTGACGGCCTTTTTGCAACAACGAACGGACACAAATGAAGTAAGATGTAATAAGGAAGAGTGAAGCTACATGATTATTTTTTTTGCATAAAATAATGTCAGGTCCAGAAAAAATAGTATCTTTGTAGTCGAATCAAAATGTGAAACACCCATTTATGCCAAAGAAATTTGAAATAAGAAACAGCACGGCAGAGTTCTTAATCTTCCAGATAGAAGGTAAGGAACAGGGCGTGGAGGTCTATTATAAGGACAAGACCGTGTGGTGTACCCAGAAGGCAATGGGCATGCTTTTTGACTGTTCAACCGATAACATTGGGCTTCACCTGAAAAACATATTTGCAAGTGGAGAATTGGAAAAAGATTCAGTTACCGAGAAAATCTCGGCAACTGCCTCAGATGGTAAGAATTATCTAACCCAATTCTACAATCTTGACGCCGTTATCAGCGTAGGTTATCGCGTCAACAGCATCCGGGCCACACAGTTCCGCCAGTGGGCCACAAGTGTACTTCGGGAGTATGCCATCCGAGGTTATGTGCTCGACAGAAAGCGTATGGAGAACGGCACCTTCCTTGGTGAAGATTACTTTGAACATCTGCTGGCCGAAATTCGCGAGATTAGGCTTTCCGAACGTCGCTTCTACCAGAAGCTGACGGACATCTATGCCACCAGCATGGACTACAACAAGGATGCGCCGACCACACGGCAGTTCTTCAAGTGTATTCAAAACAAGATGCATTATGCTGTACATGGCCAGACGGCAGCAGAACTAATCATGGACAGGGCCGATGCAGACAAAGAGCATATGGGGTTGACCACATGGGAGAATGCGCCTGACGGCAAGATAGTTAAGAGCGATGTCTCTGTCGCTAAGAATTATCTGAACGAGGTGGAACTGGAAGATTAGTGTCGGCTGTGTTAGATTTTGCAGAAAGTCGCGCAAAACGTCATATCCCTATGACGATGGAAGATTGGGCTAAACGTATTGATGCCTACCTGAGCAGCGATGAACGTCCGTTGCTGGATCATGCGGGAAGTGTGAGTCACGAAGAGGCTGTGCTCCACGCAGAGACCGAGTTTGAGAAGTATCGTATCGTACAGGACCGTCTGTTTCAAAGCGACTTCGACAAATATTTGGGAGCATTGCCATTTGATGACTGATGATGCTTTGTTATCCAAATCATTTTTATAGTTATCCGGAAAGGCTGATGGCTGAAGGCTGATGTCTGATGTGAACGGACACAATTAACGCTTGTCCGTTATGTCCGTTATGTCCGTTGAAGGTCGTCAGAGGGTCCTCAGACTGTTCCCAGAGGGTTCTCAGAGGCTTAGATTTTGGTGTTTTTCGCCGTGTTTTAGGGCGGTTTTGGTGAGTTTTGGGGCGAAAGTGGGTGAAATTTGAGGCTTTTTGGGGCCAAAACAGAGGGCAAAACGGCGGAGATTTTGGGGCGATTTTGCCTGGATTTTGATATTTTTGATGTCTAAAATGAACTTCGAATTACCATCAAATGACAATAGACGGAATCTATATTCGCTATAAATCAGCAAATTGGCTCATGCTATCTTGTCATTATTGTCATTTGTCATTTGTCATTTTCATTTCCAACTTGTCATTTCGGCTCACAATAATAATAAATATATTTATTATATATTGTGCCGGATTTTGACATTATCATAACGCAAATGACATTTGACATTTTGACATTTTGACATCCTGTTCCACCCCCTCAAAAAATTTTTTGAAAAAAGTTGGTCATTTATTCGAAAACCGCAATGTCGCTGTCGTATCTTTGCGGTGTTAATTGAAAATTGAAAATAGACTTCGCCTGTGGCTCGTCCGCAAGGCAGACAATTGAAAATTAACAGCGATCTTTGACTTTTTGCTACAACAATTTCAAGTGGCCTCTAACTAGGGAAAATCGGTTTTCTAACTGGCGCGCAAATTTTCTCTAACTAGAGCGTAAAAATAACCAAGTCGGGTGTGTTTCAAAAAAAACATCGCCTGGTGTGTTTCAATAAAAACAATAAAAACAATAGAAAACAGGAAAAAAACAGTGAGCTGACAACGTATGCCGACAACGTGAGCTGACATTCTCAGGAAAAAAGCTGGGGCTCTCGGACTTACGTCCTCTCGGTCTGTAGTGTCTGCATCCACTTGTGAGCGAGCTCCCAGATGTCTGCCGTCACTTCATCCCGTTGCTCCCTTGGAGCGCCCCATCTCGAAAATTGCCTCATTCCATTCGGCATAAAATTGCTCCACTCCGTTGCGCATAAAATAAAGAATCTGTAGTCAAGTGTTCACGTCTCGGATAGCATAACCATTTTATGCTGAAAAAGTTCTTTTGAAGCAATTTTATGCGAAAGCATAGTTTGAGCTATTTTCCTGAGAATGGCAGCAAACAATGTATCCGTGTAAATCAGTGTAATCTGTGGTCGAAAAAAATCTGTGATTTCTGTGATTTCTGTGCGATATTTTCAATTTAAATTCGTATCTTTGCAAAAGAAATAGCGAGATATGAGCGAAAAAAACGATAAGGAGCGAGACTTAAACTTTGATGAGTACATTCGTCAGGGTGAGCCGTCACAACGTGAAGCAGCATACGCTTGGAGCACGGCGATTGGACTCCAGGCGGTGGACGGGCTGAAAACGTCAGAGTATCTGAACGACTTGGCGCGCAGAAACATTGAGGGCGAAATCACCATCGATGAGGTGGAGCTGTTGCTCAACAGTTACTATGAGAGCAAAACGACTCGCGAGGCTGACGATGATGACAAACAAGAGGCCGACAAAGCTTCGAAAAACATCAAACGCATACTCTCGGTAAAGACATGTGACTTCTCGACAAATGGCTATATATCTCTGCATCGCAGAATCTTCGAAGGCGTAATGAAGCATGCAGGTGAACTGCGTAAATACGACATCACCAAACGTGAGTGGGTATTGGAGGGCGATACAGTGAGCTACCTGAACTGGGAAGACCTGCGCAGGGCTGTTGATTATGACATCCAGCAGGAACGTGATTTCAGTTACAAGGGCATCAGTAATGATGAACTGGTAGCTCATGTGACCAAGTTTGTCTCCGGATTGTGGCAGATTCATGGCTTCGGTGAAGGAAACACAAGGACTACGGCCGTCTTTACGATTCAGTATCTTCGTTCACTGGGTTTCAATGTGGAGAACGACTTGTTCGCCAAACATTCCTGGTACTTCCGTAATGCACTTGTGAGGGCTAACTATAAAAATGCCATAAAGGGTATAGACTATAGCCCGGTTTTTCTGGAACGTTTCTTCCGTAATCTGCTGTTAGGGGAACAATGGGACTTGCGCAATCGCTATCTGCATATTAATCCGCCTGCAGAATGGCGAGTGCAACCGAATCTTGCTATACCCGTACAAGTACCCGTACAAGTACCCGAACAAGTTCAAGATTTGGTTCGCACAGATAATCCTTTGATTGTTGCTTTAATAGAGGCAATTGGCGAAGATGAGTTGTCTATATCTCAGTTAATGGAGAAGACGGGATTAAAGCATCGGCCTAACTTTATAGAATACCATCTAAATCCTGCCATGAAGGAGGGATTTGTCCGTATGCTGCATCCTCAGTCTCCCCGTCATCCCCGTCAGAAATACCTGTTGACGGTAAAAGGGCTTGCTTTATACAATGATGTAAAAAATGGTGTGAGGTAGCTGACGTCTTGCACCGTGTGATGGGCGACAGGCTTCAGGCCTTCTCGTGCGGCGCAAAAGTGACAACATGAAACAAAAAAAAGACCCGCACGGGGCGGGCCTTTAAGGGATGACACAAAGCGCGGAGATCACTCGGCGGGAGCCTGGTCGATGAGCTCCATGAACTGGTCGAGCTTCGGCGTGATGATGATCTGAGTGCGACGGTTGCGCGTGCGGCCGTCAGCAGTGGCGTTGTCGGCAACGGGGTTGTACTCGCCGCGACCGCCGGCCGTCATGCGGCTGGGGTTCACACCGTAGCGGTTCTGCAGCTCCTGAACGACACTCGATGCACGCAGGCAGGAGAGGTCCCAGTTGTTGCGGATGTTGGTCTTCGAGATGGGCACATCGTCCGTGTTGCCCTCGATGAGCACCTCGTAGTCGGAGTAGTCGGTGATGATCTTGGCAATCTTGGAGAGCGTCTCGGCAGCGGCCGGGCTGATCTCGTAGCTGCCGCTCTTGTAGAGCATGTTGTCGTTGAGCGAGATGTAAACGACGCCCTTGAGCACCTGTACGTCAACATCCTTCAGCTCCTCACGGGAGAGAGAGCGCGTGAGCTTGTTGGTCAGAGCCAGGCTCAGAGAGTCGCTCTTGGACTTGGCCTCGACGAGCTGCTTGATGTACTTGTTGGAGGCGTTGATCTCGTCCACCAGCTTGGAGATGTTGGCGCCGCTGGAGGTGACGCTGCTGGCCAGAGAAGCCTGGAGGGCGCTGTTGGCTGTCTTCAGATCGCCCATCTCACGCTGCGCTGCGGTGAGCATGCGCTCGTAGTTCTTGTTGTTGGTCTCGCATTCGCGCAGAGAGAGCGACTGCTCGTTGTACTTGGCCTCAGCGGCGTTGCGCGCGTCGACGGCTTCCTGATACTGCTTCTTGCTGACGCAGGAGGTCATGACAAGAACGGAAAGTGCAAAGAAAATAACTTTTTTCATAGTCGTAGAACTTAATCTTTCACAAATTTCGCTGCAAAGGTACAAAAAATCGGCGAAACATTTGGCTATATTACAATTTTTAACTACCTTTGCGCCCGATTTATGCCGCGGAGGCCCCAAAAAAGTGTTTCATGAAGAGACCGCCTCACGGTGAAACCCGTTAAAAAAACAAAACAAACAATGTACGCAATCGTAGAGATTAACGGTCAGCAGTTCAAGGCTGAGAAGGAGCAGAAGCTCTATGTGCACCACATCGAGGGTGCTGAGGCCGGTCAGGCTGTTGAATTTGAGAAAGTGTTGCTGATCGATGCCGACGGCAAGGTGAAGGTGGGTGCTCCCACCGTGAAGGGTGCCAAAGTGGTGGCCGAAGTGGTCAGCCCGCTCGTCAAGGGCGACAAGGTGCTCGTCTTCCACAAGAAGCGCCGCAAGGGTATGCGCAAGCTGAACGGACACCGTCAGCAGTTCACTGAGATTCTCGTCAAGGAGGTTGTAGCCTAAACGACTTCTGTTCACTAACCGCAAAAAAAGTAAGAAACAATGGCACATAAGAAAGGTGTAGGTAGTTCTAAGAACGGCCGCGAGTCAGCAGCCCAGCGACTCGGTATCAAGATCTTCGGTGGTGAGAAGTGTGTAGCCGGCAACGTCATCGTGCGTCAGCGCGGCACCCGTCACTATCCCGGCACTAACGTGGGTATGGGCAGCGATCACACGCTGTATGCCCTGACCGACGGCGTCGTGACCTTCAAGAAAGGTCGCCTGGACCGCTCCACCGTGAGCGTTCTGCCCGAGGCATAACAAAAAAGAAAAGGCGGAAAATGGCGCGTGTACTCTTGCACGCCTGTTGTGCACCCTGTTCGGCAGCCATCCTGGAATGGATGATGGCGAACGGGGTGCAGCCGTATATCTACTACTGCAACCCCAACATCACGCCACGCGAGGAATACGAACACCGGCGCGACGAGCTCAAGAGGTATGCAGAGCGTCTGGGCGTGCCCTTCGAGGAAGCGCCCTACGACCACGAGGCCTGGCTGGAGGCCGTCAGGGGGCTTGAAGGCGAGCCCGAGAGGGGGAAGCGCTGTCTGGAGTGTTTCCGCTACCGCCTGATGCAAAGCGCCAGGAGGGCGCAGGAGCTCGGCATCGGGACCTTCACCACATCGCTGGCCTCCTCGCGATGGAAATCGCTGGCGCAGACCACAGAGGCCGGCAACGATGCGGCCGAGACAGTCAGCAGGGAGGGAGAGCCCGTCACTTTTGATGCGCGCAACTGGCGCAAAGGCGGGCTGCAGGAGCGACGGAACGAGCTCTTGCGCGAGATGCAGTTCTACAACCAGCTCTGGTGCGGCTGCGAATTCTCAAGAAGAAAAGAAGAAAAGGAAGACGCCTAATACTGGCGCGGGCCGAAGATGCTGCTGCCGATGCGGATGAGCGTGGCGCCCTCTTCGACGGCTATGGGCCAGTCGTCCGACATGCCCATGGAGCACTCCGTGAACAGCGATGCTGCTGCGGGCGCGCTCTCCTCGAGAATCGTCCGGGCCTGAAGGAAGGTATCGTGGGCCAGACGGAAGTCGCGGCGGATGCGGGCCTCGTCGTCGGTGTTGGAGGCCATCGCCATGATGCCCCGCAGGCTCACGCCGCAGTCGCCGGAGAGACGGGGAGCGACGTCGCGAAGAAAATCAAGGGCCTCGTCGGGCAGGAAGCCGAACTTCGTCTCCTCCTGAGCCACATGCAGCTGCACGAGGCAGGGGATGTTGCGGCCGCAGCGAAGGCCCTGCTTGGCAATCTCCTCGAAGAGGCGGGGAGAGTCCATGCTGTGGATGAGCGCCACGTAGGGCGCGAGGTATTTCACCTTGTTGGTCTGCAGGTGGCCGATGAAGTGCCACTCGATGCCCTCGCGGCCCTCTTCCCTGTGGAGCAGAGGGGGCAGCGCGTGCTCCGAGAACCAGGTGACCTTCTGCTGAAGCTCCTGCACGTGACTTTCGCCGAAGATGCGCTGGCCGGCAGCGTAAGCCTGCTGGAGCGCTTCGACGGGATGGAATTTGGAAACAGCACAGAGGCGCACTCCGCTCGGGAGGGCCTCTGTGATGTTTTTGATTTGTTCTTCAATCATGCTTTGAGAATGAAATCCTTTGTCGTTTAAAGGAAAGCGTAGCGGAGAATGAAGAGAATGGCCAGACAGACGGTGGCCCAGTTCATGCTGTTGCGCTCGTCCTTATCCTTGAAAGTGCCCGAAAGCAGGTGAACCAGCACATAGGAGATGACACCCATGAGGATGCCGTCGGAGATGCTGTAGGTCAAGGGCATCATGACGATGCAGACGAAGCAGGGAATGCCGGTGACGTAGTCGGAGAAGTCCACCTTGCGCACCTCGTGCATCATCATCACGCCGACCAGAATCAGGGCCGAAGCAGTAGCCTGGGCGGGAATGGCGAGGAAGAGGGGGGCGAAGAGCAGAGCCACAGCGAAGCAGAGCGCCGTGGTGATGCTGGTGAGACCCGAACGGCCGCCGACATTGACGCCGGAAGCGCTCTCGACATAGGTGGTCACGGTGGAGGTGCCGAGCATGGCGCCTACGGTGGTGCCGACGGCATCGGCCATGAAGGCCTGGCTCAGACGCCACACATTGCCCTTCTCGTCGACCATGCCGGCGCGGTTGGAAACGCCCAGGAGCGTGCCGATGGTGTCGAACATGTCGATGAAGAGGAACGTGAGCACGCAGATGGCCATATCCACTGTGAGCACGTTGTGCCACTCAAACTTCCAGAAGATGGGCTCGATGGAAGGCGGCACGGAGACGATGCCGTTGAAGTGGGTGACACCCAAGGGAATGCCCACAACGGTGGTGACGAGGATGCCGATGAGCAGCGCACCCGTGACACCCTTGACCAGCAGAGCCGACGTCAGCAGAATGCCGCCGATGGCCAGCAGGACAGCGGGATCGTGGAGATTGCCCAACGTGAGGAACGTAGCCTCGGACGAAGCCACGATGCCGGCGCTCTTGAGGCCGATGAAGGCGATGAAGAGACCGATGCCCGGGCTGATGGCGCGACGGAGCACAAGAGGAATGGCCTCGACAATCTTCTGGCGCATGCCCGTGAGGGTGAGCAGCACGAAGATGATGCCCTCAATGAGGACGGCCGTCAGAGCGAACTGCCAGGTGTAGCCCATCGTGATGCACACGGTGAAGGCGAAGAAGGCGTTCAAACCCATGCCGGGAGCCAGCGCGAAAGGCAGCTTGGCGTAGAGGGCCATGATGGCGGTGGCCACAACGGCGGAGATGCAGGTCGTGGTGAACACGGCGCCCTGATCCATGCCGGTGGCGGAGAGAATGCTGGGGTTCACGGCCAGAATGTAGGCCATCGTGAGGAAGGTGGTGATGCCGCCGATGACCTCCTTGCGGACAGTCATCGTGGCGGCGTCAAAACCGAAGAGTTTCTTCAACATAATTTTTTAAATTAACTCTTAACTCTTAACTTTTAACTCTTAGATGTCCCACTTCAGAGCGATGGTGGGGTTCACGAAGAAGGTCTGGCTCAGGTCGGCAGCATACACGAAGTTGTTGCTGATCTCGATCTCGGTGCCGACGGAGAGACGGTTGCTGGTCTTGCCCTTGTTCACAACATGGAACCAGAACTGAGGCTCGGTCAGGAACACGAGACCCTTCTTCTGATCCAGACCGCCGAACTCGTTAGCCTCGAAGTTGCTGGTCCAGCCGTACCACAGATCGGCGAAGCCGCTGAAGGTGCAGAGGTCGTTGGCGAAGGTGATGTTCCAAATCGGGGTGATCTGGAAGCTGGGATGAGCGTCGTGAGCACGTACGCCGGCAGCGTCGGTGCTGTTGAAATACTGCTTGTACATCACCTGCAACGTGAAGGTCTTCTTGAAGTCGGCGTTGTGCCAGCTCCAGGCGGGACCGACGAGCATGGCCTGCTGGAAGGCGCCGGCTACCTGAGAGAGACCGCCGTCGTACTCGATGTGGGCGGAGAAGCTGTGCTTGTCGTTGCGCTTTACCTTGTAGAAGGTGAAGTCACGGCTGACCTCCCAATAAGCGCCGATGTTGCCGTTCACACCGTCGTCGATGGTGGAGCCGTCAACGGGGTTGATGCGGCGGTTGTTGCCGCTGTAGTCCATATCCACGAAGAAGTAGGTGGAGCCCAGACGGTCGGCCTTGAACATCTCCACGGTGGTGGTGACCTGACCACGGTTGCTCTCTGCGTTGGGATAGAGCTGACGACCGAAGTCGTAGTGCAGCTGGATGTTCACCTGTGCGCTGGCCGTCATGCTGATGGCTGCAGCAGCGAGAAGAAATAATTTTTTCATAACATTTTTGGTTTTAAGGGTTAGAAAAAACAGTTAATAAAATGAACTATATATATAAATAAGGTTTAGGCGTTTTGTAAGGGCTTCTCCTTGCCGTGGACGCTCTTCACCTTCATGCCCAGCTTGCCGGGCAGGATGGCGTTGAGGAAGATGCCCACCAGAGCGGCCAGAGCCAGGCCGGAGATGTGGATGGGGCCGATGGCCACATTGTCGCCGGCGCCGTATTTCACGCCGATGGCGATGACCAGAATCAGGGCGGCCACGAAGACGTTACGCGAAGAGCTGAAGTCCACACCGTCTTCCACCAGATTGCGCACGCCGACAGCCGAAATCATGCCGTAGAGGATGAGGCTCACACCGCCGATGGTGGCAGCGGGCATCAGACCGATGAGGCAGGCGAACTTGGGGCAGAACGACAGCAGGATGGCAAAGCAGGCGGCCAGACGGATCACGGCGGGGTCGTAGACCTTCGTGAGATTCAGGACGCCGGTGTTCTCGCCGTAGGTCGTGTTGGCGGGAGCGCCGAAGAGAGAAGCCAGAGCCGTAGCCAGACCGTCGCCCGTGAGGGTGCGGTGGAGTCCGGGTTGAGCTAGGAAGTCTTTGCCCACAGTGGAGGAGATGGCACACATGTCGCCGATGTGCTCCATGATGGTGGCGAAGGCGATGGGGATGATGGCGATGATGGTGGAGATGAGGAAGGTGGTGTCCATGTTGTCGATGACGGCCAGCACGGTCTGCTCACGCGTGAAGGGAAGGCCGACCCAGGCTGCATTCTTGAGCTGCGTGAAGTCCACCTCGCCCATGACGGCGGCCAGGCAGTAGCTCACCAGGACGCCCAGAAGGATTGGGATGATCTTCACGATGCCCTTGCCCCAGACGCTGGAGCAAATCACCGTGACGATGGCCACAATGGCCAGCAGCCAGTTGGTGGTGCAGTTGCTGATGGCGCTGCCCGAAAGCACCAGACCGATG
>Ga0256407_10004842_pt1 | contig 22035 bp, 14 predicted proteins | sample RumenRJG_04DNA_FD_193489 | JGI IMG/M metagenome (GOLD analysis project Ga0256407, IMG submission 193489) | Bovine rumen microbial communities from Lethbridge, Alberta, Canada - RJG_04 | ecosystem: Host-associated > Mammals > Digestive system > Stomach > Rumen | place: Canada: Alberta... | reverse complement strand
CGACATTCGAAAGCATGACCCTCAGAGCCGTAAAAAGCCGGGGTATCCTAAAACAGGACCGGTGGATGATGCCGTGAAAAACCGGCCACATCCGAAAACCAGACCCGGGGGGACAGACACAGGCTGGAAAATATGTACCGCAAAACATATTCGGGAAAAACCCGGCAGAACAGACTATAGGGGCGGAGTTAAATGGAAAGTATTGTAAAAATGGGTGTAAAACCCAGCGGAGATAACAGGAGCGCGGATCCGGTATCGACCGGTCTTGCTGCCGGTCAGAGGATGGAGCCGGGCAAGGCAGGAGCAGGAACAATCTCCGGAAGGGATTACCAATTCAGCGCAGACCGGATCGATGAAGCTGCTTTGTCAGCTGCAGGTGCTGCGGGGGCAGGTGCCTCATCCGGAAGAGGCCAGACCGTGAAGAAAACCTCTCCGGCATCCGAAACTGCCGACAGTGCCGCAATAAAAGAGGATAAGACAGAGGCTGCAAAGCCTTCTGACGGGGAAAAAGCATCCGGGAACGGAAAAGAGAAGAAGGTTCCGGACAGTGAGAGGGCGCTCATGCGCAGCAGGAGGAGACATTACCGCATGATCGGGATGTATGTGGCTTTCACGGTCGTGGTCACCTATATTCTCATACATCTGGCAAACAATCTTGGAAATTTCGTGAAGGTAGCCGGAAAAGGTGTGCAGATGATAGGCATGCTCCTGGCCCCCTTATTCTGGGGATTTGTAGTGGCATACATTCTGTCACCGGCTGTGGATTTCTTCGAAAACCGTCTCAGGAAGAAAGGCTCTTTTCATACTTTCAGGAACAAGCCTGCCGGCAGGCGCGGCCCGGCTGTTGCCATAACCTATGTTCTGGCTTTTCTGTTTCTCGGAGCAATTCTTTCCATAGTGGCTTCCGCATTGTCCAAAAGCCTGCGCGTGGCCAGCCCGGAGGATCTGGTCCTCATGATCGAGTCCCTGGCGGGAACTCTTCAGAGTTTCCAGAAGACGATCCAGGACTGGCTGGCGAAAATGAATATTTCGTCAAATGAGATGGCGACGGCTTTCAACGATATCGGAGAGACAGTGGCCCACTTTACCAGCGGACTCAGTAAAAGTATCACCGGCACGATCACTCAGGTCGGGGGCGTACTGACCAGTGCAATTTTTGTCGTTATTTTTTCCATCTATTTTCTTCTGGACAAAGAGAGGATCCTGAATTACTGGAACCGCGTGCTCATCGCTGTCGGCGGCAAAAAGGCGCGCCGCTACTGCAGGATTCTGGTCAATGACGCGGACACAGTGTTTTCCGGATATATCCGCGGACAGCTGATCGATGCCTTGATCATGGCGGTCCTGGTCAGCGTTTCACTGTATCTGATCGGTGTGAAATATGCGGTCATTATCGGAATCCTGAGCGGAATAGGAAACCTCATCCCCTATCTGGGACCCGTGGTGGCATACGGATCGACGATTCTGGTCTGTCTGCTGTCGGGGGACTGGAAAAGGCTGATCGTAGCTATCATTGTGCTTTTTGTGATCCAGACAATAGACGGTAATGTGATCAACCCCCGTCTGCTGAGCAGCAACGTCGATGTCCATCCCATGCTGGTCATCGCCGCTTTAATCATTGGCGGCGCGCTTGGAGGGGTCGTGGGAATGCTGTTCGCGGTTCCTGTGGCGGCTTTCCTGAAAATCCAGTTTGACAAAATTATCAACCGCCTTCTTCTGGTCCAGGCGCCGGAGATGGCAGTGCAGAAGGAACACACCGTAAAGCGAAAGAAAAAAAAGAAACGTGATCCCGCAGGCGCGGAAGAAATTGAAAGCTCCGACAGCATCAAAAGCGGGATTGCCGACAGCTCTCTTAACAGCAGCGGGAGCGCAGCCGCCGGTACAGGAAGCAATGGAGACACGGATGGAACCGGCAGCAGTGAAGGCGCGGCCGGAACCGGTGCCGCCAGCAGCGCTGAGGGCGGCACCGCAGGGAGCGCCGCGGGCAGGGCTAAGAGAGAAAGCAGAAGGAGCGCCGCGGGCAGCAATAAGAGCGCAGCCGCAAGGAGCGCTGCCAAATCGGCGGGAATCAGTGGCGGAAGACGCGTGGCTAAAGGTACAAAGAACAGCGCGGCCAGGCGCGCAAAGAGCAGCAGTGCCGGAAGCAGGACCAAAAGCAGGAAGATCTCCAAGGCCTGACATTGGGTAAGCGGCTGAACAAGAATAAGGATTTATGGATAGAGAAAACAAAATAAGAAAAGCATTTTTTTTCGGCGATTCGAATACCTTCGGATACGATCCCGCCGGCTTTATGGGAGGACGCTATCCCCGCGAGCAGCGCTGGACAACGATCCTTCAGAATAATCTTGCAGACACATGGCAGATCGAGTCGGACGGTCTTCCGGGCAGGGCTGTCCCGGTGACCAGATATGAATGGGATTATCTGCGCAGTCTGGTGCAGAGGGCGCTGCCTCTTGACCTTTTCGCGGTCATGCTCGGGACCAACGACCTGCTGGGGACGCTGCGTCCCAGCGCCGCAAAGACAGCCGGAATGATGAACGAGCTTCTGACTTTTGTGAAAGCGGCTGCGGGAAATCAGGGAAAGGATCTTCAGATTCTTCTCATCGCCCCTCCCGCGATCAAGCTCGTGGACATGTCTTACGAGGAACCCTATGTATCAGGGGACAAGAGTTACACTGATATATACGAGGAGGAAGGAAGGAAACTGTCGCAATATTACAGGGAACTGGCCAGATACCGGAAGGTTCTTTTTGCGGACGCCTCGGAGTGGCCGCTGTCCTTTGCCTTTGACGGAGTCCATCTCTCTGAGGAGGGACATGCAGCCTTTGCCCAATATATGACAGAGGTTCTCCGGCAGATACCGGATCCGGAAGATAAGTGACAGATTGTGGAAGAACAGTGGAAGAACAGTGGAAGAAGTGAACGGAAGGATTGAAGCGGAAAAGGTGGCAGAGGAGAGAGCAGCCGCGGAGCGGACGGCGGAAAATATTCCTGCTGCTGTGAGCGGGGGCTATACAGGAAATGATCCTTCGCCGGCAGTTGATGTAAATGAGGCTGAAGTGAATAAAGCTGAAGTGAATAAAACTAAAGCGCATAAGACTGAAGTGAAGAAAACTGAAGTGAATGAAACTGAAGTGAATAAATCCGGAAGCAGCGGGGAAGACAGAATTACTATTGCCCGGGAGGAGAAGACGATTACGGAAGAGAAAGAAAATATGGTCCCGGGGGAGCAGATCACTCCTGAGATTGAGCCTGACAAGGGACCGGAAGCTGCTGATGATGAAGCGGAGAAAGAGAGGATCAGAAGCGAAGCACGCAGGAGTGCCTTTGTCGAAGAGGTGGTCAGCTGGGTGAAATCCTTCGTTATCATGTTCATTTTCGCCCTCTTTCTCACCCAGTTCATCATCATTAATGCAGTCATTCCGTCCGGGTCAATGGAAGATACTATCATGACGCATGACCGGCTGATCGGTTCCAGGTTCAGCTACTGGTTCAGTGAACCACAGCGCGGAGATATTGTTATTTTTCATTATCCGGTCGATGAGCACAGGATTTATATAAAGAGGATCATAGGCCTGCCTGGAGAAACAGTCCGCATTAAGGACGCAAAAATATATATTGATGACTCCCCGGAGCCCCTGAATGAGGGGTATCTCAAGGAAAAGTGGGTTGAGAAGAACACCGACTTCACTTTTGAAGTGCCCGAAGACAGCTATTTCATGCTGGGGGATAACCGCAACTGGTCGGAGGATGCCCGCTACTGGGCGCAGAACGCAATGGAGGAAGGCCTTGCGGACAACTGGGAAGAGGCGGTCGATTATTCCTTCGTCCGGAAAAAGAAGATTCTCGGGAAAGCTATTTTTACCTATTACCGGAAATTCAGAATTCTTCAGCATGGCGAATGGTACGAATAAACAGCGATAAAATGATAAAAAACCCCGGAAAGCGGTTCTTCGCAGGACATCAGTCCGGTGAAGAAGCACTTCCGGGGAATTCTTATGTCAATTCTTATGTCATGGCAGAGACTGCATGCGGGCAGGCAGACGGGGGCAGGCAGACGTCCGGCCTGCAGCGTCCCGGTTTTACCTGGACGCTCTGGCATTTCTTATTTGTACTACTTTCAATTACTTCCGGTTCTTCCGGCGGCTCTTCCGGGGTTTCTTAGCATTTCCGGTATTTCCTGCCTTTTCAGTCCCAGCTGATCGTCCTGAACCACCGCTGACAAGGATAGAGAGGACTACGAAGACAGCAAGGATGAAGGGATAGAAGAGGAAGGGAATCAGGGAGAAACTGGCGATCTTGGCGATATTGGCCGCGACCAGCAGCTGTGCGCCGTAGGGAATAATGCCCTGCATGATACAGGAGCAGGTATCCAGGAGGGAAGCGGTCACCTTGGGGTCTACCTTATATTCCTCTGTGATATCCCTGGCGATCGGGGCGGCGATGACGATGGCAACAGTGTTGTTTGCGGTCGCAACATCCATGAAGGCGGTCAGGAATGCGATTCCGAACATGCCTCCGCGCCGGCTGTCCGCCTTGTTGCGGATGAAAGAGAGGATGGCGGCAAAACCGCCGTTGGCCCGCATCAGAGCTGCGATCGAAGCTACCAGGATCGTGACGATCATAGTCTCGAACATACCGGAAATACCGCCTCCCATGGAGGAGAGGGCGCTGGCGTAGGTCAGAGAGCCTGTGATCATGCCGACCAGGATGAACAGAAGTGAGCCGGTGATCAGCACGATGAATACGTTGATGCCGATGATCGAGAGTACCAGGACGATAAAATAGGGGATCGCCTGCAGAATGTTGTATTCGAAATCTCCGATATTCACGCCCCGGTTCATGAGAGCGTAGACGATCAGGATCACAAAAGTGATCAGGGCGGAGGGGACGGCCACCTTGATATTGGTCCGGAACTTGTCCTTCATCTCTACACCCTGCGTCTTGGTGGCGGCTATCGTCGTGTCGGAAATAAAGGAAAGATTGTCTCCGAACATAGCTCCGCCGACAACGATTCCCACACATAGAGGCAGGAAAAGTCTGCCGTTTTTGGACACTTCACAGGCGATGGGGGCGAGCACGGTGATCGTTCCCACACTGGTGCCCATAGCCATGGAGATCAGGCAGGCGATGATGAAAAGGCCTGGTACAGCGAATCTGGCCGGGATGATGCTGAGCAGGAGATTGGCGGTACTGGAAGCGCCGCCCGCCTCGGAGGCGATTCCGCTGAAGGCACCCGCCAGAATAAAAATAAACAGCATCGTGACGATATTGTCATCACCTATTCCCTCTGCGCAGATGTGGATTTTTTCATCAAAGGTTCTGCCGGGGTTCTGGATAAAAGCAGCGATCAGCGAGATTGAAAACGCCAGCACGACGGAAACGACATAGAAGCCCATCTGCCCTTCTTCTTTTGCGATATATTCGAAAAAGATTCCGTTTCCCAGATAGAGCACAAGAAACAGGATGATCGGCAGCAGGGCTGCGGGGTTGGGTCTTATTGTTTTTCCTTCTTGATTCATACGTCCCTCTTTTCGGTTACAGAAATAATAAACAGGTTAACGGGTTCTTTGTCCGCAGCCGGATTCAGCGCGTGGCTATAATCATACATGTTTACGCGCACTCGCCCATAGCCACAAGCGTGCTGTAAATTGAAATTGTTGTACAACGCGCTCCGAATAGTCTATCATGAAGAGCGTCAGATTACAATTGCAACAAGTGGCGCCCGCATCAAATATACAGCAGGCTGTTCCTGCATAAAATATTCTGCTGGCCGGTGCGGAGGCTGAGTCCTGGAGCGGAAAGCGGAAAACAGAAAATAAGGTTATAGTACATGGATATGAATTTTGGAAAACCGGCTCTGCCGGACGAACTTCTGCTGCAGGTTCAGAAGCCTGCGCGGTATCTGGGTAATGAAATGAACGCGGTGCGAAAGGACAGAGACATTCCGATCCGGTTTGTCATGTGCTTTCCGGATCTGTATGAGATCGGTATGTCCCATCTGGGAATCCAGATTCTGTATGAGCTTTTCAACCGCAGAGAGGACACCTGGTGCGAGAGGGTATTTTCGCCCTGGGTCGACATGGATCATCTGCTCAGGAAACACAGGATCCCTCTGTTTGCTCTGGAATCCCAGGATCCTGTCAGGAGTTTTGACTTTCTGGGGATCACCCTCCAGTTTGAACTCTGCTACTCAAATATCCTGCAGATTCTGGATTTGTCGGGGATTCCGCTGGAGGCCTCCGAAAGAACGGAAGAGGACCCGATCGTCATTGGAGGAGGGCCCTGTGCCTGTAATCCGGAGCCGGTCGCGCGTTTTTTTGACCTTTTTTATATAGGAGAAGGAGAGACCTCCTATGATGCCCTGCTTGATCTGTACCGCTCCATGAAGGAGCGCGGAGAGGGGAGGGAGGCTTTTCTGCGCGCCGCTGCGCAGATCCCGGGAATTTATGTTCCCTCTCTCTACGAAGTGGAGTATGGAGATGACGGAACCATCAGCGCATTCCGGCCCAAATACCCGGATGTGCCATCTGTCGTGAGACGGCAGGCGGCGGCTGATCTGGACAGCACTCCTTATCCGGTCAAACCTCTGGTTCCCTTTATCACAGTGACACAGGACCGTGTGGCTGTAGAACTCATGCGCGGCTGCATCAGGGGATGCCGTTTCTGTCAGGCGGGCATGATCTACCGCCCCAATCGGGAGAGAGATCTGACGACCGTCGAGGCTTATGCGGATTCCATGCTGGGCAGTACGGGGCAGGACGATATACTGCTGAGTTCTCTGAGCTCAAGCGATTATTCCTGTATCCATGAAATCGTGGACTATGTCTCAGACCGCTACGAAGAGGAGCGGGTCAAGCTCCAGGTGCCTTCGCTCAGGATCGACGCTTTTTCACTGGACCTCATGGCCAGAGTACAGGACGTCCGCAGGAGCAGTCTGACCTTTGCGCCGGAAGCGGGTTCCCAGCGCCTTCGCGATGTGATCAACAAGGGAATCACAGAGCAGGATATTCTCGCAGGAGCCAGAGAGGCTTTCCGGGGAGGCTGGAACAAGGTCAAACTATATTTTATGCTTGGACTTCCCACAGAGACATCGGAAGACCGCACAGCAATCTCCGACCTCGCGAATAAAATTTCTGCGGCTTATTATGAGGAGGTACCTAAGCAGAAGCGGAACGGGCGCTGCCAGATCACGGTCAGCACATCCTTTTTTGTCCCCAAGCCCTTTACCCCCTTCCAGTGGGCTCCCATGTTCCACGCGGGAGATTATCTTGGCTTTGCGGCCGAGGTTAACCACGCAATCTATGCCTCCCACAATCACAGGAGTATACGCTACAGCTGGCACGACGCGGAGATGATTTTCCTGGAAGGCGTTCTGGCCCGGGGGGACCGCAGGACCGCGGCCCTGATCCTGGAGGCCTATCGCATGGGCGCCGTCTTTGACTGCTGGCTGGAGACCTGGAAATATGCCAGATGGGAACAGGCGGCAGAGAATATCGGTTTCGATATGGATTTTTATACCCTGAGGGAGAGAGAAGAAGATGAAATTTTCCCCTGGGACTTCATCGATATAGGCGTTCGCCGCGACTTCCTGCGCAGGGAGTGGGAAAAGGCGCAGAAAGCACAGCTGACCCCCAACTGCAGGGAGTCCTGCAGCGGGTGCGGAGCTGCTTCCTACGGCTGCGGCGTGTGCCTGAGAGGGAAAACAGTGGCGGCCGGACCGGAATCTTTCGAATTAAAAGAGTCTCCGGCAGCAACCGGACCGGAATCTTTCGAATTAAAAGAGTCTCCGGCAGCAACCGGACCGGAATCTTTCGAATTAAAAGAGTCTCCGGCAGCGGGGAGCGGCAGACAAGCTGAAGTTCTGCCGGAAGCCAGGGTCACTGAAAACGGGGCCGGACCCGGGACGGATTCCGGAGAGGATTCCGAAGAGATCTGTATCAAAATCCGTATGCGCCTGGCCAAATATGGTCCCATGAAATTTATCGGTCATCTGGAACTGATGCGCTTTCTGCAGAAATGTATCCGCCGCACGGATATCGACATCCGCTATTCGGACGGAATCACTCCCCGCATGATCATGTCTACAGCGATGCCGCTGGGCCTGGGACTGACCAGCACAGGAGAATATGTCGATATAGAGATCAGGAGTCCGATCAGCACAGAACATGCCCTGGAGCAGCTGAGGCCGCTGATGCCGGAAGGGCTGGAAATCCTGGATTTCAGGCAGATCGGGGAGACGGTTCCTGCTGGGGGCGGCGGAAATGCCAGAAAGCCTCAAAAGGCCATGTCGGTCGTGGCGGCAGCAGAGTACAGCGTGAAATTCCGAAAGAACTTTGCGGTTCCTGAAAACTGGAGAGAGATCCTCATGTCATTCGTCGGACAGGAGAAGATCCTCTGGACCAAGGAGACAAAGAAGGGATTCCGCACGCTTGATATGAAACCCCTGATCTATTCTTTTTCCTGTCCGGAAGATGAAATTCATATGTGCGTGTGCTCAAGGGTCGGGGAAAACCTGCGTCCTGAGCAGATCATCGGGGAGGCCTTCCGAAGTAATAACATAGAGTTTCCCGAGGAAGCCCTGAGTGCCTTACAGATCCACCGCACAGACCTGCTGGCAGAGCGGGAAAAAGAAGCAGAGCGTGAAAAGAAGGCGGACCAGGGAAAAATAATAAAAAAAACAATAGAATCAGAAAAGAAAGGAGTCGGAGAGGGCGGCTCAGGACATCTGCAGCGCGATGGAGGGACAGATGATGGTCCGCTTGCCCGATTCATTTCTCTCAATGACATGGGCAGAGTGATTTGAAAAAAGCTGAGCCCTGGCGCGAAGCTTCTGCAGAAAAAGAAACCGGACAGGGAATTTAAACGGCCCGTGAACGTTATTATTCACGAAGTTTTGAGGAGACAGAAAAATGAACCAAAACTCCGTGAACAGGTTACAGTTCAGGCCATGCTGAAAACAATACGCCTTTTGTGCATCACAGTTTCGGCGGGACGCTCCCGCTCCGTGAAAAACGCAGCGGATACTAAGCTTTTTGCTGCGCCAGGGCTTGCAAAAAGCAAGTACCGGCGTTTTTCAAGGCCCGCCTCTACAGCAATGCACAAAAGGCGCTCCAAGAATCAGGTGGGCCTGAACTGTAACGTGAACAGAGCGTCCGTGACCGGAGGACCGGCTGGAATAGACACAAATCCGGAATTGGATATATAATAAATGACAGGCCTTACCGGCCGATCCCGGATTAAGTGATTTTTTGAGGAGGTTATCATTACAGGAATGAGAAAAATAGGTGTTCTCGGTGCCGGAACATGGGGAATGGCACTTGCGCGTATGCTCTGCAATGCGGGAAATGAGGTGATCGTCTGGTCGGCGATCGGGCAGGAGATCGACGCATTTCAAGAGAGCCGCAGGCATCCCAAACTCCCCGATATGGTGATTCCGGAGGAATTACAATTCACTAAATCTATCGAGGAGGTGTGCAGGGACAAAGATATCCTGCTTTTTGCCGTGCCCTCTGTCTTTGTGCGTGGAACCGCGGCTGCTGCCCGCAAATATATACCGGACGGGCAGGTGATTGTCGATGTGGCCAAGGGAATTGAAGCAAATACTCTGATGACCATGTCAGAAGTCATCCGGAGCGAATTGGAGAGGACGGAAGACTCTGAAGATAAAAGCGCAGAAGGAAAGGAAACAGGTCCCCGGGACTTCCGCATTGTCGCGCTCTCGGGCCCGACACACGCCGAAGAAGTGGCGATGGATATGCCCACAACGATCGTGTCTGCCTGTGAGGACACAGCAGCTGCTGAACTGGTCCAGGATATTTTCATGGGACCCGCTGACAGGCCCACATGTATGCGTGTCTACACCAACACGGACGTCAAGGGAGTTGAGCTCTGCGGTGCACTGAAAAATATCATTGCTCTTTCCGCAGGTGTCGCTGCGGGAATGGGCTACGGAGATAATGCCCGCGCTGCTCTGATCACCCGGGGGCTTGCTGAGATTGTGCGCCTGGGAGTCAAAATGGGGTGTTCGGAACAGACTTTTTACGGCCTGGCAGGCGTCGGTGACCTCATTGTCACGGCGACCAGCCGCCACAGCCGCAATAACCGCGCCGGCTTCCTGATCGGGCAGGGCTGCACACCGGAGGAAGCAGTCGAAAAGGTCGGGATGGTCGTAGAGGGAATCAATGCCATTCCCGCGGCGGTCCGGCTTGCGACCCAGTACGGCGTGGAAATGCCGATCGTCTCCTTCATGGACGGAGTGGTCCGCTGTGGAACCGATCCCGGAGATGCAGCGGCCCAGCTTATGGGCAGAAGGAAGAAATCGGAGATGCCTGCGGCAGAAGGGGAGTACTATTTCGCAAGGCTTCTTTCCGAGGCGATCCGCGGAGGCTATCTCTCTACTAAGTGATGGACCGGCGTCTGCGATGCGGATTTTACTAAGTGATGGACCGGCGTCTGCGATGCGGATTTTACTAAGTGATGAACCGGCGTCTGCGATTGCGGAAATACATTGTTCAGGCCGTGTCATAAGAAAAGACACCCGATGCCGAATGATATGCGGCATGGGTGTCTTTTTTTGGCTTCTCGCTTTTTTTCCTGTAAGTGTATTCTGCTCCCTTCACGCGGGCAGCATTACTGCGGGTCGAGATATTTGCCGTCCAGAACGTCTTTCAGGTACTGGCCGTATTCGTTCTTTTTCATCACTTCATAGGTCTGCAGTACTTCTTCGCGGGTGATCCATCCGTTCAGATAGCCGATTTCTTCCAGACAGCCGATCTTGCGGTGCTGATGCTGTTCAATGGTTTTGACAAAATTTGTGGCGTCCACCAGACTTTCGTGAGTTCCGGTGTCAAGCCATGTGAATCCCTGTCCCAGAAGCTCAACACTAAGATCCCCGTTCTCCAGATAGATCCTGTTCAGATCCGTTATCTCGTACTCTCCGCGCTCGGAAGGCTTCAGGCCCTTGGCATACTCAACAACCCGGTTGTCGTAAAAATAAAGACCGGTCACGCAGTAGTTGCTCTTGGGATGTTTGGGTTTCTCTTCTATTGAAACAGCGCGGCCCTGGCTGTCAAACTCTACGATTCCAAAGCGCTCGGGATCATCCACATAGTAGCCGAATACCGTGGCCCCTTTTCCGCTTTCGGCCTTCTGTACAGCGGCGCGGAGCCTCTTGGTCAGACCGTGGCCGGCAAAAATATTATCACCCAGGATCATTGCGGCAGGCTCGCCGTCAATGAATTCTTCTCCCAGGGTAAAGGCCTGTGCCAGACCATCCGGTGAGGGCTGTGCCTTGTAGGAGAGATGGAGTCCGAACTGATGCCCATCCCCGAGAAGTATCTGGAAACGAGGGAGATCCTGGGGAGTAGAGATGATCAGAATATCCCTGATCCCCGCGTTCATCAGAACGGAAATGGGATAATAGATCATAGGCTTGTCATAAATCGGAAGAAGCTGCTTGGATGTGACCATCGTCAGTGGATAGAGCCTGGTGCCGGAACCGCCGGCGAGTACAATGCCTTTCATAAAAATCTCCTCTCTTTCCGACAGTGCCGGAGAGCTCCTGCACTATGTCAGACCTTGTTTCGCAAATGCTCCAGGAAAAGTTCATGGAAGCGGTCTTTCCAGCGATTATCAGAGCGGCTGCAAAGCTGCCTGAAAAGGAAAAACCTTCTATCATAATAACATACTTGCTGTAATGAGTACAGCTCACAGAATCGTATGATCAAAGCTGCGCTCCGTACAGCCTGCATCTCGCGTCCCGAGCTCTCAGACGAGTGAGGCAACGGCGGGCATGATTACCGAAGCCCAGAAGAGGCTGACCGGCATCACCAGGACCATTGCCGGCAGCATATCCGCAATCGGGAACATCTTGACCTTGATCATCCTGAAACCGGTGGCCAGCATCAGGAAACCGCCGCAGGCCTTGAAATCGGCGATCATAGCGGGAGTTGTGTGCGGAATGACGACACCGCCCAGCAAAAAGAGGATCAGGAAGATCACAAACTGGGGGATAGCCACCAGGCAGACGACCGCGCCCAGCGTGCAGGCAAAGATTAAAGCGGTGAAAAGATCCAGGACGGACTTGGCGAACAGGATGCTGTGGTCGCCGCTCATGCCTGCGGCAAGTGAACCGTAAATACCTGTGCCGCTGGCGCAGAAAAGAACGATGACCGTGACCAGAGTGGCGTTGAAATCCTCCTGGGAGATCCCGGATCTGCCGGGGCTCAGAAATCTGCTGACAAGCCGCTGCATCATGCCGCCGGCATTGTTGATGCGGTCCCCGAGATGGATGACCAGGCCGATCATGGTTCCGATAATGACTGAAAACACAACGGCGGGCATGTTTTCCATCAGTACAATGGAACTGATCCCCATGGCCATGGAACAGCATCCGAAGATCATATTGATCTTCTCTTTGTAGTCGGTGCTGAACTGGTTCCCTAGCAGTGTGCCGATCAGTCCTCCTATGGCAACAGATAATGAATTGACGATAACACCCAGCGGCATAATTCTGTCTCCTTTCTTTATCGTGTCCGCCGCAAGGCGGAAGAGTACAAGTGATCTGTACACGCCCTATCGGGGTGCAAACAGATTCAATGCGAAAATCGAATTCCGATTTGCCTGTGCGTGCGATTTTCGCCCTACAACCCGGGCTTTTCGCGAAAAAAACACTGCTTCGCATTGTAAAAGCCTCGCACTATCGAAAAAAACACACTGTGTTTTCAGGTGGGTCTGTAACCACTATATCACAGGAGGTATATTAAAAAAAAGACTCCGAAAGCCCTGTAAAAAGACTTTCGGAGTGCCCCTGCCAAGAGTCGAAGCGACGGGATTCGAACCCACGACCTCTGCGTCCCGAACGCAGCGCTCTACCAAGCTGAGCCACGCTTCGATATATATTTCTTTAAGCAAAAATATTTTATACGAGATTCAGGTGGATGTCAAGAATTTTTTCGACATCAGCGTATTTCCGGGCTGCAGCTTCCGGGCTGCAGCAGAATGGCAGCAGAGGCAGTATCTTTTCCCGGGGCGGCAGCAGAGCTTTTTTCCTCAACAACATGAACATGAAGTTCGTCGTTAGTGGTCACACCGTGACCAGTAACAGGGCCTTCTCCATTCCAAATTGGCCTTCGGCCAATGGAAAACGCCCTTGAGCCCGGTAAAAATCACTGCCCCCGAGCCAAACAGCTAAGTGTTTGGTGCGGGTATGACTTGTAACAGTTCGTCTTAGTATATCACTTTTCAGCAATTACATGATTGGCAAAAATCCTGTTTGGGGGTATATTAATAAGGATACGTTGAAAAAATGAGTCCTGCAATGTCATTGCGCTATTCTTCGAATATTTGCAGGAACGGATGGCTGTCTATTGAGCGGAGAAGGAATGGTCCATCTTATTTCGGTTTCCGGACCGGAGGATCCGGCGCTGCAGGTCTATACAAAATTGTCTGAGGTACAGTTGAAGAGGCTGTATGAGCCGGATGGGGGGCTGTTTATCGCGGAGAGTCCCAAAGTGGTGCAGCGCGCTCTGGATGCAGGGTGTGTCCCGGTCTCTCTTCTGGTGGAGGACAGGCATGTCAGAGGCGAAGCTGCCGGGGTGATAGAGGTTTGCGCCGGCATGGGCGCAGATATACCTGTCTATACCGGCAGGTATGAGGACCTGACCAGACTGACTGGATACGCCTTGACACGGGGAGTGCTGTGTGCAATGAGAAGGCCTCCGCTTCGGACGGCAGAGGAGGTTCTGCAGACTGTGGAACAGTCTTGTGGAGAAAAAGCCGGAGCTGTGCGGATCGTGGTTCTCGAGAACGTGATGAATCCCGCTAATGTCGGATCGATTTTCCGCAATGCGGCGGCACTGGGTATGGACGCAGTCCTGCTGACAGACGGCTGCAGCGATCCTCTCTATCGCAGAACGCTCAGAGTCAGCATGGGAACAACCCTTCAGATACCATGGGCCTGGATCGGACGGAGTCTGGATGACTGGAAAAACGGCGGGCTTGGCATGCTCAGAGAACGGGGATATCAGACAATAGCGATGGCCTTGCGGGAGGACGCCGAAGAAATCGGCAGACTGAGCCTGCGGGAGGATGAAAAGGCTGCCGTGATACTGGGCTCGGAAGGGGACGGACTCCTTCCGGAGACGATCGCGGGGGCGGATCGTGTCACAGTAATCCCCATGATGAGGGGAGTGGATTCCCTCAACGTTGCGGCGGCGAGCGCGATCGCTTTTTTTGAGATCGGAGCAGGATTCCCGACGGCGGACAGGATCATGCAGTGAGTAAAAAGATACCCTGAGGAGAAAAGATACCCTGAGGAGAAAGATACCCTGAGGAGAAAAGATACCCTGAGGAGAAAGATACCCTGAGGAGAACGATATCCTGAGGAGAAAGATATCCTGAGGAAAAGGAAGATCTGAGAAAATGGAGGGAACATGAATCTGACAAAGGAACAGCTGGCGGGAATGATCGACCACACAAATCTGAAAGCCTATGCTGACGACGCGGCGATTGCAAAGCTCTGTGAGGAAGCGCGCAGGTACAGCTTTAAGGCAGTTGCCATCAATGGCGCGCAGATTGAAAGGTGCGCAAAGTATCTGGCCGGGAGCAATGTTCATATCGGGTCTACTGTAGGCTTTCCCCTGGGACAGATGACAGTCGAGAGCAAGGTTTTTGAGACTATGGACGCCATCCGCAAGGGGGCTCATGAGATTGATTATGTCCTCAATGTGGCGGAATTGAAAAACGGCAATACGGACCTGATCGAGCGGGAGATGAGGGAAATCACGAAGGCATGCAGGGCTGAGGGAGTTATCTGCAAGGTCATTTTTGAAAACTGCTACCTGACGGATGAGGAAAAGCGGACGGCCGCGGAGATTGCCCTGAAAGTCAGACCTGACTTTATCAAGACCTCCACCGGCTTCGGCACAGGAGGAGCAACTGTTGAAGACGTACGTCTGATGAAATCCGTCGTCGGCGACGCAGTGAAAGTCAAGGCGGCGGGCGGAATCAGGGATTTTGATACCGCCATGGCAATGGTGGAGGCGGGTGCCGAGAGACTTGGAACCAGCGCCGGCGTGGAACTTATGAAACGTTTCGAGAACCTGTGAGGCATTCCGGGTACAGACAGAGGCAGACGGAGCGGTGTCGACCGGTTCTGACCGGTCCCGCAAGAGAAGGAACTGAGAAACCTTTCCATAATAAATTGGATGTGCCGACGCTGTGAGCGGATGGCTCTGGTTAGAGGATAATTTATATGAATTTTTTTGATGTGATTTATAAAATCCTGGCAGAGGGATATGCGCCTTCTGAATATAAAGGAATGGGAATTGCGGCGGCTATGCTGGCTTCGATCATCCTGAGTATCTATATATACTTCTGCTACAGGCTGGTTGGGCGGAGAACTTTTTATTCCACAAACTATAATCTCTCCCTGCTGGCAGCCGGTCCTGTGACCGCGTCCCTGATCCTTCTGATGTCGCAGAACGCGATTGCCTCGATCGGAGTGGTCGGTGCTCTGTCAATCGTACGCCTGAGAGGGACTGTCAAAGAACCGATGGACCAGGTGTTTATACTCTGGTCTGTGGCCTGCGGTATTTTTATTGCTGCGGGGAAATGGCGTATAGGAATTCTCGTATCGATCATAATGACAGCGATCGTGATCCTGCTGGATATCCTGCCTCTGGGAAAAGCGCCCCTGATCCTGTCTGTCTACGGCTGCGAAGGGGCTCGTACAGATCTGAAAAAGGTCTGCGGCGACGTGATTTCCAGAAACTGTTCCGCAGTCAAAAAAATATCTGAAGGCAAGCGCGGAAAGAGGAGAACTCTGGTGCTGAAAGTACGCACAAAACAGCGCCTGCGCCTGACCAACGAGCTGGCGGACCTCCCTGAAGTCGACAGTGTGACGCTCAATGAGCAGACCGGAGAAGTCTCCTTCTAAAGCAATACGGGAGAGCCCGGTCTGTGAGCGATGTACCTGCCGGCAAGGTATCGGAGAGATTTTTCTGTGTGGAATAAAGCAGCCTAAAGACCGGCAATGCGAATGCATGGGGCGATAACCCTTGACGCGTGGCTCGTGTGGGCGCGGGACATGGGAAGCGGCGGCAGGTTTTTAACCAAAACAGTGTATAAAACAGTTTATAAAAATAGTTTACAAAAAAACAGGCAGGGTGCCGCGGCATCCTGCCTGTCTGACCGGAGCGGGTGCAGGTGATGAACCTGTGCCCGTTTATTTCGGAATCTTGAAATAATAAAGAGACAGTGTTTCAATGGTTTTGCCATCCTTGCCGGTCTCCGCTGTCATAAGTTCCGCCAGAGCCTTCTCCTCTGCTTCGGCGAGAACGGAAATGGTCTGTTTTTCTGACAGACCGTTTGAAAAGCGGTACTGAAGAACCCTGGAACCATCCTCGTACTTTTTCACAGAGTAAACGGAAGAGTCCTTTCCGAATACGGAAATCATAGCGCTCAGGCTGCTTCCGAGTCCTTCCTTGAATGTGGTGAGAAAAGAAAAACCGCTGTCTGCCCTCACGGTTATTCCGCAGACAGTGCAGTCTTCAGGCGGGCAGCCTTTGTCTGTAAAGTTGGCCAGACAAAGCTGAATTCTTTTCGGATCGTCCTGTGAGGAGGCGGCACGGCCATTGCTTCCGCCTGTCTGGACAGCGTCAAAGAATTCGTAAGAGTAGTAAGGAACGATATGGCCTGCAGTGCTTCCGCTCTCTGATTCCGGCAGAACCAGTTCCCAACCGGCCTTGGAAAAATCCGAAAAGCGGCATGGAAGCTGGAAATGGGAGCCTTCCAGGGTGAAGCTGTAGTAGTAGTCAACAGTTTCTGAAGTGAACAGATCGCTTCCGGTTCCCTCGAGGACTGCAGACTTTTTGCGGATTTCTTCATCGGGATTCTTTCCGGGATCTGACGGGAGATCTCCGGGGTTCTCTGCCGTGGTTTCCGCTTCCATCCCCGTCGTGCCCGTATCGCTCAGGGTGGCATTGGAAGAAGATTCGTCATCTTCGGGGCTGTACATCTTTCCGGTTCCCGAACAGCCTGTCAGCAGTAAGACTGCTGAGAGGACCATGGCAGCCATGACAGGCAGGACTGGTTTCCTGAGGCTCTTTTTCGTTTTGAAATAATGCATGACAACTCCTGTAAGGTTTATATATGATGTAAAGGTCAAAAGCCGGGAAAAGACGGATTTTCTTTAACCACTTTTTGACTCCGACATCATATATACGATGAACAGATATTCTATGTCCGCGCGTGGTGCCGGATTATCTGCCCCGGACAGCCGCGCCAGTTGACATTATAGCATATCCGGCCGCTGTGCGGTACGTTTTATTCTTTGGCGCGCAATACCGTGAAATGCTCCCGGCACTACCTGTGACTTCAACCGGATAACCACATGGAATCCTTGATTTTATACCAAAAACAGTGGAATCCGCTGACGTCAAATGAAAAGAGTATTATCTTTTCAGTGATCCCGTGTTACACTTTGGGCAGGGGCAATCTACGTGGTTTGTACCCTCTTCTACCTAAACGGTTCAAGTTACTGATTCTGTTTTGCTTATATTGACCAGACGGATTTTTTATCATAGTCTTTTCACCTCTGCACCATGTAATAGGAGAAAATATGGGCAATTCAAATCCAAAGTCAGACGGACGGTTCTTATCCAACCTGTATTTCCGTGTTCTGCCGGCACAGATTTTCCTGCTGATGCTCACAGGGATCAATAATATAGTTGACGGCCTGGTCGGCAGTAATTTTCTGGGGCCGGGTGCCATGAGTGTCATCGGACTTTACTCGCCATTCCAACTGATCTGGGTAGCCGTCGGAACCATTCTGGTGGTGGGCTCACAGGTGTTGTGCGGCAGGTATATGGGCGCGGGCGACCTCAACAGAACGAGAGGGGTATTTTCGCTCGATATTACGATCACCCTGGCCGTTACGACATTCGGACTGCTCCTCAGCCTTTTCCTGCCTGTACCCATTGCGCGTTTTCTCGGCGCTTCGCCGGAGGTCATCGGCGACCTTTCAGGCTTTATCATAGGCCGGGGCATCGGACTGATCCCTATGGTGCTGGGGACGCAGTTTGTGGCTTTTCTTACTCTGGAAGGGCAGGATAAGCGCAATTACATCGTTACCTTCACTTTGCTGGCCGTCAACGTCGCACTTGATCTTTTCTTCGTCCACGTCATAAAGATGGGTATTCTGGGACTGGGCATTGCCACGTCCCTGAGCCAGTGGATTCATATGATCATTGCGGGTATGTTTTTCCTGTCGAAGAAGGCTTCTCTGAAGTATTCTTTCAAAAGCATCATCTGGAAAGAGTTTTTGGGGATGCTGAGAGTCGGTTTCCCCAGCGCCATAGTATTTTTCCTGACATCCATCCGGAGCGGCTTGTTCAACAACATGCTGGCGGCTTATGATCCCACCATGATTAACGTTGCGGCTATGTCGACATACGCAATAACAATCATGATTTTCGAGTCTGTCGGCAAGGGAGTCGCGGCGTCCGGCAGGCTCCTTACCAGTGTCTGTTACGGGGAAGAGGATGGCCGATCCATTACGTCTGTGATGAAGACGGTCTTTACGAAAGGACTTTTGATTACCCTGTGCGCCTCTGTGTTCACATTCATGATGGCGGATTTCACCGCAGGTATGTTCTATGCCGACCATGCCTCCAAAGTATTTAAGCTGTCGGCAGACGCACTGCGGCTGGGCGCCGCGGTTCTGATACTGGATACGATTGCAGCCATTTTCTCCAACTATTTTCAGGCAATCGGCAGGACCGCCGTTGTTATTGTGATGTCCGTGCTGGAAGGCATCGGCGCCATGCTTCCGATGGGACTGCTGCTGATACCGGGAATGGGAGTCCGGGGTGCCGTAATCGCGTTCCTGGCCGGATATGCCATAGTTGCCCTGTGCGGACCGATCTACGCGATTCTCTTCTGGAAGCGCATACCAAAGACCCTGAGTGAATGGGTGACGATCCCCGCAGGCTTCGGCGCTGCGGACGATGAGCGTCTGGATGCCAGTATCCACAGCCTGGAGGAGGCGATGACCATCTCCAGTGAGGTTCAAAAATTCTGCGAGAAGCGGAATGTAGATGAAAAGAAGGCTTACTATTCGGCGCTGGCGCTGGAGGAACTGTGCCTTGGAATTATCAAGGACCGTTTTGAGGCAGACAAAAAGAAACATACGATCGAGGTCCGTGTCCTGCATAAGGGCGAGAATATTTTTATGAGCCTGAAGGATGACTGCAGACCTTATAACCCGCAGGAACGCGCGGATTTTCTCAATCCAAAGGATAATTCGCCAAAGAGTATGAGTATCCGTCTTTTCATGGGAATCGTGAAAGAGACAGAATACCAGCTTACGCTGGGCATTAACGTATTTACGGTGACGGTTTAAAACAGACCGGCTGTCAGGAGGTTGTGACTGATTTTATGAGTGACAATGAACAGATTCAGAAAAACATATCAAGGCTGATCGCGCAGGAACTGAAAGTCCAGATCTGGCAGACAGAAGCTGCGATCGCCCTCATTGACGAAGGAAATACCATTCCCTTTATTGCCCGCTACCGCAAGGAGGCGACCGGAACTCTTGATGATGAGCAGCTGCGAACGCTGGATGAGCGCCTGACCTATCTGAGAAATCTTGAGGAAAAAAAGCAGAAGGTGATCGAGAGCATAGAGGCGCAGGGAAAACTGACTCCCGCCCTCAGGGAGCAGATCGAAGCCGCGCAGACACAGGTCGCTGTCGAGGACCTCTACCGCCCCTTCCGCCCCAAACGCAGAACCAGGGCAGGGATCGCCAGAGAGAAAGGCCTGGAGGGGCTGGCGGACTGGCTGCTGTCTCCGGCGGCTGACCACCCCGCACCCGAAGAGGCGGCAAAATACGTCTCCGCGGAGAAAGAAGTCGGGAGCGCGGAGGAAGCCCTGCAGGGGGCGCAGGATATCATAGCCGAGATGATCTCCGACAATGCCGATTACAGGACCTGGATCAGGGAGCGCACGTCAAAGGACGGCTATATTGTCACCTCTAAAAAAGAGACTTCGAAGAAAAGCGCCTCCAAAAAAGAGAACGCCGGTGTGGACGGAGCGGAAACGGGTGCAGGAGCCATGAATTCCTCAAAAGGGGATTCTTCTAAAGAAAATTCCTCAAAAGCAAAGAAAGCTGCTGAAGACCGCAGCGGCGTCTACGAGATGTATTTTGAGTATGAAGAGAAGGTGTCCGGAATGCCCGGCCATCGTGTCCTGGCTGTGAACCGGGGCGAGAAGGAAGGGTATCTGGCAGTCAGGGTGGATGCCCCTTCGGAAAGAATTCTGCAGTATCTGCAGCGGCAGGTGATCAAAAAGAAAAAGGGCGCGGTCAATCCATTCACCGCTCCGATCCTGGAAGAGGTCTGCGCGGACAGCTATGACCGCCTGATCGCTCCCGCGATCGAGCGCGAGATCAGGAACGAACTGACTGAGAAGGCCGAGGACGGAGCAATCCTGGTCTTCAAACAGAATCTGGAGCAGCTCCTCATGCAGCAGCCCATAGCCGGCAGGGTCGTCCTGGGCTGGGATCCCGCTTTCAGGACCGGCTGCAAGCTGGCGGTAGTCGACCCGACCGGAAAAGTGCTGGACACGGCGGTCATCTATCCCACGGCCCCGCAGAACAAGGTGAGAGAGGCTGAAAGCGTCCTGCAGAAGCTGATCGCCAGATACGGCATTACTCTCTTCTCAGTAGGAAACGGAACCGCTTCGCGGGAGTCGGAACAAATCATCACGGACTTTTTCAAAAAGACCGGAAAGCCCATGCAGTATGTCATTGTCAATGAGGCGGGCGCCTCGGTCTACAGTGCCAGCAAGCTGGCGACAGAGGAGTTTCCTCAGTTTGACGTGGGACAGCGCAGTGCTGCCTCGATTGCCCGCAGACTGCAGGATCCGCTCGCGGAGCTGGTCAAGATCGACCCCAAGGCGATCGGCGTCGGTCAGTATCAGCATGATATGAACCAGAAAAAACTGGACAGCGCTCTGGCGGGTGTCGTTGAAAAATGCGTTAATTCCGTCGGTGTCGACCTGAATACGGCCTCGGCGCCCCTCCTGTCCCACATCTCGGGAATCACTGCTTCCATCGCCAAAAACATCGTCGCCTGGAGGGAGGAAAACGGGAGCTTCGCGGAGCGCAGCCAGCTGCTCAAGGTGAAGGGACTGGGCCCCAGGGCCTATGAACAGTGCGCGGGCTTTCTGAGGATCCGCGGCGGCAGAAATCCTCTGGATAACACTGCTGTCCACCCTGAAAGCTATTCTGCCGTACAGACCCTGGCACAGCTTCTGCAGGTGCCCATGGAGGAGACTGCCCTGCGGAAAATGAAAGCCATGGTTCCGGACACAAAGGCGGCGGCGCAGAGGTTGGAAATCGGTGAGATCACCTTGAAAGATATCCTCGCCGAACTTGAAAAACCAGGCCGCGATCCCAGACAGGATATGCCTGCTCCCGTGCTCCGCAGCGATGTACTCTCCATGGAGGACCTCGAGCCCGGCATGAAACTCAAGGGCACGGTCCGCAACATTGTGGACTTCGGCGCATTCGTTGACATCGGTGTCCATCAGGACGGCCTGGTCCATATTTCCAGGATGAGCAGCCGTTTTATCAAACACCCTCTGGAGGTTGTCAGTGTCGGTGACGTAGTGGAGGTGACAGTTCTGGCAGTCGATCAGAAAAAGAAGAGGATCTCCCTGTCCATGGTGTGATTAAAGCAGCGAGGAAAGCGGACGCAAAGGCCGAGCCCGCTCGGGCTTTTGCGGACATTTTCACAAACCGCTTGCGGTTTGTTAGCGCCGCACACATGAGCACATAGCAACGCAAGGCCGCCAGAGCGGCCGCCGCGGGGCGGGGTGCGAATGTGTGGAGCATTGCGGGAGCGCTAAAGCGCGCAGCAATGCGTGCTTTAATCACACATGACTGTAAATGTGAGACCATTGCCACAATTATGAATAAGCAGCGAGGAAAGCGGACGCAAAGGCCGAGCCCGCTCGGGCCTTTGCGGACAT